>Ga0335070_10006920_pt1 | contig 13325 bp, 13 predicted proteins | sample Lox_Sample_13_FD_206722 | JGI IMG/M metagenome (GOLD analysis project Ga0335070, IMG submission 206722) | Soil microbial communities from Loxahatchee National Wildlife Refuge, Florida, United States - Lox_Sample_1.3 | ecosystem: Environmental > Terrestrial > Soil > Wetlands | place: USA...
AAATAAAGGGCGGGATATCCCGCCCTACTTCTTCATGAACATGCTCAGCAAATCGATGGGAACCGGGAAAATGGTGGTGGAGTTCTTCTCGGTAGCGATTTCGGTCAGGGTCTGCAGAAAGCGCAGTTGCAGGGACATGGGTTCGGCGGCCAGCACGGTCGCCGCCTGGGCAAGCTTCTCGGAAGCCTGCAGTTCGCCTTCGGCGTGGATGATTTTCGCGCGACGCTCACGCTCCGCTTCAGCCTGCTTGGCAATGGCGCGCATCATTTCCTGGGGAAGGTCGATGTTCTTCACCTCCACATTGGACACTTTCACGCCCCACGGGCCGGTATGGCGGTCGAGAATTTCCTGCAGTTCCTTGTTGATCTTCTCCCGGTTGGCCAGCAGTTCGTCCAGTTCCACCTGGCCCAGCACGCTGCGCAGCGTTGTCTGGGAAAGCTGGCTGGTGGCGTACAGGTAGTTCTCCACCTCGACGATGGCCTTGTCGGGGGAAATAACACGGAAATAGATGACCGCCGAAACCTTTACCGTGACATTGTCATGGGTTATGACGTCCTGGGGCGGCACATCGAACGCTACCGTTCGCAGCGTCACGCGCACAAGTCTGTCAACGCCCGGGATGATGAAGAACAGTCCGGGGCCGCGGACGCCGGTCAGGCGCCCCAGCCGGAACAGAACGCCGCGTTCGTATTCGGGCAATATCCTTACGGCGCTGGCGGCAAACATTACCGCGAGAATAATCACAAAAACCAAGGGCACATAATTGAAGAGCGCATCCATTTCCCCACCTCCGATCGATATTGACAAACAAGGGCAGCCACTGGCAGTTAGCTGCCGGCCGCTAGCTGCCGCTTTTCACTTTCAGCCGCATACCTTCGACACCGGTTACCACAATCTTGTCACCCCTGGAGATGACCTGATCACTGGACGCATCCCAGTATTCTCCCCTGACGAAAACCTTCCCTTCCGGCGAAATGTCCGAATCCGCCCTGCCTTCCTCGCCGATCAGACCTTCCTTCCCCGATGACGGTTTTTGCCTGTGGGCCTTGATTGCCTTGCTGACGGCAATCGAGGCGAAAGCGGCAACACAAAACACCGTCACAAATATGACGCTCCAGGAAACCCTCAGATATGGTTCCGGAGATTCGAACAAAAGGAGCGATCCCAGTATCATGGAAATGATTCCTCCGACCGTTAGCATTCCGTGCGAGACCACCTTGACTTCGGCGATAAAGAGAATCAGGGCGAGCAGTATGAGCAGCACTCCGGCGTAATTTACCGGCAGGGTCTGGAAAGCGAAAAAAGCCAGTATCAGGGAGATGCCGCCGATAACGCCCGGCAGGATGACGCCGGGGTTGGACAGCTCGAAGAAAAGGCCGAGCATGCCCAGCATCATCAGCACGTAGGCCACGTTCGGATTGCTGATTGCGTCCAGGATTTTTTCCCTGGTGCCCATCTCATGCACTTCAATCCTGGCTCCTACAGTCTTCAGGAAAATGGTTTTCCCATCCCTGCTTATTGCCCGTCCGTTCAATTTTTGCAGGAGATTGGCCCGGCTGGACGCGATCAGATCGACGACTCCGGCTTCCAAAGCCTTTTCCGCGGCGAGAGAGGAACTGCTGCGAACCATCTTTTTCGCCTCCTCGAAGTTCCGGCCCCGTTTCCTTGCAATGCTCTCCACGTAAGCTTCGGCGTCGTTGAGCATCTTCTCCTGCATCACCTTGTCCGGCTGCTCCCCCATCGAGACGGGATGGGCCGCCCCGATGTTGGTCCCCGGGGCCATCGCGCAAACGTCCGCCGACATGGCGATGACCGCGCCGGCCGAAGCAGCCCTGGCGCCCGACGGAGACACGTATACCACTACCGGGACCGGACTGGCGAAAATCTCTTTGATGATATCGCGCATCGCCGTATCCAGCCCGCCGGGAGTGTCCATATCTATGAGGAAGAGCTTTTCCTGCCGCATGGCCGCGGCCCTGAGGTTTCTTATGACATATCCGGCCGTCACCGGGTTCACCGGACCGTTGATATTCACTACCCGCACCACCCCGTCAGCGGCATCGCATACCGTGGTCAACAGTATCAGGATCAGTAACGCATAGACCGGCAATTTCATGGTTTCCCCCGGATTCGGACAAGATTAATAGTATACCAGTCAGGTCGGGCAGTCAAATGCGGCCTTGATACTTTAGTACAACTGTGGTATTTTTACCATCGTTTAACAGGGAGTTGCAATGAAGGATCGCACAAGAATTCTTTTGATTGAAGACGAGGAACTGAGCAGGGAATCGCTTACCCTCCTTCTGAAAAACGCCGACTATGCCGTAAAGGGAGCAGAATCGGGCGAAAAGGCGATGCAGCTCCTTGCCGTCGACAAATTCGACATTATCGTTGCGGACCTTTTCCTTCCCGATTCCAACGGCATCGAAATTCTGAAAAAGGTCAAGGAGAGTTCCCCGGAGACCGAAGTCATCCTCATCACCGGCCACGCTTCCGCCGAAACCGCCGTCAAGGCCATGAAGGAAGGTGCCTTTGACTATATTACCAAGCCCCTCAATTTTGATGAACTGCAGATCATTCTCGCCAAGGCCATAGAAAAACACCAGTTGCTGAATGAAAACGTCTACCTGCGGAAACAGCTGCGCGACAAATACGGATTCGCCAGCATCATCGGCAATTCCCCGGCCATGCAGAAGGTGTACACCCGCATGAAGCGGATAGTTGCCACTGAATCCACGGTGCTCATCCTGGGAGAATCGGGAACCGGCAAGGAACTTGTTGCCAAGGCCATCCATTTCAACGGCCCCCGGAAGGAAAAGCCATTCATCGCTGTCAACTGCGCCGCCATCCCGGAGACCCTGCTGGAAAGCGAGCTGTTCGGCCACGTAAAAGGGGCGTTTACCGGCGCCATCAGGGACAAAATCGGCAAATTCGAGGCGGCCAATTTCGGCACCATTTTCCTCGACGAGATCGGCACCATGCCGATGCACCTTCAGACCAAGCTCCTCCGGGTCCTGCAGGAACAGGAAGTCGAGAAAATCGGCTCGACCAAACCGGTCAAGCTCGACGTCAGAGTCATATCCGCCACAAACATCAACCTGGAGGAAGAGGTAAAAAAGGGAAATTTCAGGGAGGACCTGTTTTACAGGCTGAACGTAATCCCGATACTGATTCCGCCCCTCAGGGAACGCACGGAAGACATTCTCCCCCTTTCCAAGCATTTCATCGAAAAATACTGCTTTGAAATGAAACGACCCCTGATGACGATTTCGAAAGAGGCCCTGGAAATGCTGGAGCTCTACCATTGGCCGGGAAACGTGCGGGAGCTGGAAAACATGGTGGAGCGGGTGGTTGCACTTACCGACGACCGGAACATAACCTTGCAGGACATCCCCACCAACATCAGGGAACATGTCATGACGAGGGTCACGGAGCGGGGCGTAGACCTGACCAGAACCATCAACGAAATTGAAAAGCAGATGATCACCGAGGCCCTTGCCCTGTCCAAGGGAGTCAAGGCCCAGGCGGCGGCAATGCTCAAACTGAACCGGACGACACTGGTAGAGAAAATGCGCCGGCTGGGAATTGAAAGTCAGTAGTAGTCAGTAGCCAGTATTCAGAAGACAGCCTTCTGCCTTCTACCTTCTACCTTCTACCTCCAGCAGCCCCGAACGCTTCCTCTTTATTTCCGGCACCGGAACTCCCATCAACTCCAGGACTTTCACCATATCTTCCCAGACGACCCATCTCATTTCCGGCCCGTTTCTCAACAGGAACGAGGGGTGAAATGTGGGCATCAACGGTATCCCGTGATAGTCGTGGAACCTGCCGCGCAGTTTCGATATGGGCTCCCTGGTTTCGAGCAGGGTCTGGGCGGCGAACGTGCCCAGGGCCACGATCACTATGGGGCCGATGGCCTTGAGCTGCCGCAGCAGAAAAGGATGGCACATCTCGATCTCATTGGGCAGAGGGTTCCTGTTGTTGGGCGGCCTGCATTTCAGCACATTGCAGATATAGACTTCATCCCTTTTGAACCCCATCCTTTGAATCATGCTGGTAAGCAGTTCACCGGCTTTCCCCATGAACGGAATCCCCTGAAGGTCTTCATCCCTGCCTGGCGCCTCGCCGACGAAAACCAGCCGCGCGTTCGGGTTTCCGACTCCGAAAACAAGATTTGTCCTGGATCCCCCCAGGGAACAAAGGGCACAGTCCCCCAGCTCATTCCTGATATCTTCGAGGGTCTCCGTCACTCCGGCAGCCGGGGCTTGCGGACCGGCGGATTCCGGTTCGTATTCAGCATCCGGAGTTTCACGCACGGTTGCGGCGAACGAGGAAGCCCCTTCTCCGTAATATTCAGCTCCGGCGGGGTTGGCACCCGTTCCGGAAAATTTATCGGCCGATACGGGCAGACCGTCCACACCGGTATCGAGCAACTCCCGCAGATACCATTTCAAAGACTCTAATGCCTGCCGCGAATTATCATTCACCGGGCTCATCCGAAATCCCTCCAGCTTTAATCCGTGGTCCTGGCACCGACATCCTTTACATTTCCCGGATTATTTATTATTCTGAAATCCATATGTTACTTTTCCTTGCAACTTTTCTGCTGGTCCTGCTCGTCCCCCATGACGCGCTTGCCTGGGGGGCCGGGTTTCATCTCCAGCTCGGCTCCACAGTCCTGCAAAACCTGCGGCTGATCGATCCCGTCATCGCTTCTGTCATATCGGAATACCCGAATGATTTCCTCTACGGCTGCATCGCCGCCGACATTACCATCGGCAAGAAATTCACCCATTACCTGCAGCACTGCCACAGGTGGTCCATCGGGCTGAAGATCCTGCAGCATACGGAAAGCAGGCTGCAAAAAGCCTGCGCTTACGGTTACCTCACCCACCTCGCCGCCGACACCATCGCCCACAATTACTTCGTGCCGTTTAAAATCATGCGCAGCTTCTCCACGCTCACCCTCAAGCACACCTACTGGGAAATGCGCTTTGAAAACCTGATCGACAAGGAAATGTGGGAGATCGGGAAAAAGGTATCCATGGAACACTACAAGCTTAACGACGAGCTGCTTCGCAACTGGGTATCCGGGACGCTGTTTTCCTTCGACACGAATAAAAAGATTTTCAATTCGATCCTGCTCCTGGGCAGGCTGGAGAAATGGCAGAAGGTATTGAAAACCCTGTCGGAAAATTCACGCTACGAGCTTGAGCCCGAAAACTGCAACGAATATGCGGCGCTGGCCGAAGAGGCGGTATTCGATTTTCTGAAGGAGACCGAGCGTTCCCGTTATTTAAATGCTGACCCGACCGGGGAAATGGCCCTGAAAACCGCGCACGCGGTAAGGAAAAACCTGCGGCTGCTGTACAAGAGCGGCAAGATAACCAGGGAGCAGGCCATCGAACAGCTGGAAGAAATAAAGGGGAAATTGCGAAATGCCATCTGTTCTCCCGAACTCCTGCAGGAAATACTCTCTCCCCGGAGAAGAATCCTTCGCCTGAGAAACAGGAATCTGCGCCAACCGGGCTGATAAGCGCGGAAACGAAATAACGGCCGGATTCCTATGCGGGTTTGCTCTTTCGCCGAAGCATGACAACCCTGTCCAGGATCAGGTCGGCAAGCTCATCTTTCCCCATGAGCGGGACGGCCTCCACATCTCCTTCCCGGAAGAGAAGTTTCACCACGTTCGTGTCCACGTTAAAACCCGCCCCTTCCTGGCTGACATCGTTGGCGACCACCATGTCGAGATTCTTCCGCTTCAGCTTCTCACGCGCGTTTTTCACCAGGTCGTCCGTTTCGGCCGCGAACCCGACAACGGTCCTGTTTCCCTTTCTTTTTCCGACCTCGGCAAGAATATCGGGATTTGCGACCAGCTTCAGCGTCAAGGATCCTTCCGATTTCTTGATCTTTCTTTCGCCCCGCGGCTCCGGCCGGTAGTCGGCCACGGCGGCCGCCTTGATGACGATTGTGCTGTCGTCGAGACGTCCGAGAACGGCTTCCCGCATCTCCGCCGCTGATGTTACCCGGATCATGTAAGCCCCGTAAGGATCTTCGAGACAGGTCGGCCCGGCAACCAGGGTTACGGCGGCGCCTCTCCGGCATGCCGCCCTTGCCAGCGCATATCCCATTTTCCCGGAAGAATAGTTGCTGACAAAACGGACCGGATCGATCTCCTCCCGCGTGGGCCCGGCCGTGACAAGCACTTTTTCACCGGCCAGATCCTTGGGAGAGAGGATGGATACTATCTCCTCAAAGATAATCCGCGGCTCCTGGAGCTTCCCCTCCCCTTCCCAGCCGCAGGCGAGCATTCCTCGCGCCGGCTCCACGAAATGATACCCGTGCCTCGCCAGCTTATCGGCATTTTCACGATAAATGGAATTCTGGTACATGTTGACGTTCATTGCCGGCGCTATCAGAACGGGCGCTTTCGAAGCCATGACGGTCGTGGTGAGCAGATCGTCGGCCAGGCCCGACGCGATCTTGCCGACAATATTGGCGGTCGCGGGAGCGATAACGATAAGGTCCGCCCGGTCCGCCAGGGCGATGTGGCCTATTTCGCGTTCGGAGATAAGACTGAACAATTCGGTATGGACCGGGTTCATGGAAAGAGTCTGGAACGTAAGAGGGGCGACGAACTCCGTGGCTTCCGAGGTCATGACGACGTGGACGTTCGCGCCGGCCCCCGTGAGGAGGCGGAGCAGCTCCACCGCTTTATAGGCGGCAATCCCGCCAGTGACACCGAGAACTATTTCTTTTCCCTGTAACATATCGCCCCACTCATCGGGATGACCGGCCGGACCGGCGCGCCGGCAGTCATCCCCTTAGATAAGGATTGCGCGCCTTTTCCCTGCCGATGGTCGTCGACGGGCCATGCCCGGGGTATACGACGGTATCATCGGGAAGGCCCAGCAGCTTGCCGTGGATGCTTCCCAGCAGGGCTTCCAGGGAGCCGCCCGGGAGGTCCGTGCGTCCTATCGACTCCGCGAACAGGGTATCCCCGGTTACCACCATGCCGTTACCATAAAAACAGCAGCCCCCGGGCGTGTGGCCGGGCGTGTGAATGACCTTCAGCTCGAGTTCGCCCACGGCTATTGTAATGCCGTCCTGGAGAAAGCCGTCGGGCGGCGGGGAATTCTCCCCTTTCACACCAAACGCCGCGGCGGCCCTGTCGGCAAGGGTCAGGAAAGGAACGTCCGCTTCATGGATCAGCAGGTCCGCCCCCGTTGCCTCCAGTATTGCACGATTCGCCCCGATATGATCGAAATGGCCGTGCGTGTTCAGCACATGGACTATTTTCAGCCCGCGACCGGAGAACGCGGCAATAATCCTTTCGGCATCGCCGCCGGGGTCGATCACCGCCCCTTCCCTGGTGCTTTCGCAACCGATTATATAACAGTTTACCCCCAACGGGCCTACAACGACACTATCGAAAATCATAAATGACCTTTCAGTATGAAGAATATTTCGGGCTAAAACAGCTCCAGGTTCTTTCCCTGCAATTTCTCGAAGGGATTGTTCCTGAAGCCTTTTTTGTCCTTGCCCGCGGTATGGTCCTCCTCATCGGAACCTGGACCGTCCTTTACGGAAGCAGCTTCGATTTCCTCCAGTTCTTCTTCCTTCAGGCAATTTTCCTTGAAAAAATAGCGGTCATACAGCCGGTGGTACGCCGTCCAGCGGGACTGGTTAATCGGCTCCTTCCTGATATGGGTCCGGATGCCGTTTATCTTCGAATCCAGATCGTCCAGGTAATTCAGGACCGTCGCCTCTATCGTCTTCGGCCGCTTCGGCGAGCCGAACTCATACTGGCCGTGGTGGGCGAGAATCATGTGTTTGAGGAGCATTGACAGCTCCGCGGGGAATCCGGGAATTGATGAGATTTTCTCCTGCACCATCTCCGTGCCGATGGTTATGTGCCCCAGCAGCTTGCCTTCGTCGGTATAGTCGAATGAGCGCAGATATGTCATTTCCCTGACCTTGCCGACGTCATGGAGCAGCGCGCCGGCCACCAGAAGGTCGCGATTCAGCCCGGGATAAAGGGGAACAATGAGGTCGACCAGTTTTGCCACGGCCAGCGAATGCTCCAGGAGGCCGCCGAGATAGACGTGATGCATGCCCTTGGCCGCGGGAGCTATCCGGTACAGGGCCAGGAATTCCTGGTCGGTGAAGAAGGAGGAAAGAAGCTCCGACATGTGCCCGTCGGAAATTGAGGAAACAAGGGCCAGAAGCTCTTCAACCATCTCTTCGCCGTCCCGCTCCGCCTCGGGCAGGAAATCGGCAAGTGCGACATCCTTATCTGGCACTCTGGACAGTTCGCTGATAATAAGCTGCATTTTCCCCAAATAAACCGAGGCCTTGGATTGTATCGAAATAAAATCGTCCTTTTCAAACAGTGACGATATAATATCGACATTGTCCCACACCCGCCCCTCGATTTCGCCGCTTTTGTCCATCAGGTGCAGCGTCATGTATGGCTTGCCGTTTTTTGCCATGGCCATGGTCTTTTCCTTCACCAGAAAGACCGAACTGACCTGGTCCCGGTCCTTTATCCCGCTGACGAAAATCTTGCTCAAAATACGCTCCCTCCGCTTTCAATAATCCCCCGGGCGATCATGTCGGCCGCCCTTATGCCGTCAAGTGCGGCGCTCATGATCCCTCCCGCATAACCGGCACCTTCCCCGACCGGATACAAACCTCCGATGTTTACGGATTGCATGTCTTCTCCCCTGACAATCCGGACCGGCGCGGAAGTCCTTGTTTCGACCCCCGCCAGTGCCGCCTCTTCGGTGATGAAGCCGCGCATCTTCCGGTCGAAATGGAAGATGCCTTCCCTTATGGTTTCCGCCACGTAACCCGGCAGCGCCTCGTTCAGGTCCACCTCGCGAACCCCCGGCCGGTAGGTGCATCTTACTGTCCCAGACCCGCCTTTTCCGAGAAAGGGCATGAGACCCTGGGCCGGAGCATAATAATCGCCGCCGCCCAGGAGAAAAGCCTTTCTTTCCCAGTGCCGCTGGAACTCGACCCCGGCAAGGGGGCCGTCACCGTTGAAGTCATGTTCCCCCACCGGGACCACCAGGGCGCTGTTGGCGAAGGGGGAGTCACGAAGATAATTGCTCATGCCGTTTGTCACGGTCATGCCCGGTTCCGAGGCACCCGCTACGACAACTCCTCCGGGACACATGCAAAACGAATAGCAGGAGCGCCTGGTCACGGGGTTATTGTATGCCAGGGCATAGTCGGCCGCCGGCAGTCCGGGATGTCCGGAGAAGCCATACTGGATGCGGTTTATCAACTCCTGGGGATGTTCGATTCGAAAACCCACGGCAAACGGCTTCGGCTGGACGGCCACCGAACGGCGCAGCAGCATTTCATAAGTGTCGCGGGAGCTGTGACCGGGCGCCAGCACCAGATGATCGCAGGCCAGTTCGTCACGGTTATCGAGAATAACCGCGGCGAGCCGGTCGCCCCGGCGGACGATATCGGTCAACCGGCAGCGGAAGCGGATCTCGAAACCCGCGGCCGCCAGGCCCTCCCTTATTTTCCTGACAACGGTTCTCAGCCTGTCCGTGCCGATGTGCGGCTTGCCCAGGGACAGTATCTCGCGGGGAGCTCCGAACTCGACGAGTTTTTCCAGCGCGTATCCGAGGTTTTCATCTCTAACCCGCGTCGTCAGTTTTCCGTCCGAAAAAGTGCCGGCCCCTCCCTCGCCGAACTGGACGTTGCTCTCCGGATCAAGTGCCCCACCGGACCAGAACGACTGGACGTCCCGCAGCCTTTCTTCCACTGGCTTGCCGCGCTCGACGATGGTGGCCGCAAGCCCGAACTCGGAGAGCCTTATCGCCGCGAACAGCCCGGCCGGGCCCATTCCAACGATGACTATCTTCCCCTTGCCGCCTGTCCGGGGAAAAGTCCTTTTTTCAGCTTGTTTCACTACCTGGACGTCCGGGTCGTTGCCGAATCTCCGAAGGAAAGCGGCCTCATCCCTGAGGCTAAATTCGACGGCGCAAATGTATTTTATGGATGACTTTTTCCTTGCGTCCAGTGACTTGCGGGTAATCCGGAAACAGCTTATTTCATCGCTGTTCAGGGAAAACCTCCGAATCAGTTTTTCCTTCAGGGAATTTTCATCTTCTCTGTAATCGAGGGCAAGATTGCGTATTGACAACGGCACCGGAACACCTTTAACTTGAAGCTCTCTCCAGGCTTCTCCGATATATGAGCTGCTCGACGATGATTACCACATCCAGCGGCTGAGTGGATTTGGGGATATGGATCCTGGCGCCCATATCCGGCAACTGATGCTCGTGCGGCTCCCCCCTGAACATCGAAGTCATCAGTATCATAATCGGAACCTTGTCGCCCGCCAGTCTTACTATTTCGAGGCAGGTGCTGACTCCCCCGATGTTCGGCATGATCAGGTCGGATATGACCACGTCCGGCGAGTGGTCCAGAAAGGCCCTGATGCCCGTAATACCGTCGGCGGCCGTGGTCACCGCGAAGCCGTTTTCCTCGAAGGCTTCAGACATTATTTTCAGAAAAAGGGGATCGTCGTCAATTATGAGAATTTTAGCGGGACGGTTTTCCATGATCACCTCTGGAGCAAGTCAGGGAATACTACAATATTATGCCGTGAAAGGAAAGTAGAAAGGGTTTACTGCGGCGGCTGGCCGGTCAAAGGCAGAGTGATGCTGAATGTTACGCCTTTTTCTGGGTTGTTTTCAGCCTCTATCCGGCCATGATATGTTTTTACGATTCGCAGAACTACGGACAGTCCCAATCCGGTACCGATTTTCTTCGTGGTGTAGAAAGGGTCGAAAATCTTGTTCAGGTTTTCCTGTGGAATCCCCTTTCCGGTATCCGATACTTTTATGAATATTTCCTTTTCGTTGTGGTCGAGCGAAACGGTCAAGGTGCCGCCGTCATGCATTTCTTCTATCGAATTTACGAAGAGATTGCTGAATATCTGCTCTATTTCCAGAGGGTCCGCGTCTATTGCGGGAGGGATCCCTTTGTAATCGCGCATTACCGAAATCTTGTGCATGTCGATCCTGGATTTGAAAAGTCCCAGGGTCTCGTCTATGATTTTGTCGATCAGGACCTCTTTGATTTCGAACTTGGGGCGCTTTACCGCGTCCAGGAGTTTGCGCAGTATCCCGTCTATGCGCGAGATTTCCTTCATAATCTTTTCAGTGTAATCCAGCTTTTCCGGATCTTCCAGACCGCTTCTGATGAGCTGTATGAACAGAGAAATGGAATTCAGCGGGTTTCTTATTTCATGGGCCATGCCCGCCGAGAAAAACCCGAGCGTTGACAATTTTTCCGTCTGTATTATCTCCGCCTGAGCCCGTTTCAGCTCGATCGTCTTCTCCTGCACCCTTGCTTCGAGCTCCCGGTTCCATCCTTCAATTTCCCTGAGCAATTTTTCGCGCTCGCAGAGCAGTTCGCGGTTTTTCAACTCCACGCGCCGGATCTGCAGGACTTTTTGCACCCTTTCAATCAGGTCCTTGTTGACAAAAGGCTTGAGGATGTAATCCGACGCGCCTGCTTTCATGAGCTCGACGGCAATTTCCTCGCTCCCCTTTCCGGTGAACATTATCACGTATGTGTCGGGAAAGCGGCGCTTGATCTCTTTCAGCGCGGAAAAGCCGTCCATGCCGGGCATCATGTAGTCGACGATGGCCAACTCCGGACTTTCGGTTTCTATAATGGACAACGCCTCCATCGCGCTGGATGCCACGAGCGCCCTGAATCCGCGGTTCCGAAGAAGGATCGAAATGAGATCCAGGTTCAGCTTTTCATCGTCAACAACAAGGATCGTACTTTTTTCCGAAGCTTTCGTCATGCGGAAACCTTCCATCTGGGACTTGACTCCCGGCGCCGCGCAAGGTATCAGGACCACGGCGGCGGTCTGACATTCATCAGCTCAAATGCGGTTTTACGCCGGAATGCTTATTCACGAACAAGATCTAAATCAGTTATCTGAAACCGGCAACCGACCTGATCCGCAAACCTGCGAGCTTTTGAATTCCCGGGTTGTCTTTGCGTCTTTGCGCAAGGAAATGCTGCTTTTAGAAATGAAAATTTGACATACTATACTAAAAGAGAGATTTCTTGCAACATGAAAAAAGGCAGCCGCCAGCTGCCTTTTGATTTGTCATTTTGAACTTTTTATCTCAGGCGCCGCTTTCCGACGGGCGAACAGTCATGACCGGGCATACTGACTTTCTGACTACCCTTTCGGCGGTGCTGCCGAAAAGCAAGTGGTCGATACCGGCACGACCGTGGGTCCCCATTACAATAAGATCGACCTGCTCCTCATCGGCTTTCTTCAGGATTTCCTCGTAAGGTATGCCGGAAACCGTTAACTTTTCATAGTTCCGGAAACTTGCCAGTTTCCTGTCGCAGAACTTGTCCATCATCTTTTCGGCGCTAAGGGCGATTTCCCGTTCGATCGAATCGAAGGATATGTGCGGGACGTAGAATCCGCGCAGGTCTACGGGTTCATTGATGACATGGATAATGATCAGTTTCGCGTTGAATTTCCCCGCAAGGGACATGGCATAGTCAAACGCATACTCGGAGATTTCGGAAAAGTCGGTCGCAAAGAGTATCTTCTTGAATTCCTTCATAACAGGCTCCCTTCGGTCGCGGATTATGGGGGTGACTGAAAACCTCGGGAACTGCCGTCAGCGGCCTGTAACGCAATGCCACCGACTTTAAGATGCGAAATAACACACCCAAGCAATTTTCCAAATTTCCGGCGATGTTTTCGCTCCCCGTCAATGAACGGTTTCCCGCAAGACTTTTTTCAGTATAAGCTTGAGTTCATCGATTTTTACAGGTTTATTGATGTATTCGAAGGCCCCAAGATTCATTGCTTCAAGGTACGATTCCACGCCCCCGTAAGCGGTTATCATTATGACATTAGTCTTTGGAAAGTTCTTGTTCAACTCCCTGAGGAATGAAATGCCGTCCATCTCGGGCATGTTGATATCGGTTACAATTATGTTGACCGTTTGCTGGCGGAGGTAGTTCAGAGCTTCAAAGCCGTTTGCTACGCTGTCCACAAGAAAACCTTCCTTTGAAAGAAGCCTCGTAAGAGCTATCCGTGCATTTTCTTCATCATCAACAACCAGAATTCTAGCAGCGCTTTTTGCCAAAGGAACACCCAAATTTATGAAATTATTAGCCAAATTACTCGTGATTAAGTGTAACATCGGCGCTGGTTCTGTCAAGCGGAGGCGCCTAAAATCCAACTCCGCGTCACTGGACGACTCCACCCGGTTTCAGCAGAACATGCGCGGATTCTCCTTTTTTTCCAAAAG
>Ga0335070_10006922_pt1 | contig 13323 bp, 10 predicted proteins | sample Lox_Sample_13_FD_206722 | JGI IMG/M metagenome (GOLD analysis project Ga0335070, IMG submission 206722) | Soil microbial communities from Loxahatchee National Wildlife Refuge, Florida, United States - Lox_Sample_1.3 | ecosystem: Environmental > Terrestrial > Soil > Wetlands | place: USA...
GCCGCGGAGCGGCACCTCCTTCCTGCACGAGCTCCTCTGCGAGGATACCGGCAACCTCGCGGTGCGCTGCTGGGAGGCGATCTATCCCTGTCCGCTCGACCCCAGCCGGCCGGTCGAGCGGGACATCGAGCGCCGGCGCAAGAAGGTCGACCGGCAGCTCGCGAGCTTCGAGCGGATCGCACCGGAGATCCGCAGCCTCCATCCGATGGTCGCGGACACGCCGCAGGAATGCACGGAGATCACCGGACACGTCTTCCTGGGCATGCGCTTCGACACCACGCACCACATACCGACCTATCGGCGCTGGCTCGATGGCCGCAGCCTCACGCCCGCCTACCGCTTCCACAAGCGCTTCCTGCAGCATCTGCAGCACCGCCGCGGCCGCGGGCAATGGATCCTCAAATGCCCGGACCACGTCTTCGCGCTCGACGCCGTGCGCGAGGTCTATCCGGACGCCCGCTTCGTCTTCATGCATCGCGATCCGCTGGCGGTGCTGCCCTCGGTCGCGCGGCTCACGGAGACGCTGCGGCGCCCCTTCACGGCAAGGCTCGACCGCCTCGAGATCGGCGCCGAGGTGAGCGAGCGCTGGGCGAAGGGGGCGAAGATCCTCCTTGCCGCGGCCCCCTCCTTCGCCGCCGGTTCCGCGCCCGCGTTCCATCTGCCGTTCCGGCGCTTCGTGCGCGATCCCGCCGCGGCGGTCGAGGCAGTCTACGCGCATTTCGGCATCCCCCTCGGCGCCGAGACGGCCGCGCGCGTGCGTGGCCTCGTCGCCACCCGGCCCAATGGCGGCAATGGCCGCAACCTCGGGCGGCTCGAGGATTACGGCCTCGACGCCGACCGCGAGCGGGCCCGCTTCGCCGAGTACGTGGAATTCTTCGGACTCGTTGCCTAAAATGCCGAGCTAGACGGCGGGCCGCGCGCCTTGGCGCAAGCTCGCATTCCTCTTTGGTTAAGGGGTCATGAAGTGAGTGCTGCCGAAGAGGCAACGGAGGTCGGCGTCCGGCGAAGCTGGCGCGCGCGGGCGCCGGCGATCGCATGGCTTGCTGGCGGGCTCGCGCTCACCGCTTGGCTCATCGTTCATTTCGGCGCGCCCGCCGTGGCGGAGGCTCTGCGGACGGCCGGGTGGACGGGGCTCGTCGCGATCTCCGCCTTCCACCTCATCGCGACGGCCCTGATGGGGCTTGCGTGGTGGCGCTTGCGCGGCATGGGGCGGCGCTGGGTCTTCGTCTGGAGCCGGCTCGTCCGGGACGCCGGCTCCGAGGTGCTGCCGCTCTCGCAGATCGGCGGCTCGCTCCTGGGCGCGCGCTCGATCGTCCTCCACGGGATCGGGAGCGCGCTCGCGGCGGCCTCGGTCGTCGCGGACATCACGCTCGAGTTTTGCTCGCAAATCGTCTTCGTGACCCTGGGCGCGGCATTGCTGCTCTGGCTCGCGCCCGATTCCGAGCTCGCGAAGCCGGTGCTCATCGGCCTCGCGATGGCGCTCGCAGCGGCGGGGGCGATGGTCTCGCTGCAGCGCCGGGAGTCCGATTTCTTCGCGCGCGCGGGGCGCCGCGTCGCCTCCGCCACGATCGGGGCGGCGCTCGCGGGCGCCGCCGCGGTGCAGGCGGAGCTGCGCGAGATCTACCGCTCGCCTCGCGTCTGGACCTCGTTCCTGCTGCATTTCCTGGCGTGGATCGTGACCGCGGTCGAGGCCTGGCTCGCGCTCCGGATCATGGGCGCCGATCTCGATTTCACGGTGGTACTGACGCTCGAGAGTCTCGTCTACGCGATGCGCGCCATGGCCTTCCTCGTTCCCAACGCGATCGGCGTGCAGGAAGGGGCTTACGTCCTCCTCGGCGCCGCCTTGGGCTTGCCGCCCGGTCTCGCCCTCGGCCTCTCGCTCCTGAAGCGGGGGCGCGACCTGCTGCTGGGCATTCCGGTCTTGCTGACTTGGCAATTCCTCGAGAGCAAGCGGCGCTAGAACGGCAACATCTCGGACACTCCGTCCCCTGAAGAAACGCGGACCGGCGGAATTGCGCTCTCGTCTCGCACCGATCGAACGGCTCGTCACCCTCGTCTCCCGGAGGGCGTGGCTGACCGTGCTCGCGGCGCTCGCGCTCTGCGTCCTCGGCGCCTGGTATGCCGCCGGCCATTTTGCGATGACCACGGACACGGCGGAGCTGATCTCGCCGGAGCTGCCGTGGCGGCAGGACCTCGCGGCGATGAACAAGGCCTTCCCGCAGCGCGCCGACCTCATCGTGATCGTCGTCGACGGCGCGACGCCGGAGCTCGCGACGAGCGCGTCGCAGACGCTCGCCGCCCGCCTGCGCGGCCGGAAGGATCTGTTCAATTCGGTCCAGCAGCCCGACGGCGGCGAATTCTTCGCGCGGAACGGCCTCCTCTTCCTCTCCACCGACGAGGTCGGCGATACCACGCGCGAGCTCATCGCGGCGCAGCCCTTTCTCGGCGCCCTTGCGGCCGATCCGAGCCTCCGCGGCGTGATGGAGAGCCTCTCGACCGTGCTCCTGGGCGTGCAGCACGGCGAGGCGAAGCTCGAGCAGATCGATCCCGCAATGCGGAGCCTCTCCGAGGCGCTCGAGCGCGTGGTCCGCGGCGAGCCCGAATTCTTCTCCTGGCAGACCATCGTCTCCGGCCGCCCCGCGGACCTTCGCCAGCTCCGGCGCATCGTCCTCGTGCAGCCGAAGCTCGACAACACCCGGCTCGTTCCGGCGGCGGCCGCGACCGAGGCAATCCGCGCGACGGCCCGCGAGCTCATGCTCGATCCCGCCCACGGCGTGAGCGTGCGGCTCACGGGATCGGTGGTGCTGGCCGACGAGGAATTCGCGACCTTGGCCGAGCGCGCCGATCTCATCGCCATCGCAATGCTGGCGGCACTCGTGCTGATGCTCTGGCTCGCGGTGCGCTCCGTCCGCATCATTATCGCGATCATGGTGACGACGCTCGCGGGACTCCTGCTCACCGCGAGCCTCGGCCTCTTCCTGGTCGGCCGGTTCAACCTGATCTCCGTCGCGTTCATTCCGCTCTTCGTCGGGCTCGGCGTCGATTTCGCGATCCAATTCGCGGTGCGCTATCGGGCGGAGCGGCTCGATCATCGCCGCCTGATCTCCGCCCTCGGCGCGGCCGGCGGCAGCATCGGCGGCACGCTCGCACTCGCGGCGGCGGCGATCGGCACGGGCTTCTTCGCCTTTCTCCCGACGGCCTACATCGGCGCGGCGGAGCTCGGGCTCATCGCGGGCATGGGCATGCTGATCGCTTTCCTGCTGAGCGTGACGTTGCTGCCGGCGCTCCTCGCGCTCCTGAAGCCTGGCGCGGAGGCGAAGGAGATCGGCTTCGTCGGGCTTGCCGGCCTCAACCGCGGGCTCCTGCGCGGCCGGCTGCCCGTGCTTGCGCTGAGCGGCGCCGCGGCGGCCGCCTGCGTCGCCTTGCTGCCCTTCCTGCACTTCGACTTCAATCCGCTCAATCTGCGCAGCACCAAGGCGGAGTCGGCCTCGACGCTGCTCGATCTTCTGAAGGATCCCGACCGCACGCCCAACACCGTCGAGGTGCTCGCGCCCTCGCTCGCCGAGGCGGATGCGCTCGCGGCGCGGCTCAGGCAACTGCCGGAGGTCGAGCGCGCGGCGACGCTCGACAGCTTCGTGCCGGAGCGGCAGGCGGAAAAGCTGCAGCTCATCGAGGACGCCGCAACCCTGCTGGGACCGACCCTGAGTCCGCCCAAAGTACGCCCGGCGCCGAGCGACGCCGAGATCGCCCAGAGCATGAGCGCGACCGCCCGCGACTTGGCGGCCGCCGCGGGGAAGGAGACTTCGGCGAGCGTTGCCGCGGATGCCAAACGGCTCGCGGCGGTCCTGGAGACGCTCGCGAAGGGGTCGCCGGAGCTCCGCGCGCGGGCGACGGAGGCGCTCGCCCCGCCGCTCCAGGTCTTGCTGACCCAGCTCCGCGACCTGCTGCAAGCGAAGACGGTGACGGCCGAGACGCTGCCGCCGGAGATCGTCCGGGATTGGGTGACCGGCGACGGGCGCGCGAAGGTGCAGGTGTTCCCGAGCGGGGATTCCAACGACAACCGCACGCTCGAGCGCTTCGTCGCGGCGGTGCGCGCGGCGGCGCCGCACGCGACGGGGGCGCCGGTCTCGATCCAGGAAGCCGCGCACATGATCGTCGGCGCCTTCGTCGAGGCGGGCGCGCTGTCCTTCCTGGCGGTGGCGGGTCTCCTAATCGTCGCGCTGCGGCGCGGCCGCGACGTTCTCTACACGATGATCCCGATCCTGCTCGCGGGACTCCTGACGCTCGGGAGCTGCGTCCTCATCGGCCAGCCCATCAACTTCGCCAACATCATCGGCCTGCCGCTGCTGTTCGGGCTCGGCGTCGCCTTCAACATCTATTTCGTGCGCGCCTGGCGGGCGGGCGAGGCGCGGCTCCTGCAGTCGAGCCTGACGCGCGCCGTGCTCTTCAGCGCGCTCGCAACCGGCACCGCCTTCGGGAGCCTCTGGCTCTCGCCGCATCCGGGCACGGCGAGCCTCGGCAAGCTGCTGATGATCTCGCTGGGCTGGACGCTCGTGACGACGCTGCTCTTCGAGCCCGCGCTCCTCGGCACGCCCAAGCGGCGGCCGCACTGACGCGCCGCGGTCAGCGGGCCTCGAGCTGCTCCGGCTTCACCTTCTGCCCGGTCGCCGCGAGGAAAGCGCCGAAGAGGGGCGCCGCCGAGAGTCCGATCGCCATGCTGACGGCGACGGTGACGCCCGCGGAGGCCACGATGATCGCGAGGCAATAGAGGATCGCGAGCACCGCGAGCCACACCACCGGCTGGCCCACGGCCCGCGAAAGCGCATAGTGGGAGACCGAGACCGCCGCGAAGATGTAAGGCGTGAGCACGAGCAGGACGGAGATGTCCGCGAGCGTCATGAAGGCCTCGCCGACGGAGGGCGAGAGCGTGAGGAAGAGGATCGCCGTCATCAGGATCGAGACGATGACGAGGCCGCGCACGGGGACGCCGCGCGCGTCGGTCCTGGCGAAGACCTTCGGAAAGAGGCCGTCCCGCGCGGTCGCGAGCGCGGTCTCCGCGTTGATCAGCGTCCAGCCGCCGAGGCAGCCCGCCCCCTTCACGATCGCGCAGATCGTGATCAGCACGCCGCCCACCGGCCCGATCGCCCGGATGGTCGCGTCGGCGAAGGGGGCGGAGGAGTGCCTGAGCGCCTCGTTGGGCATGATGCCCATGATCGCGGTGGTCGCGAGCACGTAGACGAGCGCCGCGATGAGGACGCCGAGCAGCGTCGCGCGTGCGACGTTGCGCTCGGGATCCTCGACGACGGCGGCTGCGACCGAGGCGCTCTCGACCCCCATGAAGGACCAGAACATGATCGAGACCGCTTCGGAAACCGCCTGCGCCGAGCCGACGCCCGTCGTGTTCCATCCCGCGGCGAAGACAGCGGGGTCGAAATAGAGCCAGCCCAGGACACCCACCAGCGCGATGGGGCCGACGCCGAGGAGCGTCGTCAAGGTCTCGAAGCGCGTCACCATTCTCGGGCCGATCATGTTGAGCAGGGCCGAGAGCCAGATCACGAGCATGGTGCTGAGCGCCGCGAGGTAGGGATTGCGCAGCGACGGAATGAAGACCGTGAGATAGCCCGTGATCGAGGTCGCGATCGCTATGTTGGCGACCACGTTCGAGAACCAATAGAGCAAATTGCACTGGAAGCCCGCGAAATCGCCGAGGCCCTCGCGGGCATAGGCGTAGGGGCCGCCGGCCTTGGGGCTCGCCTGCGCGAGCCGCGCGAACATGTAGCCGATGACGAAGGCGCCGGGCACGGTGACGAACCAGCCCAAGGTGGAGATGCCGCCGATGCTCGCCATCACCGTCGGCATCATGAAGATGCCCGCGCCGATCATGTTCCCCGCAACGAGCATGGTCGCGGGAAAGAGGCCGATTCGTCTGACGTCAGCGGTCATGCTCGCTTGCCCCCCCGTGCTTCTCACTCCGGGATCGAGAGCCCGACGACCTGCGCCTCGATCTCCTTGGCCTCGTCCCGGAAATACCGCTTCAGGAGCGCCGCGAATTGCGGCGTGCCGTAGAACTCGGTGAGCGCCCGGTCGACCAGGAGACGCAAATCCGCGTCGCCGCGCCGCATCGCGATCGCGTAGGGCTCGCGGCTGAAGATCCGAGTGCCCAGCACGAGCACGGAAGGGTCGCGCGCCTGCGCGAGGAGCCCGATCAGCAAGCCGCGATCGGCGAAATAGGCGTCGATCTCGCGGGATTCGAGCGCGGCGAGCCCGTCGGCATGATTGGGATACCCGACGATAACCGCCTGGTAGTCGCCGCTCGCCACCGCCCGCTTCAGCACCGCCTCGGTCGTCGTTCCCACCCGGACCCCGATGTAGAGCTTGGCGAATGGGATCATCTCGGTCGAGCGCGGCGGGCTGATCTCGTGCGTGCCCAGGAAGAGCTCGCGCAAGTTGCGCCGCGAATGCTCGTGCATCAGCGCACTCATGCCCGTGAGGAAGATTGGCTCGGAGAAGTCGACTTTCTCGCGCCGCGCGAGCGTCGCGGTGATCGCGCCGCAGAGGAGGTCGATGCGGCCGGAGGCGACCGCATCGAAGGCATCCGCAACGGTGGTCTCGACGTAACTCGGCGTCACGCCCTCGACGCGCCGCCCGATCGCGCTCACGACGACGCCGCAGAGATCGATCGCGTATCCCGCGGGCTTTCCGTCGGCTCCCTTGGAGGAGAAGGGTGCTTGGTCCGCGACGAAGCCGATCTGCACGGTCTTCGTTTCGGCGATCCGGTCGAGGGTCTGCGCCGCCGCCGGGGCGGAGACGACTGCAATCGCGAGCGCCGCCGGCAGGAGAAGCAGCCGCGTGGCGAGGCACGGCCCCCGGTCCCTCACCTTGCTGAGCGGCGGCGGTGCTCGGTCCATGGCTCTCGCGCGCACGATCGAATCAGAGGATGAGGGCAGTTTCGGACGCAATGACGATCTCCGCAACCATCTCCGTGGAGACGGGTCGCGGCGCGCTCATCCGCCTGCCCACTCGATGCCGTGCGCGTCGCCGCTCACGGTCGTGCCGGCCTCGCCGCGGAGAATAGCGGCGAGGTCCTTGAGCGCGCCGATGGCGGCGCGCTTGCCGGTCCTTTCCGCGAACTGGCAGGCGGCGTCGACCTTGGGTCCCATCGAGCCCGCGGGGAAGGAGAACTCGCGGATCGCGGATGGGTGCGCGCGCCGGAACGCCTTCGCCGTGGGCTTGCCCCAATCGAGGAAGACGGCCTCGGCGTCGGTCGCCATGATGAAGAAATCGGCGTCGAGCTGGCGCGCGAGCAGCTCCGAGCAGAGGTCCTTGTCGATCACGGCCTCGATCCCCCGGAGCTTGCGGCCGGGCTCATAGACCGTGGGGATGCCGCCGCCGCCCGCGGCGATCACCACGGTGCCCTGCTCGAGCAGCCATTTGATCGGCCGGATCTCGAAGATCCGCTTCGGAATCGGCGAGGCGACGACTCGGCGCCACTTGTCGCCGTCCTTCTTCATGCTCCAGCCCTTGTCCTTCTCGAGCCGCCGCGCGTCGGTCTCGGAGTAAACCGGGCCGATGAACTTCGTGGGGTTCTTGAAGCCGGGGTCGTCGCGGTCGACCTCGACCATCGTGAGGATGGTCGCGAAGGGCACCTCGAAGGGCAGGATGTTGCCGAGCTCCTGCTCGATCATGTAGCCGATCATCCCCTCGGTCTGCGCGCCGAGGACGTCCAGCGGGAAGGCCTCGTCGGGCTTGTAGGCCGCGCCCTGCAGCGCGAGCAGCCCCACCTGCGGACCGTTGCCGTGGGTGATGACGAGTTGATTGCCGGGATGGATCGCTGCGAGCGCTTGCGCCGCGATCTCCACGTTTGCGCGCTGCGCCTCCGCCGTCATGGGCTCGCCCCGGCGGAGCAGCGCGTTGCCTCCGAGCGCCACCAGGATACGCATGGCTTCAATCCCCGAGCGTCGCGACCAGGATCGCCTTGATCGTGTGCATTCTGTTCTCCGCCTGCTCGAAGGCGATGTTCATCTCGGATTCGAACACCTCCTCCGTCACCTCCATTGCGCTCAAGCCGAATTGCTCGTGGATGTCGCGGCCGACCTTGGTCTCGAGATTGTGGAAGGCCGGCAGGCAATGCATGAACTTCGTCTGCGGATTTCCAGTCGCCTGCATGAGCTTCGCGTTGACCTGATAGGGCTTGAGAAGCTTGATACGTTGGCCCCAGACCTCCTTCGCCTCGCCCATGGAGACCCAGACGTCCGTGTGGATGAAATCCACGCCCTTGACGGCTTTCTTGGGATCGTCGGTGATGGTGAGCTTTCCGCCGTAGCGCTTCTCGAGACCGCGCGCGATCTTGACGTGATCCTCCGAGGGCCACAGGGATTTCGGCCCGCAGATTCGGACGTCCATGCCGACGAGACAGCCCACGATCATCAGCGAATGCCCCATGTTCGAGCGGGTATCGCCGATATAGGCGTACTTGATCTCGCGGAGCGGCTTGTCGCTGTGCTCGCGCATGGTCATGACGTCCGCCACCATCTGCGTCGGATGGTACTCGTCGGTGAGGCCGTTGAAGACCGGCACGCCGGCGTATTTCGCGAGGTCCTCGACCGCCTCTTGCGAATAGCCGCGGAACTCTATCGCGTCGTACATGCGCCCGAGTACGCGGGCGGTGTCCTTGACCGACTCCTTGTGGCCGATCTGCGATCCCGATGGATCGAGATAGGTGACGTTCGCGCCCTGGTCGTAGCAGGCGACCTCGAAGGCGCAGCGGGTTCGCGTCGAGGTCTTCTCGAAGATCAGCACGATCTCCCGGCCCTTCAGGTGCTCCTGCTCGGTCCGCGCGTATTTGGCGCGCTTGAGGTCTCTAGCGAGATCGAGGAGGTAGTAGAACTCCCGCTGCGTGAAATCCTGGACCGTCAGCAGCGATCGATTGCGCAGATTGAAACCCATGGAAAATCTCCTCCGGGGGGCCGGGCGTCGCTCAGTAGACGGGATCGCGCGAGATCGGGCAGGTCATGCAGTGGCCGCCCCCCCGCCCGCGCCCGAGCTCGGAGCCGCGCACCGTGATGACCTCGATCCCGGCCTTGCGCAGGAGCGTGTTGGTGTGGGTGTTGCGGTCGTAGGCGACGACCACGCCGGGCTCGAGCGCCACCACGTTGTTGCCGTCGTCCCACTGCTCGCGCTCGGCCTGCCAGGCATTGCCTCCCGTCTCGATGACGCGGAGCGTCTTCAGGCCGACCGCCTCGCGCACGACCTCGAGCAGCGGCTTCTTGTCCGGCTTCACCTCGATGTCGCCGTTGCTCCCCTTGGGATAGATGCTGTAGCAGGCGATCTGGTCCACGACCTCGCGGAACATCGTGCAGGCGTCGCGGTCGCAGAAGCTGAAGACGGTGTCGAGGTGCATGGCAGCGCGGCTCTTCGGCATGACGCAGGCGATGATGCGCTGCGCCGCCGCGTTCTTGAAGAGCTCCGAGGCGATCTGGCCCAAGGCCTGGTGATTGGTGCGCTCGCCCATGCCGACGAGCACGATGCCCTTGCCGATGGGCATGACGTCTCCGCCCTCGATGCTGACGCCGGTGAAATTCTCGTCGGAGTCGCCGAACCAGATCTTGAATTTGCCGCCCTTGAAGATCGGGTGGAACTTGTAGATCGCACGCTGCAGCAGCGTCTCCGGCTGGCGCGCGGGCCAGAACATCGGATTGCACGTGACGCCGCCGTAGATCCAGCAGGAGGGATCGCGCTGAAAGAGCGTATTCGGAATCGGCGGGATCAGGAAGGTCGTCGCGCCGAGGACGTTGAGCAAGAGCGCCGAGCTCTCGCTTTTCGGCAAATCCTCCATGGCGATGCCGCCGATCAGGTGATCCGCCAGCTTTTTGGCCGACATCGCGTCGAGCCAGGGCCGGATCGTGCGCGCGAGCGCGCGGCCGGCGGTGTTTGCGGTGATGCGGCGATCGAGGATGAAGGCGCGCCCCTCCGGGATTTCGAGCGTTTGCGCGAGGAGCTCGTGCAGCTCCAGCACCTCGACGCCGCGATCCCGCATCTTGAGAACGAAGTCGTAATGGTCCTTCTGGGCCTCCTGCACCCAGAGCACGTCGTCGAAGAGCAGATCGCGGCAATTTCCGGGCGTAAGGCGCTGATGCGCGAGGCCGGGCCGGCAGACCAGCACCGTCCTCAGTTTCCCGACCTCGGAGTGAACGCCGAATTTCCGTTCCATGTGGATACCCGTCGTTTTGGTTGGGCCCCGTGCCTCAAACGCTGATGCCGCCGGTGAGGAGCTCGTAGATCGCGTAGAGAGCGGCGGCGGTGACGAGAGCGGCGATCGCGAGCTCGCCTGCCGTGAACATGCGCTCGCCGCGCTCGCGTCGCGCCAGCATGTAGATCACGGTCGCCGGAGCGAAAAGGATCGTCGTCAACAGCAGGTATTTCGGGCCGGCGGCATAGCAGAGCCAGACGCCGTAGATCGTCGCGAGGCCGCCGACGACGATGTCGCGGTTCCTGCCCGCGCCGCCGCGCTCGTAGGTCTCGCCGCCGATCATCGAGCCCACGACGAGCGCGATGAGCGGCAACAAGCTGAGCTGGTGCGATTTCTCCTGCGCTCCGGCCGCGGGCGCCGCGGATGCGGTCGACATGGTCGCACTCCTCCCTAGGAAGCGATCCTGCATCTGGAATCCGGCTGGCGGCCCTCCGGGCGCCATTGCGCCTCTCGCCGCTTGTCGGACTCTCCAGTATCGAGGGTAAGCGGCGCCGCCGAGTACCGGAATCAATCCATTCCCCGAATGCCCGCCCAAAAACACTGTAGGGAATCCGCGAAACCCCGTAGGTGCAGCGCACAAGGCGCCCGCGCCCGGCTGCTTCCTTGTGGTCATAGCGTTCCTGCAGGGGCGACCGATAATTGCGGGACCGGCGCAGGACGCCGGAGACAACGCGGGAACGAGGCGGGGGATACGCTCGATGTCCAAGATGAAGCGCAAAGTCTACGAGAAGGAGCTGCGCAAGCTGCAGGAGGAACTCTGCCATCTGCAGGCCTGGGTGAAACTCAAGGGGTTGCGCGTCATCATCGTCTTCGAGGGCCGGGATGCTGCGGGGAAGGGCGGCACGATCAAGGCGATCGCCGAGCGGGTGAGCCCGCGCGTTTTCCGCGTCATTGCGCTACCGGCTCCGTCGGATCGGCAGAAGTCGCAGATGTACATGCAACGTTACATCGAGCAGTTTCCGGCGGCGGGCGAGATCGTGATCTTTGACCGCAGTTGGTACAACCGCGCGGGTGTCGAGCGGGTCATGGGCTTTGCCAGCGAGGCACAAGTCGAGCGGTTCTTGGGGCTGGCGTCCCAGGCCGAAAAATACATCGTCGATGGCGGCATCCAGCTCATCAAGATCTGGCTCGAGGTCGGGCAGGAGCAGCAGGAGCTGAGATTCAAGGCGCGGATCGACGACCCCGTGCGGCAGTGGAAGCTGAGCCCGATGGATCTGGAATCCTTCCGGCGCTGGTACGATTACTCGCGCGCGCGCGACGCGATGCTCGATGCGACCGACAGCAAGCACGCGCCCTGGTACCTCGTTCGCTCCGACGACAAGAAGCGCGCGCGGCTCAACATCATCTCCCACATCCTCGATCAGATCCCCTACAAGAAGGTGCCGTCGGCGAAGGTCAAGTTGCCGAAGCGCGACCTCAAGAGCAAATACGACGACCAGAAATCGCTGCGGCGCAGGAAGTTCGTCGCGGAGAAATACTGAGTGCGGCTCAGCGGAGAAACTCGTAGATCTCGACGGGCTCCTTGACGCCCTTGACGCTCGCGGGCGGCAGCGCGCGGAAGCGCGGGTCCGCCGCCGCATGCTCTTTCGCCACGTCCGCGGAGACGATGCAGGCGACGCGGTGCTCCTTCGCGACCTGCTCCATGCGCGCCGCGACGTTGATGGGATCGCCGAAGACGCCGATCGCGCGCTTGGTGTCGCCCTCCTCGGCGACGACGACGCGGCCGCCGTGGACGCCGATGCGGAATGCCGGCACGAGCCCGAACTGGGACCGATAGGCCTCGGCCTCGCGGGCGATCGCGGCGAAGGCCGCGTCGATCGCGCGGAAGACGCGCGCGGGCGTCTCGCTCCCGGTCCAGTCCCAGGTCGCGATCAGCCCGTCGCCGACATAGAGGTAGATGCTGCCGCCGTTCTCGGTGATGGGCTTCGAGAGATCGAAAAGGAATTTCCGGATCAGCTCCATCGCCTTGAGCGGACCCAGGCGCTCGGCGGTGGCGGTCGAATCCTTCATGTCCAGGAAGAGGAAGATCTTCCGCTCGAAGGCCGGCCGGTAATACTTCCCGATCAGCAGATAGAAGAGCGTGTCGGCGCCGAGGAAGCCGATGACGCGCAGCGCGAGGATGCCCAGCAGCGAGCCCCCGATCGCGATGGGGATCGCGCGCGGGAGCCGGCCGAATGCCTGCGGCATTTCCCGGACGTTGCCGAGGAGCACGTGCGAGAGCAGCGACGCCAGGATCAGCAGCAAGCAGACGACGCCGGTATAGATGAGGATCGAGGCGAGCGGATGCATCCGGCGAAGGCCGCGTCCCCAGGGGCTCTGCACGTAGAGCTCCTCGAAGAGGCCGACGCCCACGCCCATGAGGGCGGCCGTCAGCCCCGCCTGCAGCGCCGGCGCCCCGACAATCGCCGAGGAAATCAATCCGACCGCGCCGAAGATCGCTATCACGACCGCTATCGAGGCGACGACGCGCCGTCGCGGAAGGGGGATGAGCGGCTTTTCCTGCGACGGAGGCATGCGGGGGCCGGTGGGACGCCTAATCCGCGAGCTCCGCGGGCTCGCCCTCGGCGATCCATTCCCGCAGCAGCGTGTAGGCGACGGCCAGAATCGTGGGGCCGATGAAGAGGCCGATGAGGCCGAAGGCGAGCAAGCCGCCGATCACGCCGACGAGGATCAGCAGCAGCGGCAGGTCCGCGCCCTTGCGGATGAGGATCGGGCGGAGGACGTTGTCGAGCGTCAAGGCGACGAGCGAGAACACCAGGAGGAGGCCGGCCCAGAACGCGCTCTGGGTCGCGAACATCCAGATCAGCGCGGGAATCACGACGGGCGCGGGGCCGAGCTGCGCGATGCAGAGCATGAAGGTGACGGCGATCAGGATCGGCGCGAAAGGCACGCCCGCGAGCATCAGGCCGACGCCGCTCACCGCGGTCTGCGCGAGCGCCGTCAGCACCACGCCGAGCGCCACGCCGCGGATCGCTTGCGCCGCGAGCCTGAGCGAGCGCTCCCCGCGCTCGCCCGCGAGGCGCCGTCCGAAGCGGATGATGCCGGCCGCAGCCGCCTCGCCGCGCGCATAGAGA
>Ga0335070_10006924_pt1 | contig 13322 bp, 11 predicted proteins | sample Lox_Sample_13_FD_206722 | JGI IMG/M metagenome (GOLD analysis project Ga0335070, IMG submission 206722) | Soil microbial communities from Loxahatchee National Wildlife Refuge, Florida, United States - Lox_Sample_1.3 | ecosystem: Environmental > Terrestrial > Soil > Wetlands | place: USA...
CGTTTTTCCGGTCTCGGGCGAAATCGCTCCCCTGCCGGCTTACCTCGAGCTGGCAAAACGCTACGCTGGCCTGGTTTTTATAGACGATGCCCACGCTGTCGGTGTGCTGGGGGAGCACGGCCGCGGCCTGCCTGATTATTTTGGTATTTCGGACGAACGCTGCCGCACCTGCGGGACCCTGGCCAAGGCCCTCGGCGGCCATGGCGGGGTGATTTGGGGCGAAGCGAAGTGGATCGATTCAGTTGACCGGGCTTCAGGGATAATGGCGGGCGCCAGCCCGCCGCCGCTGGTCGTAGCAGCCGCCTCGGCCTGCGCCCTGTCAGTGGCGCGGGGCGACCCTGGACTTCGCCGGCAATTGGCCGAGAATGTCCGGCGCGCCCGCGACGGCCTGCGCGCCCTCGGCTGGCCCCTCGAGGATACTCCCGTGCCCATTGTCTGTCTTGCGGCCCGCCTGGACGTTTCTCTGGAGCGGATTCGGGAAGGGTTGTACGAGCGGGGCATTGCGGTAACCCTGGCGCGTGGCTACACCAGCACGCCTCCCGGCGGCGCCCTGCGCATCGCTATCTTTGCCACCCATACTGCCGAGCAGATCGACCGCCTGGTAGAAGAAATCGGGCACTTCATTTAGCTCGATTATCCCCGGGCGCCTCGTTTCAGGCAGCTCTGCGTGCAGCAGCGAGCAGGACGCGGGTTAACTCCAGGCGCTCGAGAGCGGTTTTGGCGAATTGCTTCATCAACTTGTAACCCAGGAGAGGATCCGCATCGCACAGCTCGCTCAACCGGCTGGCATCGGTGCGCAGCACTTTGCCGGCTCGGCTCACCCGCGTCGAGCTGGAGTGATTGTGAGTCTCCCCCAGGGAACTGAGGCCAAATACCTCTCCCGGGTTGATGTCATCCACGTAGAACTCTTTGTGGAAAGTCGGGTCGCTGCTATCCTTAATGACCAGGTAGATTTCAACGCAACCTTCCATCAGCAGGAACAATTTTTGGCTGGGAGTCCCGGTTTCGTACAACATATCACCGGGCTTGATCGAAACTTCTTCAGAGATCATGGCAATGGCCTTAATCCATGCATCTTCCATGTCCGCAAAAAACGGGTACCTTCGAAGCATTTCAGGTGAAACCATAGTCTACTCCTCCTGATCGACCAGCGAGATTACCAATTTGAACACAGCGACCTTTAACCTGGCATAGTAATTAACAATACTGCCGCAGCACGTCTACCACTTCACCACGGGCGTTGTATATGTTCAACTGCAAGGGCATTTGCCCGGGGAGGGAATGCGTGGCGCAGCCGAAACAGGGATCGTAGGCCCTGAAAGCCATCTCGATACGGTTGAGCAACCCCTCAGTGATGATCGTTCCGTTGTGGATCAGGCTGCGGGCTGCTTTGTTGACCGACATACTGATCGGAGCATAGTTGTTGGTGGTGCCCACGATCAGGTTCACTTTCGTTACAACCCCGCGTTCATCGGTCCAATAGTGGTGGGTGAGCGTGCCGCGCGGCGCCTCGACAATGCCCACACCTTCAGTTGGTTTTTCAGTTGGAACAGTGTGGAACTTATCTGAGGTGATTTCGGGGTCGGTAGCCAGCTCCACCCAGCGCTCGGCGGCGTAGAGAAGCTCCACCAGACGCGCCCAATGAATGGCCAGGCGTTGGTGGACGGGTTTACCGCCCAGCGCAGTGAAGAAGCGCTCGTATTCCTCCTGCGCCCTGGGCGTGGCCATACCGTCAGAAGCGTTCAGCCGCGAGAGCGGGGTGGCCATATAGACCCCGGAATCTTTGCCGTCTACGAAGCCCTTCCACCCGATCTTTTTCAGGTAGGGGAATTTCAGGTATGTCCAGGGCTCCACCCGCTCGGCGATCCAGTCCATGTACTCGGCGCCGGCGTATTTCCCGATGCGTTTGCCCTCCGGGTCCACCACGCTGACCTGGCCGTCATAGAAATTGACCTTGTTATTCCCGTCGACGGTGCCGATGGAATAGGTATGGTGGGAATACGCATCTCCCAGGACCATTTCGATATAGGCCGGGTTGCCCATGACAATATCATTGAATAGTTTGAGGCTGAATTGAGCGAAATCGACCGCCCAGTGACCCATCGCCTCAATTTCCCGGCGCTGTTCCTCGGTGATGCCTTTGGTCATGCCGCCGGGGATGGAGGTACAGGGATGCACCTTTCGTCCACCGATCATTTCGACCACGCTATGGCCGTATTTTCGCGCCTGGATGACCTTCCCGGCGATCTCTAGCCCAACCTTGTGGATTACGCCCAGGATGTTGCGCTCGGCCACCGGAGAATCTGGCCCGAGGATAAAATCGGGACCTCCCAGGGCATAGAAATGGGTAGTGTGATCGGTGAAGTAAAAAGCGCTGTAAAGGAGCTCGCGCAGTTTCCTGGCTGCTGAAGGAATGGTGACATGGTAAACGGCGTCAGCGGCTTTGGCGGCAGCCATGTGGTGCGCCTCAGGACAAACCCCGCAAATGCGGTTCACCAGGATGGGCATGTCTTCTACCGGACGACCTACGCAAAAGCGCTCAAACCCGCGCAGCTCAGGGATCTGGAAATAAGTGTTGGCGACCTCACCCTGCTCGTCTAGAAAAATCTCAATTTTGCCGTGGCCCTCCAGCCTGGTAATGGGATCAATCGTGATGCGTTGGTTCATTTGTCCTCCTGTCGCCCATCATACCCAATCCAGGCCTGCTTGCTGGCACGCAGCAAAGACTTGGCCAGGTTGAAGCGGTAGAATTGGCCGGCTGGGTCCGGAATACCATCCAGAATGTGCCCGATCTCCACCGGATCATTGCTGTCGATCACCGAAGCAAATGCCGACATCAGGCGGGCTCCGTAATCGATCACGCCTTCAGCCGGGCCGTAGCAACCTGCGCACTGGGCTGAGGCATTCGGACAGAGCGCGCCGCAGCCGCTGCGCGTGGCAGGGCCATTGCACGGGATGCCCTGTTCCAACAGGCAGAGGGCCGGATCGATCTCCTGCACATTTTGTACTCGCATGAACTTGTGGATTTGTTTTGCGTTGCGCGTGCGGGGACATTCGTCACAAACAGTCGACAGGCCGGCGCCGATGGTCGCGCCGCGCCCCGGCAAAGTGCCCTGGCCGTGCAGCGCCTGGACAACCAGGTCGATGACGGCCGCGATCTGCTTCGATTCCGGCGGGCAGCCTGGCATGAAATAATCCACCGGGACGACCTGGTCGAGCGTCTGCAGCACCGAAAACAGGGCCGGGAGGTGAAGCTTGCCTTCTGGCGCTTCCCAATTCGTTTGAGGGCGGATGTCTTGAGGATTTTCGGTGGTAGGGCTTCCTGAATAGTTGTAATCGAGCATTGACTGGATAGAAGAAAGGTTGGCCAGTCCTGGGATGCAGCCCTCGCAGGCGCAGGAACCGAACGCGACCAGGATCTGCGACTTGCGCCGCATCAGGTGGGCCATCTCCGCATTTTCGGCAGTGCGCATGCCGCCGTTGAAGAGAGTCAAGGTGATGGATTGATCCGGCAGCGCTTCGACATCTTTGACCTTTGCGTCCATGGCCACCGGCCAAAACACCACTTCGAAGGCTTCGTCCACCTCCAGCAACTTTTCGTGAATGTTCAGGACGGCGATCTCACAGCCCCCGCAGGAAGAGGCCCAGTACATGGCAAATTTCGGTTTAGCATTGGTGGTCATGCCTCCTCCTCCATTGCAGCCTCTGTGTCAAAAATCGATTCGGGCAGCATTTCCATCTCCTGCCCGGCCGGCCAGTTGAGTGGCCCCAGGAGGCGCACTTCGTCGATGATTTTGATGACTTCGTCAGTGAACTTTGCTCCTTCCGACGCGCTGGCCCAGACCAGCTTGAGGCGGCCTGGCTCGATCCCCATCTGCTCCAATGTCCTCTGCATCAGCAGGAAACGGCGCAAAGCCTTGTAATTTTGCTCAATGTAATGGCAGTCACCAGGGTGGCAGCCGGTGATCAAAACGCCGTCGGCTCCAGAGGCGAAGGCCTTGAGCACGAACAGCGGATCCATCCGGCCAGAGCACATCACCCGAATCAGGCGAATGTTGGTGGGATACTTCATGCGAGCCATCCCTGCCATATCAGCGGCCCGGTAGCTGCACCAGTTACAGGTAAATCCGATGATTACAGGCTCAAAAGATGAATTGGTTTTCGTGGGTTCCATAATCAGCTCCTCCGCTACTTATAAACCGGCTTCGACCGGTTGCGCCTGTTCCTGGTCAATCAGCATCAGCCCTTCGATTTGGGCCAGGATCTGCTCGTCGCTGAAGCCCGATCCGGCAATCGCTCCGGCCGGGCAAGCGGCCACACAGGTGCCACAACCCTGGCACAGTGCCGGGTTGACCTCGGAAACCATGAGGTCCTCGTGAAACAGGATAGCGCGGAAAGGGCACATGTCATTGCAAATACGGCAGCCAGAACATTTTTCTTGATCGATGGTAGCCCGGTAGGGCTCGAGGGCGATCTCGCCCTGTTGAATGTATTGAAAAACTCTGGCAGCAACCGCAGATCCCTGGGATACGCTGGCAGGAACATCTTTCGGACCAACGGCGCATCCGGCAATGAAGACGCCCTCGGTCATCGTGGCTACCGGATCCAGTTTAACATGCCGCTCGATGAACCAGCCATCCGTGCTGCACGAGATCCCGAATAACTTGCCCACTTCTTCATAATCAGAGCGTGGTTCAAGCGCTGTAGAAAGAATGACCATGTCCACCGGGATGCGGCGCTGTTTACCGATCAGGGTATCCTCAGCCTGAATGATCAGCTTGCCCTCTTCCCCGGGCAGGCGCGCCGCGTCGGTCACTTCGGCCACACGGCCGCGGACGAACAGCACGCCTTCCTCCAGGTTGCGCTGGTAGAACTCGTCATAGCTCTTACCGGGGGTCCGCATGTCGATATAGAACTCGTACACATCGGCGCCGGTGCGTTCCTTGACAATGTGGGCGAACTTGAGGCTCTGCATGCAGCAAATGGCCGAGCAGTAGTTGTTGTACTTGCGATCACGACTACCCACACAGTGGATAATCCCCACAGCCCTGGGAGTCGTTTTGCCATCTCTTAAGACCACTTTTCCGCCGGTCGGACCGGCGGAGTTGGAAAGCCGCTCGAACTCCATGCTGGTAAACACGTTTGCCAGGCGGCCGTAGCCATACTGCGGGATCCGGCGGGGGTCGAAGGTCTGGTAGCCGGTCGCCAGGATAATGTTTCCGACCGGGACGGTAATGAACTCATCTTTTTGCGTAAAGTCAATCGCACCGGGCGGGCAGAATCTTTCGCAGGCCTTGCACGTGCCTTTCAGGAAATAGGTACAGTTTTCCACGTCAATCACGGGGTATTTCGGCACAGCTTGTGGGAAGGAGGTATAAACTGCCTTGCGGTAGCCGAGCCCGGCCTCGAAATTGTCGTCGATAACTTTCTTCGGACATTTTTCCGAGCAAACTCCGCAGCCAGTGCACAGGTTGGTATTGATGTAGCGGGCTTTCTTGCGAATCGTGACGGTGAAATTACCCACATAGCCGCTAACGTCGGTTACCTCGCTCCAGGTGAGCAAGGTGATGTTGCGGTGATTTCCGGCGCTGACCATGCGCGGGGTCAGGATGCAAGCTGAGCAGTCAAGGGTGGGGAAAGTTTTATCGAGCTGGGCCATGTGCCCCCCGATGGTAGAATCTCGCTCGACCAGATAGACATGCTTGCCGCCATTGGCCAGCTCGAGGGCTGCCTGGATGCCGGTGACGCCCCCGCCTACAATGAGTACGTCGGGGTGGATCGGCACTCGCATCGGCTCGAGGGGTACATTGTGGATAACACGTCTTACTCCGCCAGCGACCACGGCCTTGGCCTTCTCGGTGGCTTTTTGTTTATCAGAATGCACCCAGGAAACCTGCTCGCGAATAGACACCAGTTCACAGAGGTAAGGATTAAGGCCGCCTTGTTTGGTGGCTTCCCGGAAGGTAGCCTCGTGCAGGTGCGGCGAGCAGGCTGCCACGACCACCCGCGTCAGGCCCTCATTTTTGATATCCCTCTCGATTAATTCCTGCCCCAGGCTGGAGCACATGAATTTATAATCGCGCGCCACCACGACGCCGTCCTGCTCGAGCCGTTCGGCTGCCCAGCGATGCACTTCTTCGACATCCACGGTACCGGCGATGTTGCTTCCGCAATGACACACATAAACGCCAATCCGCTCTTGCGATTTTTGGGGGTTGTCTTGTTCGGCCATTATTTCACCTCGTCTTTCCCACCCTGGCTGGAAGCAGACATATTCTTGGCGGGCATTTTAGGCATTGGCAGACCTTCCTCTTTCTTGCGCGGGTGGCGTACTTCAGGAGCAGGCTCCGCGGGCGGCACCTCAATCCCAATTCTCGACAGCGCGGGTCGCGCATCAATAAATTCTTTCCCTATCCCCAGCTCCTTGGCAGTTTTTCCAAACGCCAGGCCCATCAATTGGGTGAAGTATAAGATCGGTACATGATAATTCGTGTTGAAATGGCGATTCATATCAGGCTGGTAGGCATCCAGATTCAGTTGGCACATTGGACACAGGGTCACCAGGACATCCGCTTTGTATTCATCAGCAGTGTGGATCAAGCGGCGGATTAATTCATACGCGACGGGTGCGCTAATTGAGGGCATATGGCCGCTGCAGCAGTGCGCCCGCAGCGGATAGTCAATCACTTCTGCGCCCAGAGCTGACATAAGCTTTTCCAGCAGGTCGGGGTATTCAGGATCGGGAAAACGGTTTTCGTAATCGGGACGGATGATCATGCAACCGTAGTAGGAGGCCACCCGCAATCCCGTCAGCGGGTGTACAACTTTACTTTTGATCACGTCGATCCCAACGTCATTGAAGATGATGTCCAGTATGTGGCGTATATCCAGCATGCCTGGGTTGTAATGCAGGCCCCCGGCTTCCAAAGCCTGGTTCACCTGGCCTGCCAGGTGGGCATCGGTTCGGAGATAATGTTCGGTCTTAGAAAGATTCAAATAGCAGGCACTGCAAGGGACAGTCATAGTGTGGGTTCCGTTTGACTGTTTTTCGGCCAGGGCCAGGTTACGGCCTAATAAGGCAAATGAACCCAGGCGGTGGATGGAGGTGTACTCGGTTGCGCCGCAGCAGTTATAATCCTGGATCTCTTCGAATTCAATGTCCAGATCGTCCCGGATGGCCATAATGGAGTCATAATATGAACGGGCATTTCGTTCGAGCGAGCAGCCTGGAAAGAACAGGTATTTTTTCATTGCGACTCCCCTTCGATCTCGTCTGCCCGGTTCAGGATTTTTTGAAGACCTTCCAATCCCTCGATACGGCGGGGGGTCAGGTTCATGCGGCCTTTGGTCAGCATCCCCATGCCCAATTGAGCCAGACCAGGGTATTTTAGAAGGGAGGTATGGCGCAGGCCTTGCCGGGTGGCCAGGCCAAATTCGAATGCTCTGCCATAGTTATAAACGTATTCATTGAAGGTTAAGGACCAATCCGACCAGGGGGTATTCGGTTGAGTAAATCCCTGGCGTACCGCCATGCTTTTCAGGGTGTACATTAGGTCGGTAATGTGCACTTCCTGTGGGCAGCGCACTGTACAGTAATAACACGATATGCAGAACCAGGCAGTGTTACTCCTTAGGACGGCTTCTCGCATGTCCGCCCGGATCATTGCAAAAATGGTTCGCGGGGTGTGATCCATATCTGGGCTTGATGGACAGGATCCACCGCACGTGCCGCACTGGATACACATCTCCAGGCGGGAATCGCCCGGCGTGGCCTGCATGACCTCCTCCAGAAAATTAAGCTTGGTTTGCACTTCCTCGGGTTGTAAAGCATCATTCAAGGCGCACCTCCTCACATCTATTCAATTAGAAACAAAATGAAAATGTTTCGTATTTGGATGGCTCAGGACTTCGCCAAAAGCTAAAGCAAGGCGAAATCTATATGGCTAGATCAATTCATTATCTGTAGTGATTTATTTCATTTTCATTATATCTACATTCTCATCGATTGAATATTGATGTTATTCCATAAAAAACCTTCTCAAATGTAATAAAATATTTTTACTAGCCAGTTTTTGGTGCAAATGCCGCCCAAAACCATCCTGATTATTTTCCCGGAGTATCTTCTTATTTTTCTATTAATTGACTTTTTTTGTAATCGTCTTATAATCTTATAAGACTATATTGATCTAATTAGTTGTATCTGGTGGAATTGCACTTTCCGGTCGATTGAGGCTGGTCAATGATTTGTTTTTCCAGGGTTTTTTACCGGTTTTGCCATCTACGAGGGTCGGAAGTTGATGGTCGGGCTCCCCTGGATGGATCCATCCCCACAACCCTTCAATTTTATATCGCTGCCGCGGGAATTTTGTCATTGTCTCAAATCTTTTTGAAAGTGAGGCCAATCGTATGATCCCACCCCCGTTTGAGTACGCAGCTCCCAAAACCATCCCGGAAGCCATAGCCCTGCTGGACCAGGATTCGAGCGCCAAAATCCTGGCGGGAGGCCAGAGTTTGATCCCATTGATGAAGTTCAGGCTGGCGTCGCCCGCCTTCCTGGTGGACATCAACCGCATTGATGGGTTGGAGTACATCCATGAGGAAGGCGATTGGTTGCGGATCGGCGCCCTTACCCGCGAATCGACCCTCGACCAATCCGCCCTGGTACACACCCGCTACCCGCTCCTGGCGGACACCACCCATCTGATCGCCGACCCTACCGTCCGCAACCTGGCTACCCTGGGCGGCAACCTCTCGCACGCCGACCCGGCCAACGACCATCCCGCCGCCATGCTCGCCTACGGTGCCCAGGTGGCTGTTGTTGGCCCGCGCGGCAGCCGCACCATCCCGGTCGACAGGTTTTTCACCGGCCCGTTCGAATCGGTCCTGGCGCACGACGAGATCCTGACCGAGATCCGCATCCCCGTCCCAAAGCCCTTCAGCACGGGCGCCTACGTAAAAATGGAGCGCCGGGTAGGCGATTTTGCCACCGCCGCCGTGGCGGTCCAGCTTCGCCTGGATGGCAGCGGGCAATGCCTGACCGCCGGGATCGGCCTGACCAATGTCGGCCTGACCCCCATCAAGGCGCATGCTGCCGAGCAGATCCTGGTTGGGCGCCGCCTGGATGACTCCCTCATCCGCGAGGCTGCTCGTCTGGCCGGCGAGGCCGCCGATCCGCAGGACGACCAGCGCGGTTCCGGCGATTACAAGCGCTTCCTCGTCCGCACCCTCACCGTGCGGGCTCTGCGCAGCGCCCTGGGTCGCATGAATGGAGGCATGTAATGGCAAACCATCATATTTCGTTGACCGTGAACGGCTTGAAGGTCGAAGCGGACGTCGAGCCGCGCTTACTGCTGGTTTACTTCTTGCGTGAAAACCTGAACCTGACCGGCACCCACATCGGCTGTGATACCACCTCCTGCGGAGCGTGCACCGTGCATCTCAACGGTAAGGCGGTTAAATCCTGCACCGTCCTGGCTGTCCAGGCTGATGGCGGCCGGGTGAAAACCGTCGAGGGCCTGGTCCAGGATGGCAAGCTGCATCCCATCCAGGAAGGCTTCCATATGGAGCACGGGCTGCAGTGCGGTTTTTGCACCCCTGGCATGATGATGGCTGCCGTTTCGCTCCTGGAACAGAACCCAGACCCCACCGAGGACCAGATTCGCTGGGGCATCTCGGGCAACCTGTGCCGCTGCACGGGCTATGTCAACATCGTCAAGTCGATCCGCTATGCCGCCGAAAAGATGCGCGCCCAATCCAGCATTCCTCAAGCCCCGGTGGGCGCAGTGGAGGTGAAAAATGGCTGACCTTACTGCTGATGAAGTCGTTCAGGGCCTCGGTCACAGCCGCAAGCGGGTCGAGGACATGCGCTTCCTCCAGGGCCGCGGCAATTATATCGACGATATTAAGCTGCCCGGCATGCTATCCCTGGATATCGTGCGCAGCCCCTACGCCCACGCTCGCATCAAGAGCATTAAGACCGAAAAGGCCACCGCCATCCCGGGCGTCCTGGCGGTTATAACGGGCGAGACCTTGAAGAAATATAACGTCCACAACATGCCCACTCTGATGAGCGACACCCAGATGGTGCTGCCGATCGACACGGTCGAGTACCAGTTCCAGGAGGTTGCCGGCGTGCTTGCGACGGACCGCTTTGTGGCTGCCGACGGCGTGGCTGCCGTCGAGGTGGAATACGAGCCCCTGCCGGTCGTGGTCGATCCCAAAAAGGCTCTCTTGCCAGGCGCCCCGAAGGTTCGCGAGGACAAGCCGGATAACCACATCTGGCACTGGGAATGGGGCGACAAGCAGAATACCGACCGCGCCTTTGAAAAGGCCGATACCACCGTCTCGGAGGATATCTATATCCCCCGCATCCACGTTTCTTCAATAGAAACCTGCGGCTGTGTGGCCCAGTGGGATCCGATCGAGAAGCACCTCACCCTCTATATGACCACCCAGGCTCCCCATGCCATCCGCACCGTCGTGGCTCTGGTCACGGCCCACCTTGGCCTGTCCGAGGAGCGCATCCGGGTCATCTCGCCCGATATCGGCGGCGGTTTTGGCGGCAAGGTGCCGGTCTATCCCGGCTACGTCATCGCCGTGGCGGCCTCCATCGTCACCGGCCTGCCGGTTAAGTGGATCGAGACACGCACCGAGAACCTGGCGGCCGATTCCTTCGCCCGCGATTACCACATCCACGCCGAGCTGGCCGCCGATAAAGATAATAAGATGACGGCCCTGCGCATCAACACTATTGCCGACCACGGCTATACCGACGCGGCCGCTAACCCTTCCAAGTGGCCGGCCGGTCTGTTCAATATTTGTACCGGTTCATACGACTTTAAGAATGGGTTTGTTGCCGTAGACGGCGTTTATACCAACAAGCCGCCGGGTGGCATCGCTTACCGCTGCTCCTTCCGCGTCACCGAGGCGGTCTTCACCGTCGAGCGCATGACCGACATCCTGGCCCACACCCTGGGGGTTGACCCGGCCGAGTTCCGCCTGTCGAATTTCGTCAAGCCGGAGCAGTTTCCCTATAAATCTGCCCTGGGTTGGGAGTACGACAGCGGTAACTACGCTGCCGCCCTCCGCAAGGCCATGAACATGATTGAATACGACGAGCTGCGCAAGGAGCAGGCCCGCAAGCGCGAGAAAGGCGAGCTCATGGGGATCGGCATTTCCTCCTTCACTGAGATCGTTGGCGCCGGCCCCTCCAAGGATTTTGACATCCTTGGCATCAAGATGTTCGATTCGTGCGAGATCCGGATTCACCCCACCGGCAAGGCCATCGCCCGCTTCGGAACCAAATCGCAGGGCCAGGGCCACGAGACCACCTACGCCCAGATCATCGCCGAAGAGCTGGGCATCCCAGCGGATGCCATCAAGGTCGAAGAGGGCGATACCGACACGGCCCCCTACGGCCTGGGCACATATGCCAGCCGCTCCACCCCCACCGCCGGGGCGGCGGCCGCCATCGCTTCTCGCAAGATCCGCGCCAAGGCCAGGAAGATCGCCGCCCATCTCCTGGAGGCCGCCGAAGACGACCTGGAGTGGGAGCGCGGCAAGTTCTACGTCAAAGGCTCCCCCGGCCGCTTCAAGACCATCCAGGAAATCGCCTTTGCAGCTTACACAAACCATCCCCAGGGAATGGAGGCCGGGCTCGAGGCTGTCGATTATTACGACCCGCCCAACCTGACCTACCCCTTCGGCTCCTACATCTGCGTGGTCGACATCGACCGCGGCACTGGCCAGGTCAAGGTGCGCCGTTTCGTGGCCGTGGACGACTGCGGCACCCGCATTAACCCCATGATCGTCGAAGGCCAGATCCACGGCGGCCTGACGATGGGCTTTGCCCCGGCCCTGCTTGAGGAGATCACTTACGACGAGAGCGGCAACATCATGAACCCGAACTTCATGGATTACCTGCTCCCCACTGCCGTTGAGACCCCTCGCTGGGAGACCGGCGAAACGGTCACCCCCTCGCCCCATCACCCGATCGGAGCCAAGGGCGTGGGCGAATCGGCCACCGTCGGCGCCCCGGCCGCCATCGCCAATGCCGTGGTGGATGCCATGTGGTACCTTGGCGTGCGCAACATCGACATCCCCCTCACGCCGCCCAAGGTCTGGGCCATCCTCAAAGAACACGGCATGGCCCTGGAAGAATAAAACCGAGTGGAGTTTTTGAAAGCGCGAAACACTTTCAAAAACTCCACCCCCTCGCATAAAAATAGGATGAAGAATGGATTTTTTGGCTAGGATGACAGACCTGCGCGACCAGGGCCAGCCCTTTGTGGTGGCAACAGTCGTGCGGGTGGAGCGGCCGACCTCCGCCAAGCCGGGCGCCAGGGCCATCATCACCCAGGATGGCGCCCTGACCGGCTGGGTCGGCGGCAGTTGCGCCGAGCCCAGCGTCCGGCGCGAGGCCATCAAGGTGCTTCAGGATGGCAAGCCGGTCCTGTTGCGCATTTGCCCGCCCGAGAAGATCGGCACCGGGCCGCAGGAAGGCGTGCTCGAGATTACCATGACCTGCATGAGCGGCGGCACCCTCGAAATCTACCTCGAGCCGCACCTCACCCAACCTCACCTGGTGGTCATCGGGCACCAGGCCCTGGCTGAAGCCCTGGTCGTCATGGGCAAGGCGCTTGACTATACTGTCACCATCATGGGTGAGCAGGTGACCAAAGAGCGCTTTCCTGCCGCCGACCGGGTCATCGCCGGGTTGGAGTTTGGCCAGGTAGCCTTCACACCCAATATGTACGTCGTGGTAGCCAGTCACGGCAATTACGACGAGCTGGCCCTCGAGGCTGCCCTGCCCTCGCCTGCCGCCTACGTGGCGCTGGTAGCCTCCAAGAAGCGCGCCGGCTCCATCCGCAGCTACCTGGAGCAGGACGGCCTGCCGGCTGAGGCCCTGGGACGCTTGAAATACCCGGCCGGGCTCGACTTTGGCGCCTCCACCCCGGCCGAAATTGCTCTCAGCATCCTGGCCGAGATCATCGAGCGCCACCGCCGCGGCATGCCTGCCGCAGTGATTGTGGAGGAAGAAGAAAAAATGCCGCCGGAACCTGAGACAGCTCTCGACCCGGTCTGCGGCATGACGGTTGAGGTCGACACGGCCCGCTACACGTCCTCTTACCAGGGCAAGACCTACTACTTCTGCTCCGGCGGCTGCAAACGCCAGTTCGAGAAACACCCCCAGGAATTTTTACAGGTCGAGTCCGGCAGCGAGTAACGAAAACATTTCTGTGTAAGGTCGTTGTGTTTTTTTAACAGCGGGGTGGGGGACCCCCAGGGAAAAAAAAACAACGAACATATGTAAATAAAAACAG
>Ga0335070_10006927_pt1 | contig 13321 bp, 10 predicted proteins | sample Lox_Sample_13_FD_206722 | JGI IMG/M metagenome (GOLD analysis project Ga0335070, IMG submission 206722) | Soil microbial communities from Loxahatchee National Wildlife Refuge, Florida, United States - Lox_Sample_1.3 | ecosystem: Environmental > Terrestrial > Soil > Wetlands | place: USA...
GACGACCCCGAGGTTCATCATCGCGGGCTCCATGATCACGCACGCGGGCGGACGGCCCTCCTCGAACAGCCGCTCGATCCGCCGCTCCATGGCGGGCGCGTCGTTGAACGGCACGGGCACCGTGAGATCGGCGACGCGCTGAGGGATGCCCGCGCCGTACGGCAGCGAGGCGTAGTCCTCGCGATCGCCGATTCGTTCGTACGGCACGCCGATCGACACCATCGCGTAGTCGTGGTGGCCGTGGTACGAGCCGAAGATCTTCACGATCGTGTCGCGCCCGGTCGCGGCGCGCGCGATGCGGATCGCGTCCATCGTCGCCTCCGAGCCCGAGTTGACGAAGCGCCAGCGCGACAGACCGAAGCGCGCCGAGAGGTGCTCCGCAACGACGATGCCGTCCTCGGTCGGGGCGGCGAAGTGTGTCCCGAGCTCGACGCGCGTCTGCACCGCCCGCACGATCGCCGGGTGCGCGTGTCCCTGCACCATCGAGCCGAAGCCGTTGTGGAAGTCGATCATCTCGACGCCGTCGACGTCCCAGACGCGCGAGCCGAGCCCGTGCGAGAGGTAGATCGGCCACGGCGAGCGCTCCTGATAGGCCGACGAGACGCCGGCCGCGAGCGTCGTTCGCGCGCGGTGGTAATGCACGCGCGACGCGCCCGTGCGGTCGTCGAGCCGTCGCTGCTCGCGCTCGGTGAGCTCCGCGATCCGCTGCCGGTCGAGCTCGGTCGTCGTCTTCGCACCCGTCGTCGGTTCCGCCTTCCCTCGAGGTCTCATTCTCGCGCAAGTCGTCGATGGGATGATGGACGACGATGACGGCCTCCCCCGTACGCGACCTCGGCTCGCTCTTCGAGCCCAGCTCGGTGGCCGTCGTCGGCGCCTCGAACGACCCGGCGAAGTGGGGGCAGTGGCTCGCGCGCGGCGCCGTCCGCGGCGAGCACCGGCGCGCCGTGTACCTCGTCAACCGCTCGGGCGGAGAGGTGCTCGGACGGCAGGCCTACCGCTCGCTGGCCGACCTCCCGGAGGCGCCGGAGCTCGTCGTGCTCGGCATCCCCGCGGCCGCATTCGAGGAGACGGTCGACGCGTCGCTCGCCGCCGGCGCGCGGGCGATCGTCGCGATCGCGGCCGGCCTCGGCGAGAGCGGGGAGGAGGGGCGCCGCCGCGAACGCGCGGTCGTCGAGCGCGTCCGCGCGGCGGGCGCCCTCCTGCTCGGCCCGAACTGCCTCGGCGTCTACGACGCGGCCGCCGAGCTCGACCTCGGCACGGGCGAGTTCCAGCCCGGCCCGATCGGCCTCGTCTCGCAGAGCGGCAACCTCGCCCTGGAGGTCTCGCTCCTCGCGGCCGAGGTCGGGCTCGGCGTCTCGCGGTTCGCCTCGCTCGGCAACCAGGCCGACCTCGAGGCGGCGGAGCTGCTCGCCGCCTTCGCGGCGCACGAGCCGACGCGGGCGATCGGCGTCTACTGCGAGGACTTTCGCGACGGCCGCGCCTTCACCCACGCCGCGGCGGCCGCGGCGGCCGCCGGCAAGCCGGTGCTCCTGATGACGGGCGGGACGAGCACGGCCGGCCTGCGCGCGGCCCGCTCGCACACGGGCGCGCTCGTCAGCGCGTCCGTCGCCGTGGATGCAGCCTGCCGGGCCGCGGGGATCGTGCGTGTCGAGAGCCCCCGCGAGCTCGTCGAGCGGGCGCAGATCCTGCTCGCCGGCAGCCGGCCGCGGGGTCGCCGGCTCGCGGTCGTCTCCGACGGCGGCGGCTCGGCCGTCGTCGCGGCCGATCTCGCCGCGGGCGTCGGCCTCGAGCTGCCGCAGCTCTCCGACGACCTGCGCGGCCGGCTCGCGGCGGTCATGCCGTCGACCGCGTCGACGGCGAACCCCGTCGACTTCGCGGGCGCGGGCGAGCAGGACCTTCGCTCGTACGAGCGCATCCCGCGCCTCCTGCTCGAGTCGGGCGAGGTCGACACGGTGTTCCTCAGCGGCTACATCGGCGGCTACAGCGTCACGGCCGAGGAGCTGCGCGAGCCCGAGACCGACGCGGCGCGCGGGCTTGCGCGCGCCGCCGCCGACACAGGCCGGCCCGTCGTCGTGCAGACGATGTACTGGCAGGAGTCGCCGGCCGCGGCGCTGCGCGCCGGCGGCGTCCCGGTCTATCGCGACGTGAAGGCGGCGCTCGCCTCGCTCGCGTGCGCCGTGCGGGCCGGCGAGCGGCCCCCCGCGGGCGTGCCCGAGCTGCCGCCGGCCGCGCCGCCGCTCGCGGAGGCAGGGTACTTCGAGACGCGCGCGCTCCTCGCCCCAGCCGGGGTGCCGTTCGCCGAGGCGGCCCGTGCCGAGACGGAGGCGGAGGTGCTCGCGCTCGCCGGCGGGCTCGGCTACCCCGTCGTGTTGAAGGCGCTCGGGCTCGAGCACAAGTCGGACGCCGGCGGCGTCGCCGTCGGCCTCGCCGACGAGGCGGCGCTCGCAGCCGCGCTCGCCACGATGGCGGCGCGCCTCTCGCCGCCGGGCTACGCGGTGGAGCGCCTCGTCGCCGCGCCGGACGCGATCGAGCTGATCGTCGGCTGCCGGACCGACCCGCGCTTCGGTCCGGTTCTCCTCGTGGGGATCGGCGGCATCCTCGCGGAGGTGCTGCGCGACACCGTCGTCGCGCTCGCGCCCGCCGGCGCCGACGAGGTCGAGGCGCTCCTGCGCGAGCTGCGCGGGGCGGCGCTCCTCACCGGCGTGCGCGGGCGGCCGCCGCTCGCGCTCCGGGCCGCGGCGGAGGCCGCGGCGGCCCTCTCGCGCGTGGCGGCGGCGCATCCGGAGCTCGGCGAGCTCGAGGTGAATCCGCTGCTCGTCACCGCCGAGGGCGCCGTCGGCCTCGACGCGCGGGCCGTCTACTCCCAGCCGAGGTAGGGCGCCGCTCCGCGCTTGAAGAGCCCGCCGGCGACGATGAGGCGCTGGATCTCGCTCGTCCCCTCCCAGATGCGGTCGACGCGCAGCTCGCGGAAGTGTCGTGCCGCCGGACTGTCGAGCCGGTAGCCGCGGCCGCCGAGCACCTGCACCGCGCGGTCCGCGATGCGCCCCGCGGTCTCGGAGGCGAAGAGCTTCGCCATCGAGACCTTGCCGTGCACGACCTTGCGGTCGGCGAGCGTGTCGAACGCGTGCGCGGCGTGATACGTGAGCAGTCGCGCGGCGAGGAGCTCGGTCAGCGAGTCCGCGAGCGGGAACGACACCCCCTGGTAGTCGGCGATCGGCGCGCCGAACGCCTCGCGCTCCTTCGCCCAGTCGCTCGCGTGGTCGAGCAGTCGCGTCGCGGCGCCGCAGCAGCGGGCGGCGATGAACAGGCGCTCGACGAGGATCCACTCCTTCGCGGCCGCGTCGCCGGCGGCGGGGATCCGCTGCGCGTCGGGGACGCGGCAGTCCTCGAGCGCGATCTCGGGATGGTGGTCGACGTACGGGTCGTGGAGGAAGCGCGGCGTGCGCACGACTCGCAGCCCGGGCGCATCCGGCTCGACGAGGAAGAGCACCTGCTCGCCCGCGTCCACGGCGGCGACGACGTAGACGCCGGGATCGCCCTCGCTCGTCACGAACCACTTCTCGCCGTTCAGGAGCCAGTCGCCGCCCTCGCGCACAGCGCTCGTCGAGAGGCCGGAGAGGTCGGAGCCCGCGCCCGGCTCGGTGAGCGCCCACGCCTCGCGGTACTCGCCGCGGATGATCGGCTCGACGAAACGCTCGGCCTGCTCGGGCGTGACGAGCTCGAGCAGCTCGCGCGGCCCGCGCTCGACGACGGCGAAGCCGAGGCCGTTCGTCGGCTTCCCCGCCTCCTCCTCGAGCGCGACCTGGGCGAGCATCGAGAGGCCCGCACCGCCGTGCTCGGGCGCGAGGTTGAGCATCGAGAAGCCCGCGTCGCGCGCGCGGCGGCGGAGCTCCTCGACCTCGGCGCGCTCGATCGAGCCGCGCTCGGCGATCCGCGCCTCGAGCGGGTACGCCTCGGCCTCGACGAAGCGAGCGACGCGTTCCTTCAGCTCGCGGATCTCTGCGGGAAGCTCCGGGACGATCACGGGCGCGCCGAGCCTAGCGCGAGGACGCCGCGCGCCGCGAGCGTGCCTTCGAGCACCGCCTCCTCGAGCGACCGCGGCGAGCGGCAGTCGCCGGCCTCCTCGACGGCCGTGCCGCGCCCGGCGAGCGCGCTCGCCGGCGAGGCCTCGGGGACGCGGCCGAGCGCGAGCACGACGGCGTCGACGCGCACCGTCTCGACGAGCTCCGGCGCGAAGACGTTCCGCAGCTGCACGGCTCCGTCGGCTGCGGCGACGAGCTCGCGGTGGTGGAGCACCGTGACGCCGGCGCGGTAGAGGCGCTGGAGGTAGAGGTTGCGCCGGTACTGGTGGACGGTCTCGCCGGCGGCGTGCGAGGCGACCGCCAGCGCGACGCTCCTGCCGGCGGCGGCGAGGAGCTCCGACGCGTCGAGCCCGCTCGGGTCGCCGCCCCAGTCTGCCACGAGGACGCTGCCGCCGGCGGGCAGCCGCCCTTCGAGAACCTCCCAGGCGGACAGCGCCTCGACGCCGCCGAGCGTCAGCGACGGGTCGCGGTAGGGCCGCGCTCCGGTCGCGACGACGACGGCGTCCGGCTCGAGCGCGAGCACCGCGTCCGCGTCCGCGTCCACGCCGAGCCGCACCTCGACTCCCGCGAGCTGCCGGGCGGCGTTGTCGAGGAAGGCCGCCGCGAGGCTCTCGCCCGCGGGCGCGGCGCCGGCGAGCGCGACCTGGCCGCCGAGGCCCGGCGAGCGCTCGAGCAGCACGACCTCGTGGCCCGTGCGGACCGCCTCGGCCGCCGCAGCGATCCCCGCCGGGCCGCCGCCGACGACGACGAGCCGCCGCCGGGCTTGCGCGACCATGCGCGGCAGGCGCAGCTCGCGCCCGGTCTCGGGGTTGACGGCGCATGCGATCGGCGTGCCTGCGTGGTAGTGGGCGATGCAGGCGTTGCAGCCGACGCAGCGTACGAGCTCGTGCAGCCGGCCGCTGCGCGCCTTCGCCGGCAGCTCGGGATCGGCGATCAACGCGCGTGTCATCCCGACCGCCTCGGCGCATCCGTCCGCGATCAGGCGCTCGGCCGTCGCCGGGTCGACCACGCGCGTCGTGACGATCCTCGGCGGCCCGCCCTCGAATCGCCCGGCGGCCTGCGCGATCGCGTTCTCGTCGACGGGCGCCGGCGGCACGATCCCGACCGAGCCGAGGTATGTGGACGAGTCGCCGAGCGCAAGCGAGACGTAGTCGACCCCCTCGTCGGCGAGCAGGCCCGCGACGCGGACCGCCCGCTCCGAGTCGGCCGAGAGGCGCACGCCCACGCACAGCCCGGGCGCCGCGCTGCGCACGGCGTGGAGCACTGCGACGAGGAAGCGCGGGCCGGCGCGCCACGCGTCGTCGCGCCGGTTGAGCGCGGGGTCGAGGAACTGCTCGACCAGGTACCGGTGTGCGGCCGAGATCTCGACGCCGTCGAGCCCACCCTCGGCGGCGAGCACGGCCGCCTGTGCGTAGCCCGCGACGATCTCGTCGACCTCTGCAGCGGTGAGGGCGCGCGGCTCGACGCGAAAGCGCGGGGTCGGGACCGCCGACGGGGCGAGCGCGGGCGCGCGCGGCGCCGAGCCGATCTGCTCGCGTCCGCCGTGGAAGAGCTGCACGAACAGGCGTGCCTCGAACGGGTGCACTGCCGCGGCGACCTCGCGGTAGCCGGCGACGATGCCCGGGAGGTAGCCGCCGAGCGTGTGCGGGGTCAGCAGCCCCGACGGATGGACGGCGGTCGCCTCGAGCACGATCAGGCCGGCGCCTCCCTGGGCGCGCGCAGCGTGGTAGGCGACGAAGTCCCCGGTCGGGAGATGGTCGTGGACGAGCGTCGTCTGGTGGGCGGTCGAGACGATCCGGTTGTGCAGCGCGACGGGGCCGAGCGCGAGCGGGCGGAAGAGATGCTCGAGCGCGTGCACTAGCGCGCGATCCTACTGCCGGTCTCCGCCCCGCTTGACTTGGTGGTCAGGACCACGATTCAATCGGGCCGGGTCGCATGGATCATCCCAAGGACCGCTCCCGGCTCAGTCGGCGCCAGTTCGTACGCCTTGCGGCCGGCTCGGCCGTCGGTCTCGGCGCGGCCGGCGCCCTCGCCGGGTGCGAGAACACGACGACGCCGATCGGCGCCGGCGGCGGCGGCCCGGCGGGCGCGGCTGCCGAGCTCGTCGTCGGCAAGCCGACGGGGCCGGGCGGCCTGCCGCTGCCGCGTCCCGACAACGCCGTCACCTGGGCGATCACCGACACGAACGAGCCGATCGCAGACGGGCGTCCCGCGGAGCGCGGCCCGCTGCGCGTCTACAACTACGCCGACTACATCGACCCCGCGCTCCTCAAGCGCTTCGAGAAGCAGTACTCGACCTCCGTGCAGGTGGCGACGTACAACTCCGCCGACGAGGCGATCGCGAAGCTTGCGTCCGGCGCCGTCGCCTTCGACGTGATCATCGGCCTCAGCGGCTCGAACATCGTCGACCTGATCGCGCAGCGGCTGCTGCAGCCGCTGAACCACTCGTACCTCTCGAACCTCGCGAAGAACGTCTGGCCCGAGCTGCAGGACCCCTTCTACGACCGGGGCAGCCGCTACACGGTGCCGTACGTCGTGTGGCTCGACGGGATCGGCTGGCGCAACGACAAGGTCAAGGAAGACATCGCCGGCATGCCCGTCCCATGGGACATCTTCTGGCACGCGCAGGCGTATCGCGGCCAGGTGGGGATTCTCGACGACAAGCGTGACGCGCTCAGTATGCCGATGCAACGCGACGCGATGCGCACCGGCGTGCGGCCCGACCTGAACACCGAGGACGCCGCCGTCATCTCGCACGCCGAGCGCGAGCTCGCGCAACTCGGGGCGATCTGCAACCCGAAGGTGACGATCACCGACTACCAGACGCTGCCGGAGGGGAAGACCGTGCTCCACCACTCGTGGTCGGGCGATCTCCTCAGCGCCGCGTTCTACTACCTGCCGAAGGGCGTCAAGGCCGACGTCCTCTCCTTCTGGGGCCCGCAGCAGAACGGCGTCGTCCAGAACGACTTCCTCTGCATCGGCCGCGCGGCGAAGAGCCCTGTCCTTGCCCACGCGTTCGTCGACTACGTGCTCGACGAGAAGAACGCGTACTCGAACTTCGTCGACTTCACGGGCTACACGCCGCCGCAGAAGGCGATCGACGCCGAGGCGCTGATCAGGCGCGGGCTGATTCCGAAGAGCCTCACGGAGGCCGTCGTCCGCCCGGACCAGTTCGCGGCAAATCAGGAGCTGCTCCAGCTGAGCGTCACGGGCGAGCGTCTCTGGGACGACGCCTGGTCGAAGTTCAAGGCCGGTTGATGCACAGCCGGTGGACATGGCGGATCCTCTCGCTGCCGGGCGTCGCCTGGCTGTCGATCTTCTTCCTCGTCGCCTTCTACGCCGTGCTCTCGGTCGCGTTCGGCAACCAGGACACGCTCTCGCTGCCGGTGCCGTTCTGGAACCCGCTCGACTGGAACGTCGGCTACGTCCTCGACGCGCTGCGCAACTTCTGGCACGGCGGCCCGTTCCTCATCGTGTTCGCGCGCACGATCAAGTTCGTCGTGATCGCGATGGTGCTGTCGATCGCGCTCGGCTATCCCGTCGCGTACTTCGCGGCGCGCCACGCGGGCCGCTGGAAGGGGCTCGTGCTGGTCGCGCTGATCGTGCCCTTCTGGATCAACTACCTCATGCGCATGCTCGCGTGGATCAACCTGCTCGCGCCGGACGGGCTCGGCACGAAGGTGCTGCACCACCTCGGCATCGAGCGCGCCTTCCTCTGGCTCGGCCTGCTCGCCGAGCCTGGAGGCTGGCTCAACGGGCAGCCGACGACGGTGATCCTCGCGCTCCTCTACGGCTACATCCCGTTCCTGATCCTGCCGCTCTTCGCCGCGCTCGACCGCATCGACCAGCGGCAGATCGAGGCGGCCCGCGACCTCGGCGCGAGCCCGCTCGGCGCATTCCTGCGCGTGACGCTGCCGCTCTCGGTGCCGGGCATCCTCGCCGGGACGGTGCTCGTCGCCCTGCCGATGTTCGGCGACTACTACACGGCTGACCTCGTCTCGGCCTCGACGCAGACGAACATGATCGGCAACCAGATCGACGAGTTCATGCGGCAGGGCTCGGAGAAGGTGACGGGCGCCGTGCTGACGATGCTCCTCGCGCTGCTGCTGCTCGTGCTGATGTTCTACTACCTGCGCTCGACCCGCCAAGCGGGCGCCGAGGCGTCCACCGCATGAGCTGGCTGCGCAATCCGTGGGGCCGTCCGCGCTGGCTCGCGGTCGTCACCGTCCTCTACATCCTCTGGTCGGTGCTGCCGGTCGTCCTGGCGATCGTCTTCGCGTTCAACAAGGGCCGCTCGCGCACGACGTGGCAGGGCTTCTCGTTCCGCTGGTTCACCGGCTCGACCGGGAGCGTCTTCCACGACCCGGCGCTCCAGGGCGCGCTCAAGCACACGCTCCTGCTCGCCGTCGTCTGCGTCGCGATCGCGACGCCGCTCGGCGTCTCGCTCGCGCTCGGGCTCCAGCGCTGGCGCGGCCGCGGCAGCGGCACCGTCAACACGCTGATGTTGCTGCCGCTCGTGACGCCGGAGATCGTCATGGGCGTCGCGCTGCTGCTCCTCTTCCTGCGCGTCTTCCCGGAGATCGGGCTCGGGACGACCGCACAGGTGATCGGGCAGGTGACGTTCACGCTCTCGTACGTCGTCGTGATAGTGCGCGGCCGGCTCACCTCGATCGGGCCGGAATACGAGGAGGCGGCCGCCGACCTCGGCGCGCCGCCGCGCGACCAGCTCGGCCGCGTCCTGCTGCCGCTCCTCGCGCCGGCGATCGTCGCGGCAGCCGCGGTCGCGTTCGCCGTCTCGATCGACGACTTCGTCGTCACGCAGTACCTCTCGAGCGACGCGAGCACGACCACGGTCTCGATGCTCCTCTACGCGACCGCCCGCGGCGCGCCGACGCCGGCGCTGAACGCCATCGCGACGGTCGCGCTCGTGATCACGCTCGCCACGCTGAGCCTCGCGTTCCTCGTCTACAAGCGCTTCGCGGGCGGCAAGGAAGCCGCGACGCTGGCGGCGCTGGAGGTCTGATGCAGGGAGAGATCCGCCTCGAGGAGCTGACGAAGTCGTTCGACGGCGTCGTGGCGGTCGACGGGATCGACCTGCGCATGCCGCCGGGCGAGTTCTTCACGATGCTCGGCCCGTCCGGCTGCGGGAAGACGACGACGCTGCGTATGATCGCCGGCTTCGAGCGGCCGACGAGCGGCCGGATCATGCTCGACGGCAGCGACGTCGCGCGCGTGCCGCCGCACAAGCGGAGCGTGAACACCGTCTTCCAGAGCTACGCGCTCTTCCCGCATCTCGACGTCGCGGGGAATGTCGCGTTCGGCCTCAAGTACCTGAAGCTGACGAAGGAGGAGCGCACGCGGCGCGTCGGCGAGGCGCTCGAGCTCGTCAACCTCGGCGGCTTCGCGCGGCGGAAGGCCTCGCAGCTCTCCGGAGGGCAGCAGCAGCGCGTCGCGCTCGCGCGCGCGCTCGTGCTGCGGCCGCGAGTGCTCCTGCTCGACGAGCCACTCGGCGCCCTCGATGCGCGGCTGCGCAAGAACCTCCAGGTGGAGCTGAAGGCGCTCCAGGCCGAGCTCGGGATCACGTTCGTGTTCGTCACGCACGACCAGGAGGAGGCGCTCACGATGAGCGATCGCATCGCCGTGATGAACGAGGGCTCGGTCGAGCAAGCGGGTGCGCCGCGCGAGGTCTACGAGGAGCCGCGAACGCTGTTCGTCGCGGACTTCCTCGGCGTCTCGAATCTGCTCGCCGCCGAGGCCGTGGGCGCGGACGGCGACGCATGCTCGGTGCGCGTCGGCGAGCGCACGTTCCGTGCCCGCCAAGGCTCGACCGAGGCGCGCGGCGACGTGAAGGTGATGATCCGACCCGAGCGGATCGCGATCGAGCCGTACGCGACGTCGGGCGACAACCGGCTGCCGGGCATGGTCGAGCGGTCGGTGTTCCTCGGCGGCTCGCACGAGGTGCACGTCCGCGTGCTCGGCGGCGAGCTCCTGAAGGCGACGGTGGCAAACGACGGCAAGCCGCCGGCGGTCGCGCTCGAAGGGGGCGAGGCGGTGAGCCTCTACCTGCCGCCCGACGGGCTGCGCGTGCTCGCGGCAGGCGAGCCGCGGCGCGACGACGGCCCGGCGGAGCGAACGCCCTAGGCTTGCTGGGCGGCACTCTGCTGGGCAGGCGCCGGCCGCCCGGCGACGATCCGTGGTGCGAGGGCGGCGACGAGCGCGAGGCTTGCGGCGAAGAGGAACGCGGCCGCTGCGCCGTTCCCGAGCGCGTGGCCCTTGAGGAGCGCTGGGCCGCGGAACACGAACAGCAGCCATCCGCAGAAGGCGAGGACGCCGGTCGCGACGTCCTGCAGCGAGGTCGTCGGTCTCGTCGTCGCCGCGACGGCGAGTCGCACGCCGGCTCCCAGCGCGGCGAGGAACACCAGCGGCGCGAGCCACTGCCAGCCGACGAAGTAGAGGATGGACCGCGTGAACTGGAGCTTCGCGAAGGCGTGGAACCAGCTGGTGTCCGGCGCGTTGATCGGGCTCGTCATCGTGATGACGACGAGCTGGACGGCCGACGCTACCGCGAGCGCGAGCGTCGTGACGGGGAGTCGTCGGTAGGCCGCGGCGATGCCCAGGGCGAGGAAGGGGAGCATCGGCATCAGGAACCGGGGCCCCGGTGAGCCGCCTCCCAGAGGCCCGTTGGTCGCCGAGTCGCCTCCGTTGTAGGCGGAGATCAGGACGAGGTTCCCGACCGCGACTCCGCCGATGAGGAGCGCTTCCGCTCTGTGTCCGTTCCGGTAGATGAGCACCGCTCCGACGGCTCCGATGGCCAGCACCGGCATGACGGTGAGAAGGCCGATCGGGGCGAAGAGGAGCTCGGCGGCGGCCCGGAAGCTCGGCAGGGTCACGCCGTAGAGGCCCGCCCTGTTCGCGTGGCTCACGCCGGGCAGGTGGACGTCGGCGTAGCCTCCGAACTTGAGCGGCGAGCCGAACGCCCACTGGTTGAACAGGAGCGTCGGCAGCCCTCCGAGCAGCGCGCCGGCGCTGTAGGCCGCGACGCGCCGGACGCGCTCCTGCCGTGCGAGGACGTACAGACCGACGATCGCTCCCGGCACGGCAACGGGGAAGTCGGTGCTGGCGGCAAGGCCGGCAAAGAGCCCCGCCGCGAGCACGAGCGACTGACGGGGCGGCCCGCGGCGCTCGCGCCAGAGCACCGCGAACGCGGCGAAGAGCAGCATCGCCGAGAGGCTGTGCGCGAAGAAGAGCGTCGCGAACGGGAGGACCATCGTGCCGACGCCGAGCGTCACGGCCGCGGCCAGCCCGTATCCGGGCACGAGCCGGTCGGCGGCGAAGAAGACGAGCAGGAGGAGCATCGCGGCGGGGATGACCGCCCCCCAGATCGTCAGGTACCAGAGCTGTTTGGTCTCGGCCAGTCGGTCGTGCGCGACGGGTTTCGCTCCGCCCGCCGCCTTCAGGACGAGGTAGGCCGGCAACGTCCACATGGCCAGCCCGGGCGATTTCGCGGCGTAGTAGTGGCCGTTGATGATGGAGACGTCGCGCGTGGCGCCGACCTCGTGGCGTGTCTTGTCGATGGTCGGCGTTCCGTCGGCCAGGGCCCTGATGAGCGCGTAGTGGGCGTCCATGTTCCAGCCGCGGCCGGGGGCCATGATCAGGAAGGCGACGGCGAGCGCCGCGACCGCCTGCAGGGCGAGGCTTCGCCCCGGTCGCGCCGGCCGGCGCCCGACCGCCTCGCCCGAGATCCCTTCCGAGGCGATCACGGACGGATCATCGGGCAGACGGACCGCGGCGACACCATCGTTTCGTCCCGGGCCAAACCCCTCGTTCGTCGAGTGACGCCTGCGGCGCCTTCGATCAATGCTCAGACGGGCTCGGGTCGAAGGCACACTAACGAGCGGATTCGGTCCCGGTGCCAGTTGCCGACCGCTGACCCGTCCGGACGCAAATGGAGGCTCGACACTGCGGCCGTCGAGCCTCCAGCCGCTGCGCGGGCATGGGTACGGACAGCGGATCGGGGTAATCCCCGATTTCCGGGAGCTTCCGGGCGTGCAGCCTAGGGAAGACATGAGCGGAATCGCACAAATGAGATCGCTGTTCGGGGGCTCGCGTCCGCCGCGCTCGATCCATCCCGAGGAATGGCCGGAGCAGAGCGGCAAGCCCAGGGTGCTGATCGAGAACCCGGACAGGGCCGACCTGTGGGCGCACGCCGAGCTCCTGCGCGCCGAGGGCTACGAGGTTGCCATGTGCGGAGGACCGACCGCGGCGACCGAGCGCGCTCCGTGGTTCCGGCGCCTGTTCCGGGCGGATCCGCAGCCGCTGGAGCGCCAGGAGCGCATCCTCTGCCCGCTGGTCGCAGAAGGGCATTGCCCTCTCGTCGAGGGAGCCGACGTCGTCGTCTCGACGACGAGCTTGACCGACAGCCGCGAGATCCTCGCGAGGCTCAGCGCCAGGACCGCTCCGGCGCTGGTGGTCGAGGGGACGAGCTCCGACCTGGAGCGGGACAGCGACGTCATCGGCGACTCGGTGGAGCTCGAGCTCCCGGTCTTGCCGCGGCAGCTCGTCGAGGCGGTCGAGCGCGCACGCTCCACCCGCCCTAGCGACTGACCGGAGTCCCTTCGAGCGCCCTCCCGCAGCGGACCAGCACGCCGCGGAGGGTCGTCGCCTCGTCGGCGTCGAGGTCGCCCAGCATCTCGTGCTCGATGTCGTCGACGGCGCGGTCGCAGCGCTCGAGCGCCCGGCTTCCGGCCTTCGTCAGCTCGGTACGGATGACGCGGCCGTGGCCGGGCTCGGCTCGGCGCCGAACGTAGCCCTGGTCGACGAGCAGGGTGAGCACCTCGCTCATCGACTGGGGCGTGACGAGCGAGCGGCGGGCCAGCTGCGCGTTGGAAAGGCCGTCCTCCGCCCGTAGCACCGACAGCACGGTGTAGGCGGGCAGCGTGAGGCCGGCCGGCTCGACGGCGGCCGTGAGGCGGCGGCGGAGCACGCGCTCGAGGCGGCCGATCACGTAGCTGATGCGCGGCTCCACTAGTGTCGCTCGTAGGCCTGCAGGCCCGGCTTGATCCGCTTCTCGTCGAGGAACTGCTCGAGCCCCTGCTCGCGGCCGCGCTCCGCGTCGAGGAACTGCGACTGCTCGACCTTCGCGTAGAGGTAGTCCTCCGCCTGGTCCCAGCTCATCGCAGCGCAGTGCTTGTAGCCGAGCTTCGCCGCGCGCAGCACGACCGGGTTCTTCTCCAGGAGCT
>Ga0335070_10006928_pt1 | contig 13321 bp, 8 predicted proteins | sample Lox_Sample_13_FD_206722 | JGI IMG/M metagenome (GOLD analysis project Ga0335070, IMG submission 206722) | Soil microbial communities from Loxahatchee National Wildlife Refuge, Florida, United States - Lox_Sample_1.3 | ecosystem: Environmental > Terrestrial > Soil > Wetlands | place: USA: Florida...
CGCAAGGCCGAGCCCCAAGTCCTCTACATCCCCACGCCACAGATGCGCGCGGGAGATTTTTCCAGCTTTCTTGGGGCGGTAATCCCTGGGGTTTACGACTGCTCGGGTAATCCGACCTATCAGGGAGAGATTTTCAATACGCGACTCACACAAGCTTCAAGCTTGAATGCAACCGGTTATTGTGGCGTTCCCATTGGCACGGATTCATCCGGCCATCCAACGAATATCTTTCCCTCGACTGGGCCGAGCGCCATCAGTTCTGTCGCTCAGTCGATTGTAAGTTTATTTCCTCCCGTGAACTACAGCTCTGGAGGAAACAACTACTTTGTCGACCCCAAAAAGAGCGTTGATCAGAACAATTTTGACGTGCGCATTGACTACAACGTACGCCCCAATGACAGTCTTTTTGGACGTCTCAGTTACGAAAATCAACCGAGCACGGCACCTGGACCATTCAACAACTATCTAGACGGAGGGGGCTTTGCCTCCGGTGATCAGGACAACGCCTACTGGAGCCTAGCCATCAGCGAGACGCATGTTTTCCGCCCAACGCTAGTGAACGAGTTCCGCTTCGGCTACAACCAAATTAATTCGCACCGCCTGCCGCCCTATGCCAATACTGATGTTTCTGGGAGCCTTGGCCTGGCCGGGGTTCCTTACCAACCCGGAATTGGAGGATTGCCTTCCATCTCTTTTTCAAATGACGGCCTAGCCACCATCGGCAGCTCGGACTTTCTCCCCTCGATCGAGAAGCAGTACAGCTATGTCTTCAACGACAATCTGACCTGGGTCAAAGGAAAGCATTCGCTAAGATTTGGAACGGAAATTCGCATTGAGAAATTCACGATCTTCCAACCTTCCTCTCCACGAGGCAGCTTCACCTTCGGACCCGATTTCACGGATAATCCCGGAGCTCCAGGTACGGGGGGTGAAGATTTTGCATCATTTCTGCTGGGTTTGCCGGACAGCGGCGGTCAGATCGTAAATCTGCACAATGTCCAATACCACCGCAATATCTTCGCCTTCTACGCACAGGATGATATCCAGTTAACCAAGCGCTTTACATTAAATATCGGCTTGCGATATGAGATGTACCGGCCCATCACCGCAAACAACAATGAGCAAGGAACCTTTGATTTCGCTACGGAAAGCCTGATCTTGCCGAAGGGGCAGACCGCTCAGCTCACGCCTTTCTTGTCCACCATCATTCCCGTGCAGGCGACAGCCAGCTCTGGGCTGATTTCGCCGGACGATACTGACGCGGCCCCACGAATTGGTTTTGCCTATAGAATCACAGACAAACTAGTCATGCGCGGTGGGTATGGCATCTTTTATGGTGGACAGGAAAACGGTCCGTTTTCAAATCCCAGCCCTGGGTTTAATCCCCCCTTCTTCGTGACACAGAGTTTTAATTCTCCCTGTGGAGCTGCGCCGGTCTTCCCGAATAGCAATCTCTCGGACCCCAACAACTGCACTTCGGGATACAACCCAAGTGCTCCAAATCCAGCTGGTCAAGCAATCAACAATTTCTGGAACGCAGCGATACCGCCAGATGCCCTTAACGATCCGAATAGTCCGCTGCTCTATTCCTTGGCACCGGACTTGAGGACTCCATTGAACCAACAGTGGCATCTGGGGCTGCAATATCAACTTACGACCAACATGATTGCCGAAGTCTCCTATGCCGGTTCGCATGGACAGAGACTCTACGCGTTCTATAACGGAAATCAGTTGGAAGGCGGCATCGGCCCCAACCGGCCGTTTCCTGCCCTGAACAATCAAATCAGTCCGATCGCGACATTCCGCTCCAATGCTTTCTCGAACTACAACGCTTTACAAGCACGACTAGAACGCAACTTCTCGAACGGCCTTCAGTTCGAGTTCTCTTACACTTACAGCCATACGCTGGATGACGCCTCGAGCGCGAACCTTGGATCGCTCAACAATGGAGATTTTCGCGATCAAACGAAGCCTTGGTGGGAGTATGGAAACGCGGACTTCGATGTTCGGCACCGGTTCACGGTGAGCTATATCTACGCGCTACCGTTCGGCAAAGGGAAGGCTTTCGGAAAAGATGTCTCTGCCTTCTGGGACCAGGTCATTGGCAGCTGGCAAATCGCCGGCATTACTGCTGCTTCCACTGGAAATTATGCGACGGTTAGTGACCCCGCAAATCCTATGGGTGTGGATTGCGGCGGAACCGTGACCTACAACTGTGCGCGCGCAAACCTTGTTGGCAACCCTAACGGCAAACACTGCCTGCCAGGGACCTTCTTCGATACGTGCGCGTTCACCAGCAACAACGGCCCGGCTGTTTTCGGCAATTCTGGCCGGAACATTGTGCGCGGCCCAGGCTTCCAGGAGTGGGATATTTCCATCCTGAAGAATTTCCCTATTCGCGAACAGATGCAGCTGCAATTCCGGGCTGAATTCTTCAATGCCTTCAATCATCCAAACCTGCTTTGGGGGCCAATCGGAGCTCTCGGGCAAGTTGAGCCGGTCGCAATCGAAGTGGGTACCCCTCAGTTTGGATACCCGCAGGCGGCCCGGGATCCAAGGCTGGTCCAGTTTGCATTGAAATTTGTGTTCTAGAGATTCCGCCCCACTCAAGTCGCACACTGAGAAAGGGGCAATGTTGCCGTCACCTCCTGGAGGCCCAATGGCGTATCTTCTCCGGTTCACACAGCAGTACCAGGCTGCACATCACGAAGAGGTCATTAAACTCGAAGCACAATTCAAGGAAATCGAACGACAGGATCCGGAATTTCCCCAAGGGAGAAGGTATCAGCCATTTGCCAGCGGTGAGGCCACGCATAGCCTGATTTGGGAGTGCGAGTTCCCCTCTTTGGCCGCCGTACAGCGGGCGCTCGAAAAAATTGAGTCCGACCCTGCGCACACCAAGTTGTTCGCAGAGCAGTCTGTGTTTTTCACGGGCATGCGCACGGAAATCTTCAAAATGCTCGACTTGTAGTATGGACTTGAGTAGAGGCGAAGGCAGAACGACAGTCATGATCGACACAAGAAAGCTCTACGAATGGTGTTCTATTCCTGCGAACCGGCTGGAAAAACATCCTGAGCTTCGTGTGGCTTACCGGCAGGTCAAAGATTCAGGCGAAATGGGCGAGACCATGGCGCGAGACCTTGTCGATGTGATCGAAGCAAATAACCGCGAAGGCCACCCGACGCGAGCAATCCTTCCCTGCGGCCCACATTGCTGGTATGCACCATTCGCGAATCTGGTTAATTCGAGAGGCATTTCACTAAACAATCTGCATGCATTTCACATGGACGAGTGCCTCGACTGGCAAGGCCAACCTCTACCTGAACGCCATCCCTTCAATTTTCGAACCTACATGGAGAAGCACTTCTACGGAGGAATCAAACCTGAACTTTCGGTGCCAACCGGCCAACGCTATTGGCTTTTGCCGTCGACCATGGATCAGGTGCGCACGGCAATCGGGAGTGCTCCGATTGACATTACCGTCGGTGGCTGGGGGCAGGATGGACACGTCGCCTACAACCAGGCTAGGCGCCATCCCTACCATCAGGTTTCCCTGGAGGATTTGCGGACATCCACAATCCGCGTTCAGGAGAACAGCCTCGATACCATTCTTGCCCTGGCTCATCGCACTTTCGGCGCGGCCTACCAGTTTGTTCCGCCCATGTCCGTGACGCTGGGCCTACGCGAGTGCCTCTCGGCAAAGAAAGTCCGCGTTTACAGTGACACGGGAGCCTGGAAGCAGACCGCCCTGCGTGTTGCCCTGTTCAGCGAACCAACGCCCGAGTATCCGATGACCCTGCTTCAAACACACCCGGACGCGCTGATCACCGCCACCAGCGAAACCGCAAGGCATCCTATCAGCGAAAACTCAGACTGGGAGTTCTTCTAGGACCATTATGATTGCTTTCCGACCAGATCCGGAGATTGGATTCTCGCAGGCGGTGGGCATTGGTGGCATTGGCCGTGGAATCGTATTTGCCCTCGAAGACGACCACACTCTCGGGCGAAATGAAAGCCGTCTGGGTGCTCTACTCGACGTAAGGGACTACTGCAAACTTCACATCGTCTCGCACTACATGAGCCGGTTGATGGGATGTGGGGAGGATCCGGCGACATTTGCTGTAATTCCTGTCGGGGTTGTGGGAGATGACACGACAGGCCGGGAGCTCCTCCGGGAAATGAACGAGGCAGGGTTGGACATCCGGTTTGTCCGAACCCATGCGCGAAGCCGGACTCAATTCAGTGTGTGTTTTGTCTATCCAGATGGAACGGGCGGCAACATCACCACGAACAATTCGGCCGCGTCGCAGTTGACTTTGGCAGATTTGGACACTGTAAGAGAAATGATGAAAGATGCCGGCAAGCGCGGACTGGCGGTTTGCCTGCCCGAAGTTCCCCTGGGAATACGGAAAGAATTCCTGGAGATTGCTACGGAGTACTCGAATTACCGCACGGCTTCGTTTGTCTACTCCGAAATCCCGAAGGCAAAGGAAATGGGCCTTTTGGCTTTACTGGACTTGTTGAGCGTCAACCAGGAAGAGGCATCCGCAGTCGTGGGTTACCCGTTTGACAGAAAGAACCCAGAGGGTTTTCTAGCTGATGTGTCGGCAATTCTGACAAGGCATCAGCCGGAGATGCGAATTGTCCTTTCTGCAGGAGGTCTGGGAGCCTATGGCTACGAAAAGGGCGAATGGAGATTCGTGAGGGCACCCCAGGGCCAAGTCGTGGCCACGGCTGGTGCGGGAGACGCGCTGCTGGCAGGAGTCTTAGCAGCACTGTCAGCAGGGCTTGCGTTCCTGCCAGCAGGTTCACTGGCTCAGGCCGAGCAAAGCAAGCAGCTTGAATCCGCACTGGAATGCGCTGTGTTCGTTGCGAGTTTCAGCGTCAGTTCTCCACACACGATTCATCCAGAAGCAGATCTTGCAATGGTGCGGAAGTACGCGGAAAGCAGAGGATTTCGGTTAGCAGACACTTTGCTTCAAGCTTGCCACGAAGTAGGTAGCAAGCGAACCGATGAACTATCGCGTGTGTGAGTGCCCTAGCTTGTGAAAGGGCTGGACGAATTTTTGAGCTTGATGCAACTCGAGGGGAGACTGCGATGGGCAGGCAACCGGGTGGCAGATTTATTCCGGCAAGACTACGGTATGCAACTTTCTTCGTGATCCTGCTGGTGGGTGCATGCCAGAAGAAGCCAGAGACGCCGACCCCAGCAATCTCTTCGATTCAGGTACACGTGCAACCGGACGGAGCCGTGCAAGTGCTCACCGCATTGGCCCAATTCGTCGTTTTGCCGACCGGCTACATCCGCGGTGGTCTGGCGGCAAACAGCAAGATCCAATCCCTTGACGAGCCAGCAGAACTGAGCGGTGAAACCGTGGTTGTTGCGGGAACCGAGCTCCAAGATTGGAAGCCTGTTTCCCATGAGCCTCAAATCTCCGATGCCAGAGATAAGTTGAGCCGAGTCGGCAAGCGGATTGAGCTGAAAGCAACTAGCACACTTGCTCACCTAGAGCGAACAATGACCCTCGAGGTTTACGATGATTTCCCGGCGATGATCTTCAGTACATCGTCGTATAAGAACACTGGCTCACAACCAGTGATCATCGAGCGAGTGGTCACACAACGTCACCGGTTGAACGCTTCACAGGGTGAAGCTGGGCATTCACCATTCGGTATGTGGTCCTTCCACGGATCGAGCGAGGCATGGGGAAAGGAGGACGTGGTACTGCTGGATGCGAAGTTCCACCGTGACAATTTCTTCCAGACGATGATGCGGAATGACGAGAACCATACCGGTGGTGGGGTTCCCGTGATCGCGTTCTGGACTGCTTCTCTCGGAGAGGCGCTGGGCCACGTTGAGTTGTTACCTGTTCCTCTTTCTATGCCCGTGAGCGTGGGCAATGATGGCCGCGTGACCGCAGAGATTGCGCTCGGCGACTCCACTGCGTTGAAGCCTGGCGACGTTTACTCGACGCCACTCAGCTTTCTGGCTGTCTATCATGGTGATTTCTACAAGCCCCTCAGGATGTATGCAACCGCTATGCAGCGACGAGGATGGGAGCCAGCCAAACCCAACAAGGCGGACTACCAGGCAAATTGGTGCGGCTGGGGCTATGAGATGAATGTCACGCCCAAGCAAATGGTCGGGACGATCCCAAAACTGAAAGAACTCGGCCTAGGCTGGGCCACCTTGGATGCCGGTTGGTTCAACAATCGGGGAGACTGGGAACCGCGGCCGGAAACCTTTCCTGGAGATGCCATTCGTAGGGTTGTGGACACTTTCCATAAGGAAGGGATTCATATGACGCTCTGGTGGATCCCCATTGTCGCCGAGGACGGCAGAGGCAAGGATATTTTGAACCATGAGCCTTATGCCCTTTCTCATGTCGTCCAAGATCACCCGGACTGGTTAATTCTCAACGCGGATGGAAGTCCTGCAAGATTGACAGCTGACCTGGGTGGGCTTTGCCCAGCCGTCCCTGAAGTACAGGAGTACTACCGCAAGCTCACGCAAAAATTCATCCACGATTGGGATTTCGACGGCCATAAACTTGATTTTTCGTACACGGTTCCACCCTGTTTCAACCCCAAGCACCACCACGCCTCGCCCGACGATTCAACGAAAGCAATGGGTGAAATTTACAAGATTATTTTTCAAACCACCCGGAGGTTGAAGCCTGAAAGTGTGACGCAGAGCTGTCCCTGTGGAACGCCGCCCAATGTTGCCTGGCTACCCTATATCGATCAGGCTGTGACCGCCGACCCGGTGGGATCCCTCCAGGTTCGCTTACGCACAAAGATGTACAAGGCACTGCTGGGGCCAGAGGCTGCAGTTTATGGCGACCATGTGGAATTGACCAAAGTGTTGGGAGCCAATACCGATCATGAGATTGACGTGGGAAAAGACTTCGCTTCGTCGGTTGGCACGGGAGCGGTTCTTGGGACGAAGTTTACTTGGCCGGACTATGGGCCGAAATTCAGAGCCGTGTGGCTCACGCCTGAGAAAGAACGGCTTTGGGAGAAGTGGATCAAAATTTACGATGCGAAGATGCTCTCGAGCGGAACATTCATGGACCTCTACGCCTACGGGGTCGATCTGCCGGAGGCCTACGCTATCGAGAAGAATGGAAAAGTGTATTACTCGTTTTTTGCAAAAAGCGAGACGGATACCTGGAAGGGCAACCTGGAGCTCCGAGGGTTACAACCGGGCCAATACGACATTCTGGACTACGAGAAGGGAAAGCGCTGGGGATCACTCGATGCCGCCGACCCACACCTCCGAGAGATCCAGTTTGCCGGTCATTTGCTTCTCGAAGTCAGCAGACATTAGCTGTACAGAGAAGTGAGGAAAAAGCCCGCGTTCATGATCTCCGAATCACAGTTCAAGCCAGCCGCACCGGGGTTACGTCGTGCCCTCGGGCTGTGGGACCTTATTCTCTATGGCTTAATCGTGGTCCAACCGACAGCACCCATGCCGGTATACGGCGTGATGAGTACACGATCGAACGGGCACGCGGTCACTACTGTGCTGCTCGCGATGATCGCCATGATGTTCACGGCCGTCAGTTATGGGCGAATGGCGTGGGCCTATCCGAGCGCAGGTTCCGCGTTCACCTATGTAGGCAAGGAGATCCATCCCGCCCTGGGCTACATCACTGGGTGGAGCATGCTGATGGACTACGTGCTCAATCCTCTGATTTGCACGATTCTGTGCAGCAAGTTCGCCCTGAACTTCTTTCCTGGTATCCCCTACCCAATCTGGGTGTTCGCCTTTGTTCTGATCTTCACTACCATGAATCTCCAGGGCATCCAAACGTCTGCAAGGATCAACAGCGTCCTAGCGGCAGCAATGGGAGTCGTCATTGTGATCTTTCTCGTTGCGGCGGTGCGCTTTCTCCTGGCCGGCCCGCAGGAAGGATTTCTCTTCTTCACAAAACCTTTTTATAATCCGCAATCCTTCTCGATCCGCTCTGTTTTAGGCGGAACTTCACTCGCGGTTTTGACCTATATCGGGTTTGATGGGATTTCCACGCTCTCGGAAGAAGCCAGAAATCCGAGACGGAATATTCTGCTGGCAACCGTACTCGTTTGCTTGCTCACCGGAGTGCTGGCTTCCATCGAAGTCTATGCAGCTCAACTTGTGTGGCCGACCTCTCAGTCATTTCCCGACGTGGATACTGCGTTTGTTTATGTTGCGGGAAAGGCCGGGGGGCAATGGCTTTTTTCACTCATCAACATTACTCTGCTGGTAGCCACATTCGGTTCAGCACTCGGCGCGCAACTGGGCGCCGCCCGCCTGCTATATGGAATGGGGCGTAGCAAGGCGCTTCCTCAGAGGTTTTTTGGCGCCATTGATAGCCGTAAACGGATTCCGCGTAACAATGTGCTTGCTGTTGGTATCTTTGCTTTGGTCGGTGCGATGCTCATCAGCTTTGAGCGTGGTGTGGAGCTTTTGAATTTCGGCGCGCTCCTGGCCTTCATGGGAGTGAATGTTGCCGCGCTGCTCCGCTTTTACGTGCGGGAGGAAAGGCGGCACTGGTTCAACCTGCTTTCCCCGGCACTCGGTTTCCTGGTCTGCTTGACGCTCTGGCTCAGTCTGAGCGCGCATGCCAAGCTGCTTGGAGTCGTCTGGATGGCACTGGGCATTGCGTACGGGGCTTACAATACGCGCGGGTTTCAGCGCGACCTTGTCAATTTTGATATTCCGGCGAGTGATAAGGAAACGGCAGAGGCAGGCAGCACTTAATATTTCGCAATGATGCAGGAGGAGGGAGCCTTGAACGATTTTGGAAAGAAAGTCCGGCTGAACCGGATTTTGCGCGAACCAGGAAAGGGTTCTCTGGTCGTCGCATTCGATCATGCATTCGTGTTGGGGCCGATCCCGGGTACACGAGATGCGGCGGGACAGATCCGGAAGTTCCTTGACGCCAGAGTGGATGGTCTACTTTTGAACCTTGGCCTTATGAGCGCGTGTGCCAGTAGTTTTCGGCCGGGAGATTCCACGGGACTGATTGCACGGATTGATTGGACCTCCATGTGGAAGGCTCTCGCGGAAGGCGGCAACCGGAAACTACACAGCCGCATGCTCGCAACACCGGAAGAAGCTCTGCGCCACGGAGCCGACGCGGTGCTGACGTATCTCATTGTTGGAACCGAAGATAGCGAGTTTGAAGCCAGAGAGATCGAGAGGAACGCTGAAGTGGCCCGCGAGTGTGAAAAAGTCGGAATCCCTTTCTTCGTCGAATCGTTGGCTCGAGGAGCCAGTATCCAGAATCCCACAGACACCAACTGGATCGAGCTTCATACACGGATGGCGGCGGAGCTAGGCGCAGATGTAATCAAGACGGATTACGCAGGCACTTCGGAAAAGATGCGCAAGGTGGTTGAAGCATGCCCGGTCCCGATTCTTGTTCTCGGTGGCAGCCGGGAAACCTCGGACGAAGGCGGCCTGGACCTGATTCGTGGTGCGATGAGGGCTGGTGCTGCGGGAGTGTTCTTCGGCCGCAATGTTTTCCAGGCCGACAACATGCAAGGGTTTCTCAAGCGGGCGCGCGCAGTGCTGGACGGGACAGAGAGTAGTCCCGCGCGTTAGTTTTTCAACTTCGGTAATTTGCGTGAACTGATGAGCTTGCTCTCGTTCGACATAGGTTCGAGTCATTGCAAGGGCGCCCTCTTTTCGGAGGGTGGCCAAATTCTTGCACAGAGCGCGCAGGCATACTACCCGCAATTTCCTCAGGCGCAGTTTGCGGAGATGAATCCCGAAGTGTTCTGGTCAGCCGTCTGCACCATCTCTCGAACACTTACTTTGCAATCGGGCGATGATCCGGTTCGCGTCCTCAGTCTTAGCTCCCATGGCGAGACGTTTGTACCGCTTGGGCCCAACGGAGATGCTCTGTCTCCTGCAATCTTGAACATAGACAACCGTGGGACCTCCCAAGCAGCTTGGATCGCTGAGCAATTTGGACGGAAAAAGCTGTTCCGTGCCACGGGACAGATTATTTCTCCGATCTACACACTGACAAAAATCCTCTGGTTGAAGCAACATTGCTCCGAACTTTTCCGAGCGACACGTTGCTTTGCCAGCGTGCCTACCTACTTGCTGCTTCGAATGAAACTTCCTCCGTTCGTCGACTATTCGCTGGCCTCCCGCTATCTGGCCTTCGACATTCATTCCTGCCAGTGGTCCTACGAACTCGTTTCGATGGTCGACTTGATCGCGGACCGCTTGCCGACTCCCGCCCCGGCGGGGACGGTCGCGGGAAAACTGAGTGCGGAAATCGCCGGCAATCTGGGTGTGCCTCCCGGCACCGCGGTGGTGCTCGGAGGTCACGACCAGGCCTGTGGAGCGCTTGGGACCGGAACCGTTCAGGCGGGCTGTACTTCGGATTCGATGGGCACCTACGAGTGCATACTGACGAGTTCGCGGGGACCTCAACTCAACGAGGCTGCCTTCGCTGCCGGACTGAATTCGGCGTTTCACGTCGTGCAGGGTCAATACACTACACTCGCGTACTTTCCTGCTGGAATCATGCTGCAATGGTTTCACAACCTCTTCTATGGGAATGCGACCAGCGACGGGAATTCATCGGATGAAGGCACTCATCTTGCGCAATTGGAGGCTCAAGCACCCGCTGGTCCCAGTGGTTTGTGCGTCACACCGCACCTAATCGGCACTTGTAACCCCGACTTCAACACGGATGCGCGCGCCGCGATTACAGGCCTCTTTACCGGTGCAAGCCGCGTTCACATTTTTAAAGGCATCCTTGAGGGAATTGCCTGCGAATTACTAACAGTTGCCGAGTCTATGGAGGGTGCACTCGGCAAGTTAGGAGACTTTTTCGCCACGGGTGGTGGGTCCGGCTCGAAGACGGGGCTGGAACTCCGCGCGTCGTTTACAGGGAAGAGATTTCATCTCATGCACTGCCAGGAAGCAGTTTGTCTTGGGGGAGCAATCTTGGCAGCCGTGGCACTGGGCGTATATCGGGATATTCCGCAAGCTGTCTCCCAAATGGTCAGGGAAAAAGAAGTGATCGAGCCCAATCCGCAGATTGCGAGAGCATATTGCGAACAGATTGAGAGGTACCGCGCTCTGGTTCCGGCATTGGAGTCTGTCCGGAAGATAGGCGCGCCAACTTTGCATCGAGGAGACGAGAAATGATTCAGCCGACCATTGGTTTCATTGTTTACGGCGTACATAAGGATGGGCTTAAGGACCCCATGGGAGCGCCCTTTATTGATGATGCGCTGATCCAGAAGTCAAAAGAAGCGCTGAAGCAGGCTGGCCTGCATTTGGAAGTTTATCCCACGGTTGTGGCCAGCCGCGAAGAAGCACGTGCGGCAATGAAGCAGATGAAGGACGACGATCAGGTGGATGCCGTGCTGCTGTTTTCGGGAACGTGGGTTTGGGCAGCGCATCTGGTCGGGGCCATTCGTGATTATGCCAGCACAGGAAAAGGACTGTTGCTTTGGACGCATCCAGGTTCGCAAGGCTGGAGGCCTGTCGGTGGGCTGGTCTTACATGGAGCGCTGCTTGAGGTCGGCGTGCAGCACAAGTTCGTTTACGGTGATTCGAGGGACCCGCTCACCATGGAAAGCATTGTGAGCTATGCGAGAGCTGCGCATCTGAAAAACCTCTTAAACCTTTCTGTGTTGGGGGCCTTTGGCGGGCGCGGCATGGGCCAAACCTGTGGCGTGGCAGATCCTTCGCAATGGATGAAGATGTTTGGCGTAGACATTGATTCGCGTGACACAACCGAGATAATTCGCACAGCTGAAGGTATATCTCCGATGGAGATCGAGGCCCTTTTTTCTAGACTAAAAAAGCTCTTTGGAAAGCTGCCGGATTCGAATGTGGTGAATGATAGGTCGATCCGCCTGTACCTGGCACTGAAGAAGATAGTGGAAAAAGAGCAGTTCGATTTCTACACCATCCAGTCCTTCCCCGGACTGGGTGACGACTACTCCGCCACCTGTTTCGCTCAGAGCATGATGCTCGAAGATGGCTACGCAACCTCGACACTAGGCGATTTCAACACGGCGCTCACGGTCTACCTGCTGACAAAACTCAGCAAGGAGCGAGTCTACTACGGCGATCTACAGCATATAGATGTCAAAAGAAAAGAGATTAAGATTATCGGTGACGGTGCATGTCCACCATCTCTAGCGGGAAAGCTGGGTCCTGCAGGCTTTGGTGAACATGGGATTCCAACTGAAGGGACAGCTGGTGGCCTTTCAGTAAAGCTCATCTGTAAGGTAGGAGAGGGAGTCCTGGCAAGGCTGGGACGGGTGAATGGAGAATTTCGGATGGTGATTGCACGGGCTTCGATCTTTGAGCCGCCCGCAAAGCAGGTAAAAGCCCGATTGAATGAGTGTGGCATTCCCTTCTGGCCACATGGATTCGTTTCCATACATGGAGACATGGACACCCTGGTTCAAAACTGGACGAATGAATATGCCTGCCTGGGGTATGGGGCTGATTTGTATCCCGCACTTGCAGATTTTTGCGAGTTGACGGGAATCCAACCACTCTTGCTGTAGCTGAGGAAAAGCGCGCAGACTCAGAGTTTAAGCCGATTGGAACACCCATCCGCAAACCAAATGGGTGGTGCGTGCGTTTAGGTAGCTTATGGAGTGTATCTGCATCGAGCAACTTCCACAGCAAGGCGGCAGGTCGCGCGCCATGGCGACCGACCTGCCTACCGCGCTTATGATGCGGACCAGCAAGCCTCGAACGCCGCGCGCGTTGCGTCCGAAACCATCTCAATTTGACGGATAGTCGGCTTTTCGCCGAATTGACTTCGCGAGCCAGATTGCGACCCTCGCGCATCTGGCCAACAAGGGATCGAACGAAGTCGGCAGGCAGCTGTCCTTTAGATCGCGTATATATCGCGGCTTGTGCTGCCCACCCCCTTTAGGCACGTGCCTAGACAACGGCACTTACGCGAAAAGCGCGTCAAGTGGGCGCAAGACCTTGAATAGCTCCACAACAAGCCGACTTCTCGGTACGAACCCGGCCAACTTCCTCGAACGCCGTTTGAACGTAGTCGCTGGCGCGACGGACGCTTCGCGTGCTATGCTCCTCACGTCATGCTGCAAGGTAGTGCTTTTAACTGCGATTTTGGGTTTCCTCTGATTTTCGTAAGCCAAGCAAAATCAATAGGCTGCAAACGAAAAAAGATTCAATTCCCATAGCCGTTAGATCGGTGCAGCCACTAGCCCGCATCCGCCGCAACCGCCAGCGCCCACCTTCAAACGGCTCTATCGAACGCGCGCAGAGCACCTCGCCCAGACTTCACGCTTTTGTGAAAACGCGCCTCCGAT
>Ga0335070_10006929_pt1 | contig 13320 bp, 8 predicted proteins | sample Lox_Sample_13_FD_206722 | JGI IMG/M metagenome (GOLD analysis project Ga0335070, IMG submission 206722) | Soil microbial communities from Loxahatchee National Wildlife Refuge, Florida, United States - Lox_Sample_1.3 | ecosystem: Environmental > Terrestrial > Soil > Wetlands | place: USA: Florida...
GACCTTCAGCGCCACCCAGCGGCTGCGCGTGAAGTTCAGCATCAGCGGCGCCGGCGGCCTGCGCTGGGCCGGCATCATGTACAATACCTCCTGCATCCAGATCCAATTCTCGGCCACCCCCACGCCCACCCCAACGGCCACGAGCACCGTCAGCCCCACCCCGACCAGCACCCCCGGCGGCGGTTACCGGCTGGTCATGGTCACCGGCGACGGCACGCTCAACAACAGCAACGACAACGACCGGAAGCTCTTCTTTGAAAGCCTGGGCTACACCGTCAGCGTCATCGCCGACACCTCGCCTCAGGCGACCTTCGACTCCGCCGCGGCCAGCAACGATGTCATGTTCCTCTCTTTTACGACCACCTCGAGCAGCGGCACCAAGGCCTGCGGGCTGAACATCGGCGTCGTCTCAGAAAACACAGCCACGTACAGGAACCTGCAATACGGCAGCCAGGCTGGTAGTGGGTCGAACTCCCAAACCACGCTCTATATCGCAAATAACACCCACTACATCACCAGCCCCTTCGCCGTTGGCAGCCTGGCAGTTTACTCGCCGGCAGACGGCCTCGCAGATTGGGCAGCTTCCGCCCTGGCTCCAGGTGCCCAGGTGCTGGCGGAAAGGTCCTCCGGTTATACCAACAAAGCCCTAGTTGCTTTCGAATCGGGCGCCCAGTTGTTCAGCGGCAACGCCGCCGCCAACCGGCGCGTGTTCTTCCCCTCCAGCAACTCCTCGTATGCCCACTGGACGGCCGACTTCAAGACGCTGCTGCAGCGCTCCCTGAGGTGGGCCGCCAGCAGCTCCGCCATTTATATCGGCGAAACCAGTATCGGTCCCAGCTTTGATGATACCAACGCCGGTATGCTCCTCGCCCAGCAGGCCACGCTGGCACAAAATGCCACCATCCAGAGCCTGAGCATCGATATCTCGTATGCGGATCAAAACCTGATCCTGGGGATCTATGACAGCTCCGGGCCGGGCGGAGGCCCGGGAACACTCATGGCCTCCACGGCTGGATTCACGCCGGTGGTGGGCTGGAATACGCGCCCGGTCACGACTCCGGTGCTCTTGACCGCCGGGACCTACTGGCTGGCCTTTAACCCCCAGAGTGACACGCTTGGATTCCAGCTCTTCACCAGCAGCGGGACGACCCAATGGTACTATTATGACTACAACGGGTCTCTCCCGACGAACTTTTCTACAACGGTATACACTAGCACCAATCATTATTCATTCTATGGCGTATTGAACCCTTAAAATATGCCAACGAAAATATGACTCACCTAAATTTACTTTTGGGGTGAAAAATACCGAAAATGATCCTCGCCCATCCTCCCGACCCCCTTCCCAATGCTGGGAAGGGGGCGCATATTTCGAAGAAAAGGGTGCGAGCGGCGCAAAGCGCCTGCTCGCACCCTTTTCTTCGATAAAATTCCCCTCCCCCGTATCGGGGGAGCGCCCTTCGGGCATGCTTCGCGAGGGCAGGGGTAGGGGGGTTCTTCAGAGAATCACCTGAAATTATTTACTCCGGGGTGATTCATGTTTTTTATTATGGTGGGACATGGGTCCTACGGGGAAACCTTCAGGCTGGCGACCAGGGCATTCAGCATGGGCAGGGCCGGGGAGAAGCTGTTCTCCGCTTCGGCGTTCAGCTTGGTCGTCATGTCGGCGATGTAGGTGGGGAAGTTATTGCTGAACTGCTCGGGGGTCAGCCCGCCCGGCGGCGTGTCTCCGTTCGCCGGCAGGCTCGGGTGGGAAACCGGCAGGATGACCGATATCCAGAGCTTGCCGTCGGAGGTCAAGCCCTGGTAAGAATAGAACATTTCGTGGTTGTTGACCGGGTCGGCAAACTGCGAGTACTGCGTCAGATAGCGGATGCCGCTGCCGGTGCCGAAGGGGACGACCTGATAGTGAGCGTAGAATTCCTGGGCTGCATTGAAGATGGGCAGGAGCGGCAAGGCGCCCGCGCCCGGCGCAGCGCCGCCGATCAGGGACTGGAGCGCAGCCACGCGGGAGGGGATGTTCACATCCGGGGCAAGCTCCGTGAAACGCTGGACCGGGTAGACGTCGATGTGGGCGGTGAAGAAACGGTCTGCCAGGATGTAGCCCTGCAGGGTGAGTTCGGTGTACTCGGGGTTGACCGTAAAAGCAGGCATGTCGGCGCCACCGGCCTCCGGGACGGTCTTGCAGTCGGAGCTGCTGGCAAGCGCCGGATCGATGAAGAGGGAGAGCTTATTGCAGCTGGCATTGGCGGCCGGTATGGTCGGTGCCACGGTGACGACGGGCGGTTCCGTGATGACCGGCGGCGGCGTGACGGCCGTTGGGGTGGCCGTCGACGGCAGGTTGCAGGCCAGGGCCAGGGCAGCCAGCAGTCCGAGGAAATACAGGCATCGTTTCATCGCATCTCCTTTTTGTAGATCAGGATTGGACTTTCCCGGCCGCGACCGGGTTGCTCAGCTTGCCCAGGCCTTCGATCTCCACCTCGACCACGTCCCCCGGCCTCAGCGGTCCGACCCCCGAAGGTGTCCCGGTGAAGATCAAATCGCCCGGCTCGAGCGTCATGACCGAGGTGATGAAAGCGACCAGCGTGTTGACGTTGAAGACCATGTCGCGCGTGGAGCCCATCTGGCGCGGCTGGCCGCCGACCTTGGTGGTGATCAGCGCGTCGGAGGGGTCGAAGTCGGTGTCGATCCACGGGCCGAACGGGCAGAAGGTGTCGAAGCCCTTGCCGCGCGTCCACTGGCCGTCGCTGTACTGCAGGTCCCGGGCGGTGACGTCGTTCCCGATGGTGTAACCGAAAATGGTCCCCTGGGCTTCGTCCGTGGTGACGTTCCGGCAGCGCTTGCCGATCACGACCACCAGCTCGCCCTCGTGCTCCACCTGCTGCGACTGCTGCGGGAGCAGGATCGCATCGCCGGGATTGATGATCGAGGAGGGCGGCTTCATGAACAACAGCGGCACCTTGGTCACCTCGGCGCTCTGTTCCTTGGCGTGCTCAACGTAGTTGCGCCCGATGCAGAGGATCTTGCTCGGCTGGGCCGGGGCGAGCAGGTGCACGGAAGCCAGCGGCGCGTCCGCCTCCAGGCGGCGGTAATCACTGAAGATGTCCCCCTGGATGGCGCCGACCTTGTCCTCCAGGATCCAACCGTAGCACGGGGGCTCGTTTTTCAGCTGATAGCGGACGATGCGCATGGGGTTCTCCATTTTTAAATCGCCGTCAAGTTTAACACAGTTTGCCTTTTTGGTATAATTACCTCATCGGGCGCATAGCTCAGCTGGTTAGAGCGTCTCTCTTACACAGAGAAGGTCAGGGGTTCGAGTCCCTTTGCGCCCACAATATCATATCTACCTCTATCCAACAACAGAACATTCCCAACGAATCAGACATACAAGCGCGTTCATAGAGCACCCATTAGGGTTGCGCCCACAAGCAATCCCTCGATCGTCCACATGGGGTGTGAATACCAGGAGAATAACGGTGCGGATTTTGAAAAGAAACCATTGGATCGTTCTAATCGCTCTGGGCGCGGCCGGGATCGCCTTCGATCTCTACGTCATCCGCCACGGTGTCGGTGCGAGCGGGGATTCCGTGTGGTATATGCAGGGGGCCGAGAACATCCTCAAAGGCTACGGGTATGGAATCCAGCGCGGCGATGGCTTCCAGCCGATCACCCTGTTCCCGCCGTTCTTCTCGATCGTCCTGGCCGGGCTGGGGCTCACCGGCGTCCCCGTGTTCACGCTGGCGGGATACCTCAATGCCGCCCTGTTCGGCGCGAACATCTTCCTGACCGGCTGGCTGGTCCATCGTCTGACCGGCTCTACCTTCGCCTCGATCCTGGCAAGCGCCTTCACCCTCTTGTGTGTCGACCTGTTCGTCATGCATATCTGGGCGATGAGCGAACCGCTGTACCTGACCCTGACCCTGCTCAGCCTCCTGGCGCTCCTGGAGTACCAGATCCGGGCACGGTTCCACCTCCTGGCATGGTCCGCCCTGGCAGGCGGTCTCGCCGTCCTGACCCGTTATGTGGGCATCTCCCTGGTGGCGACGCTGTGCCTGTGGCTGCTGGTTTTTGGGACGGGCAGCCGGAAGAAGCGCATCGGGGATGCGCTGGCGGCCGGTCTCCTGGGCTTGCTGCCGGTTGCTCTCTTCTTCCTGCGCAACACTGCCCTGGGGAGCAACCTTTCAGGGCGGAGCAGCATCCTGGCGCGCAGTCTCCCGATCGAGAACTACGTCAAACTAGCGCAAACCCTGACCGCCTGGTTCCTGCCGTGGATCACACCCCGGCTGCCCCTCCCGACCATGGTGGGAATTTTGGCCGGCCTGGCGCTTCTCGTGGCGGGATTGTTCACCTTCTCGGTCCGTCATCCGGCTGGGAAGACGGACGAACGCCAGGTACGTTACACGCGTTTCGAAATCTTCCTGCTGGCCTATCTCCTGATCTTCTTCGTCACCTTCTTGGCGAGCATCTACCTGTCGCTGGCCGGGAATCCGTTCGACTTTACCGCCACCCAGATCTCCCGTTACATGACCCCTCTCTTCCCCATTTTCGTCATCCTGCTGGCGATGACCTTGCTGCGTGTGCTTCCGCTCCCCGCCGGCAGGGGCCGGGTGTGGGTCCAGGCGACCAGCGTCGTGCTGCTCGGGATCCTGGGATTGTACCTGCTCAACTTCTCCGACCTGCATAAGAACCACGTCACCCTCGGCTATACCGAGATCCGCAACGATTATCCGGACATGGTGGCCAGGCTGAAAGCCCTCCACCAGCGCTATCCAATCATCACCAACAATTACGAATTGGGATATTTCCTGATCGGGGCGCCGGTATACAGCGTTCCCGGTCAGGCCAACGAACTGACCGGGGAGGTTAACCCGAACATCCCTCAGCTCATGCAAAAGACCACCGACCTGCTTGACCAGGGCGCCGTATTGATGGTCTATCAGGTCAGCGCCGACCCGGCTGCCGCCTCCGATCCGCTGCTGACCGGCCTGACCCGGCTGGATACTTATGGGAATGGCACCCTGGTCGTCAAGCTGTACCAGAAGATTCCCCCGGGCAAATGAGCGGAGGCCGGCGGAAGGGAACGGTTGCACCATGGATTACGGAGGCGCCTTCGGCTTCTTCCTCAAGGACAGGAGCTGGTTCAAGAAGTTCGTCATCGCCAGCCTGCTGACCTACACCCTGATCGGCAGCATCCCGGTCCTGGGCTGGACGGTGGAGATCACCCGCGGCGTGCTGGCCGGGGGTCAGACCGATCTGCCCGGTTGGTCGGATTTCCGCTCCAAGTGGAAGACCGGCTACAAATACTGGCTGGTTAACCTGGTCTGGCTGCTCCCGGTGCTCCTGTGCCTGCTGGTCGCCGACCTGCCCTTGTTCTTCGTCAACTCCATCGGCCCCGAGCGCCTGCTCGCCATCTGGTTTGCCGTGCTGTGCTGCACCATGGCATTTGTCACCGTGTATGGCGCGGCAGTCATCTTCCTCCTGCCGGCTGCCCTGGGTCTGCTGGCCTCAGGCGTTTCCCTGGGACGGGCGATCAACCCCCTGAATGCCTGGAAGCTGGCGCGCCTCCACCCGGTCCCGCACCTGATCGTCTTCCTGATCGTCGGCCTGGGGCTGACGACGGTCATCAGCCTGCTCGCCCCGCTGACCCTCTTCCTGCTCCTGCCCCCCATGCTGGTTTACGCCGGGATGGTGCTGGCGCATTACGCTGGGCAGCTCTACCGGCTGCAGGCTTGAATCCCCTGGCAGGAACTTACAATTACAGGGACGTTTCAGCCCAAATTGCAACTTTGGTGATATCCTTTTTTATGGCACCTGGTCTATAATTCTCTTGCAGTCCCAACCTGAAAACCTACTGCTCCTTGCATAAATATTTAAACCGGATCGGCTAAAACCCAAGGGAAAAATAACGATTTGGGTATAGATATTTACGCAGTACTCTGTAATACAACCCGGACTCCGTCCAAGCGAGGGGATCTCTCGTGAGCATTCGTTACAAAGTAATCCTGCCTTTCCTGGTGCTGACGCTCATCGTCGCCATCACCGGGGTGTATGTCGTCACCCGTCTGGTGTCCAACTCCTTGAGCGAGCGCCTGACCAACCAGCTGCTGGAAGCCGGGCGGGTGATCTCGGACGATTTCGCCCGCCAGGAGATCAAGCACGTCGAAAACGCCCGCTACATCGCCCTGACGCGCGGGGTCGATCAGGCGCTCCAGGCAAAGGACGTTCAGGCTCTTGAGAGCCTGGTCAGGCCCGCCGCAGCCGGCCTGGGGGTGGAAAACCTGATTTTCCTGGATGCAAACGGGAATCGGCTGCTCCAGCTGCTCCGCCAGGCGGATGGGACCTATCTGTCATCGCACCAGACCCTGGACGCGGCCGGCTCACCCGCCGGTCTCGCCCTGTTGGCCCCCCGCGACCCGGACAGCCTGCCGCGCCGCGCCATCCTCGCCAACCCGGCCGACGGGCGCTACTACTTCTACACCTCCATGGCTTTCAGCCTGAACAACCAGGCGATCGCCATCCTCGCCGTGGGCACCTCGCTCGAGACCCTCCTGCCTTACCTGAAAACCTCCTCGCTGGCGGACGTCATCCTTTACGACGCCGCCGGCCGCGCCATCGGGACGACCTTCGCGACGCAGAGCAGCGACGAGCAGTTCCTGAAAAACATATCCATCTCGGCCGACCTCTACCAGAAAATTGCCGCCTCGGAAGGCAACGTCAGCGGGCAAAATTTCCAGGTGGAGGGACGCTGGTACAGCCTGGCGCGCAGCCCCATCCGCATCAGCTCGGACCGCATCGGCGCCTTCGCCGTCGTCCTGCCGCTCGACTTCGTCATCCAGCCGGGGACGATGAGCCGCAATAACACCCTGGTCCTGTTTACCGCCGCCGTGATCGCCGTCGTGGCCATCGGTTACCTCATCTCCCAGCTGATCACCCGTCCGTTGTTTGCGCTGGTGCGCACCTCCCAGGCCATCGCCGGCGGCGACCTGGACCAGCGCACCGGGATCCGCAGCCGGGACGAGATCGGCACCCTGGCCACCACCTTCGACGCCATGACCGAGCACCTGCAGCAACGCACGATCGAGCTGGAGCGCGCCAACTCCACCCTGGAGAAGATGGACGCCAGCAAGACCAGCTTCATCCAGGTGTCGGCGCACGAGCTGCGCACGCCCCTGACCGTGATCAGCGCCTATACCCAGATCTTGGAGAAGAAGGCGGCCGACAGCCCGGAGCTGGCCTCCATCTCGAACGGCATCCTGCAAGGGCTGGACCGCATGAACACCGTGGTCAACAGCATGCTCGACATCTCGCGCATCGACAGCAATTCGCTCAAGGTCATCCCCGAGGACGTGCGCATCGACGCACTGCTGAAGAAGGTGCAGGATACGTTCGCGGCCGCGCTGGAGGAACGCCGCTTGAAGCTCAAGATGTCCGGGCTGAAGAAGCTCCCGGCGGTCTACGCCGACCCGGACCTGCTGCAGAAGGTCTTCTATCACCTGGTCATGAACGCCATCAAGTACACCCCCGACGGCGGCGAGATCACCGTCAGTGGGCGGCTGGTGGAGGCGGACTCCGCCCCGGCGGAGGTCGAGATCGTGGTCGGCGACAGCGGCATCGGCATCGACCCGCAGTACCTCGAGCTGATCTTCGAGAAGTTCTACCAGACCGGCGAAGTCCAGCTCCACTCCTCCGGCAAGACCAACTTCAAGGGCGGCGGACCGGGCCTGGGGCTGGCCATCGCCCGCGGCATCGTGGAGGCGCACGGCGGGCACATCTGGGCCGAAAGCCCCGGCCACAACGAGGAGACCCGTCCGGGCAGCCGCTTCTTCGTGCGCCTGCCGGTCAAATGGGAACTGAAGGATGAACGACAGCCCAAAGAGACCCTCACCGGATAAGGAGCCCGGGCGCCGCCGCGAGGGACTGGTGCTGCTCGTCCTCGTCCTGCCGGGCTTCCTGCTCATGTGCGCCGCCGGGCAGTTTGCGCTGCGCATCCTGCCGACTTGGAGCGTGGCCGCCGACATGGGTTCGCTGCTCAACCCGAACGGCACCATCGCCGCCTACCAGCGGGGGGACCTGGTCGAGCCGGTCAGCCAGGAGATCCTGACGCCGTATTCCTTCGCCTACCTCACCCCGGGCTACCGGACCCCCGTACCTCCGCCCCCGGCGGAGGCAACGGCGGTGCAGCCGCCCACCTCCCGTCCTGTCCGGACAGCCACCTCGCTTCCCACTCCCACGCGCACCCTGGTCTTCCTCTTCCCGACCGCCACGCGCACCCGCACCCCCGTGCGCACCGCCACGCGCACCTCCACGCCGACGCGCACCCTCAGCCCGACCAATACCAGTACCTCCACGCACACCTTCACGCACACGCATACGTTTACAGCCACTTACACCAGCACCTTCACCGGGACCTTTACGCCCACCTCCACCGCCACCGATACCCCGACCTCCACGTTCACGGATACTCTCACCCCGACCGTGACCGACACCCCGACTGAGATCTTCACCCCCTCCGACACGCCCACGCCCAGCGATACACCCACGCCGACCAGTACAATCGTGCCAATCCCGCCGCCTCCAGAGATCAACTTTGACACGCCAGATACTAGTTACCTTATGATTACCCCCGGCACGAGTGTGATTTTTACCCTTCCCTTGCCAATCACCACCGGCCATTCTCCCAGGGACTTTGTCTATTATGAAAATGATAATGGTGGCAGTGGATACATTCTCATGGATTTCGTCACCATCGAGATCAGTACAGATAACACCACATGGATCAAGGTGTTCGATTATGGAAATGGCCTGTATGCCAACTCAACCATCGCTGGCTGTACACCGGAAGTGGACAACATCCGAGTCCCAGATACATGCGGCTCACTCATCGGCCCAAGTGGTGTAGGTATCGATATTGATAGTGTTCCGGGTATAATGCCTGGCGCTCAATATTGGTACATGCAAATAATCTCCCCGCTCAACGGCGCTGATCCAGGTAATCCGGCTTTGGATGGTTCTGAGGTGGATGCCATCGAAATCTATCCATAAACCCAATCGAACATAGAAAGCTCCGGCGGACCCGAAAACCTCCGCCAGGGCTTTTTGTTTTCCCGCCGGGAGTATAATCGCGGCGAGGGGACATGAAACCAGGGGTCTTGCCACGCCGCAAAAACATCCGCCTGCCGGGTTTTGATTATTCATCGCCTGGGGGATATTTCGTCACGATATGCGCCCGGTACGGGTTGTGCCTGTTCGATCCCGCCCCGGTGCGGTTCATGCTCCAGGAATGGTGGGCCGAATTGCCGCACAAATTCTCCAATCTGGAATTGGATGAATTCGTCGTCATGCCGAATCACATCCACGGCATCATCGTTCTCAAGGGCTTGGGCGGACACACAGGCCAGGGCAGACACACGGGTCCGCCCTTACAGGATCCCGCCGTACGGGCCGACCTGCGTGTCGGCCCGCCAGACCAACATAATGGCCCGCCTGACCCCTCGGGCGGACACACAGGTCCGCCCCTACCGAATCCCACCCCCCTCCCGGCCATCATCCAATGGTTCAAAACCATGACCACCAACGCCTACATCCGCGGGGTGAAACAATCCGACTGGAAACCTTTTCCGGGGAAACTATGGCACCGCACCTACTACGAACACATCATACGGGATGACCACGATCTGGCGCGCATCCGCCAATACATCCGCGACAATCCGCTGAACTGGGTGTTGGATCGCAACAATCCTTCAAACAATCCCAACCCGGACACAGAAAATATTCAAGATGATCTGAAAACCACCGGTTTATGAATCACTTTCCTTTTCCTCCTTGACCCGCCTCCCTGCGCGGGCTACAATCAATTTGCACCTCCTACTTCCCTTCCAGGAGAATCCCCATGTCCGACTTCCTCTTTCGCGGCAGCCTGGCCGACCTCGACCCCGACGTCTACGAGCTGAGCCAGCTCGAAGCCGAGCGCCAGGCGCGCAAGTTGATCCTGATCCCTTCCGAGAGCCAGGCGCCGCTCGCCGTGCGCGAGGCCATGGCCTCCGCCTTCCAGAACATCTACGCCGAAGGCTACCCCGACGAGGAGACCCGCACGATGACCGAGGCGGAGCTGCTCGATTATCCCGCCCGCCTGGCGCACTTCCGGCGCTACTCGGACCCGCGCTACTACAAGGGCACCGAGTACGCCGACCTGGTCGAGGCCCTGGCCCGCCGGCGCTGCGCCGAGGCCTTCGCAGCCAACGGCGTCAAGGCCGACCAGATCTACGTCAACGTGCAGGCGCTCTCCGGCGCCCCGGCCAACAATGCCGTCTACCACGCCCTGGTCGAGCCCGGCGCGGTCGTGATGGGCATGAACCTGCTGCACGGCGGCCACCTGACCCACGGCTCATCCGTCAACCGCTCGGGCAAGTATTACAAGATCGTCCATTACAACGTCGACCCCGAGACCGAGCAGCTCGACTACGACGCCATCCAGGCGCAGGCCGAGGAAAGCCAGCCGAAGATGATCATCGCCGGCTACTCGTCCTACTCCTGGATCCCGGACTGGAAGAAGTTCCGCGCCATCGCCGACCGCGTCGGCGCCTACCTGCTGGCCGACATCTCTCACATCGGCGGGCTGGTGGCAGCCGGCGTCGTCCCCTCCCCGGTCGGCTACGCCCACGTGGTCACCACCACCACCCACAAGACCCTGGACGGTCCGCGCGGCGCCGTCATCCTGACGACCGACCCGGCCCTGGCCAGGAAGCTGGACAAGGCCGTCTTCCCGGGCGAGCAGGGCGGCCCGCACGTGCACATCTTTGCCGCCCTGGCCCTGACCTTCAAGCTGGCCCGCACCAAACCGTTCGAGAAGCTGCAGCGACAGACGATCAAGAACGCCCAGGCCATGTCCGAGCGCTTCAAGGAGCGCGGCCTGCGCGTCCCCTACGGCGGGACGAACTGCCACATGCTCAACGTCGATTGCACCTCGGTCAAGGGTCCGGACGGCACGGCGCTTTCCGGCGACCAGGCCGCCCGCATTCTGGACCTGGCCGGCATCGTGGTCAACCGCAACACCATCCCCGGCGACAGGGACTCGCGCGACCCGTCCGGTATCCGCCTAGGCACGCCCTGGATCACGCAGCGGGGCTTCGACGAGGCGAAGTCCCGGCAGGTGGCCGACCTGATCGCCGACGTGCTGCTGGCCGCCGCGCCCCATTCGGTGGACACCCCGCATCGCGGCCGGGTCCGGCGCGCCAAGCTGGACTTCAACATCCTGGAGGAGACCAAGCTGCGCGTGCGCGAGCTGGCCCGGGAGGCGGGCATCGACTTCGAGCCGGCCGCGCACGGGTATCCCCACTTTTACTATCTCGACGACAAGGGCGCGACGGGCGTCATCGACATGCAGGGCGAGCGTGTGCGCCAGCTGCTGGATTACGCCGTCTCGTCCGACCTGTCGGCGCTCAAGCCGGGCAAGTCGCAGGCGACCAGGCTCGTCACCCCCAAGGGCGAGATCGACGGCGCGCTGACCTGCGTCGACACCACGGTTTACCGCCTGTCCGTTCCGGCGGAGAAGTCCTCCCTGGCGGCCGCCTGGCTGCGCGACCTGTCCGACGGCTACGTCTCCTTCCACCTGGACGGCAAGCCGGATGGCACTCCCCGGCGCATGCCCGGCCCCATCGTGGTGGGTGAATCGACCTCCAAAACCGTTCCGGTCAAGGGCGAGCCCGTCAGCCAAGAGAAGCCCTGGTTCATTGGCCTCGGCCCGGGGTCCGGAAAACGGCGCGCTGCCGAAGGTGTCGAAGCAGCGCTGCCCGATTTCAAATGGGAAGAAAAGGAAGGCGCCCTGCGCCGCACGCCGCTCTACGAGGTGCACAAATCCCTGGGGGCCAAGATCATCCCCTTTGCCGGCTGGGAGATGCCGGTCTGGTACTCGTCGGTCCTGGAGGAGCACCTGGCGGCACGCCAGGCGGCCGGCCTGTTCGACGTGGCCCACATGGGCGTCTACCAGGTGGAGGGGGCGGACGCGGCTTCCTTCCTGGACAGCGTCTGCGGCAACGACTGCGGCGGGCTGCTGCCCGGCGAGTCGCTCTACACCCACTTCCTGACCCCCGAGGCGGAGGTGGTCGACGACACGCTGGTCTACCGCCGCGCCTTCGACAAATACCTGGTGGTGGTCAACGCCTCCAACGACGACAAGGACCGGGCCTGGCTGGAGGCGGTGCGCGACGGCAAGGTGCGCATCGACGCCGCCCGCCCCTGGGCGCGCACCTACGGCTACCAGGCCGAGATCCGCAACCTGCGCGACCCCAAGGCCGGCGACGACATGCGCGTCGACATCGCCCTGCAGGGGCCGAAGAGCCGTGACATCCTGTTGGCGATGGGCGTCAGCGCCGCCGACCGGCGCAAGATCATGGCGCTGGGGCGCACGCAGCTGTGCGACGCCAGGGTCGGCGCCCATGCGGCAGGCTCACACCGTCCCGGTGTCCTGCCGGGAGGGCAGGGCTTCGATCTGATCGTCAGCCGCACGGGCTACACCGGCGAGAAGATGGCCTTCGAGCTGTTCGTCCACCCGGAGCGGGCGGTCGAGTTCTGGCACGCGGTGATGAAGGCCGGCGAGAAGTTCGGCCTCAAGCCGGTCGGGCTGGGGGCACGCGATTCGCTGCGCACCGAGGCCGGCCTGCCGCTCTACGGTCACGAGATGGGCGCCGGCTCCGGCGTGCGCGGGGCGCGCGACCTGGGCGTGGCCGAGGGCGGTTTCGGCTCATACGTCAAGGTCTACAAGCCCTGGTTCATCGGCCGCGAGGCTTACCTGGCACGCGAGGCCGGGCGCCAGGGCGTGGTGGTGCGCTTCCGCTTCCCCGAGAAGGGCGTGCGCATGGCCCACAACGGCGACCCGGTGCTCGACAGGCGCGGCCGGGTGATCGGCTGGGTGACCTCCTGTGCCGCCGACATGGACGGCACGCTCACCGGGCAGGCCTACGTCGAGTTGAAATACGCCGCCGAGGAGACGCCCATCCTCGTCTACCAGGGCGCGCCCGAGGAGGGCGGCAAGCCCCCGGCGAAGATGAAGACCGGGGACAAGGCCCTGCTGCCCACCGCCGCCGTGGTGGTCAGCCGGTTCCCGAAGCTGTAAAGAGCAAAAGTGCGACGCACCTTCGATCCCTCGCTTTGCTCGGGACAGGGGCGCGTCGCACTTATTTAGGGGTGCGTGGCACTTTTTTATACCCAGGGGTGCAGCACAGATGGAATCCGGAGCAATGAAAAAGGGCTACAATTATGGACAGGAGGAACCTGCCCATGTCCATTGATCCCGCTTTTCAAATGACCGTCGAGGACGTCTTC
>Ga0335070_10006932_pt1 | contig 13318 bp, 12 predicted proteins | sample Lox_Sample_13_FD_206722 | JGI IMG/M metagenome (GOLD analysis project Ga0335070, IMG submission 206722) | Soil microbial communities from Loxahatchee National Wildlife Refuge, Florida, United States - Lox_Sample_1.3 | ecosystem: Environmental > Terrestrial > Soil > Wetlands | place: USA...
ACGTGCCGGGCTTCGAGACGATCGTGGTCTCGATCACCTTCCTCGGCGGCATGCAGCTGCTGTCGCTGGGCGTGCTCGGCAGCTATATCGGGCGCATCTTCGAGGAGGTGAAGGCGCGGCCGCTTTATATCGTGCGGCGGCGCTACGGGCTCAGCGACGCCGTGCCCGAAGCGGCGAACGAGGCGGGTTCGGACGCCGCTTGGGAGGCGCCTGCCCTTCAGCCCTCGCCGCTGCGCTTCAAGGGACGCTCCTGAACGCCCAGAGCAAGATCGGGTCAGCTTGAATCAAGCTGACCCGTGAATCTTGCTCTGATTCAAAAGACGAGAGACTGATTCACGTCTCAAGTCGCTTCGACTTGAGACGGTCAGGCTCTAGCGCGTCGGCCAATCGCGACCGCGCACTGCCCGGCCGCAAGGCCTTCTGCTGCGACTCATGCGGCGCCCAGCCCGCGAGGAAGAGGATGCGGAAGCTCGCCGGGACGCGGCCATCCGGGCCGGCATGGCGCTCGGCATAAAGTTCCGCCGCTCGCGCCAGGCTGCTCCGTGTCAGCGCGGTACCCGCCGTCAACGCCGAGGCTTCGCCCATGCCCCGCAAATCGGCCAGCAGGCGGAACGGGTCGGCATAAGTGACGGTGATGAATTCGTGATCCGCAACGGGCAGGGCGAAGCCCGCGCGCTGCAGCAGTCCGGCGGCGTCGCGCAGCTCGGGCAAGGGCGCCACGCGCGGCCGGGCACCGCCGCGGATTTCGGATTCCGCTTCGGCCAAGGCATCGCGCAGCTCGACCAGGGTCCCGGCGCCGAACATCGCGGCCAGAAACAGGCCGTCCGGCTTCAAGGCATGACGGATCTGCAGCAAAGCGCCCGGCAGGTCGTTGACCCAATGCAGCGAGAGATTGCTGACGACGAGATCGAAGCTCTCGGGCGCGAAGGGCAGAGCTTCTTCGTCGGCGACCAGAGCCGGCTGACCGCCTTCTGCCGCCCGCTGCGCCAGCGCCATCGAGAGATCGCTTTGCACCAATCGGCCGATCTTGCCGCGGCGCAGGAGCTGCCGGCCGAGCTCGCCGTCATGGCAGCCCAGATCGAGCGCTGCCTCGAACCGGCGCGTGAAATCCGCCAACCGTTCCGCCAGCCGCGCCGCCACGTCGGCGAAGAGGAAGTTATGCTGCTGTAACCGTGCCGCCGCGCGGTCGCGATGCAGGCGCAAGCGATGCCGGTCGAAAGGAGCGAAGCTCGGATCCATGATGCGGGGACTATGGCCCGGGCGGCCAGTGGCGGGAAGGTTCACATTATCTTATCCCCTCCCCCGTCTCGGGGGAGGGCAGGGAGGGGGATAATCCGGTCGGTGAAGCGTTGGCGTGCGGCTTTCGATTCATATCTTCAATCGAGTCACCCCTCTCCCTATCCCTCCCCCGGGAAGACGGGGGAGGGGACAAATGGTCCTCAATTGACAGGCGCGCGGTCCCGCTCGAAAGTTCCCGCCATGGTGGAGGCCGTTTCCCGAGCTGCGCGGGCCATCGCGCTGAGTCGCTTTGCGCTCGACGCCTTGCTGCCGCCGCGCTGTCTCGTCTGCGGCGCGACGGTGGGCTCGGCGGGCGCGCTCTGCGCCGGCTGCTGGTCGCGCATGACCGTGCTGGGGCCGCCCTGCTGCTCCTGCTGCGGCTTTCCTTTCGAGTATGGCCAGGGCGACGGCGCGGGCGAGGCGCTTTGCGGCGGCTGCCTCCGGGAGCGGCCGCCTTATGCCCGCGCCCGGGCGGCGCTGCCTTATGACGATGCCAGCCGCGGCCTGATCATCGCCTTCAAGCATGCGGATCGGACCGACGCGGCGCCCGCCCTGGGCCGCTGGCTCGCGCAGGCCGGCACGGAGCTGCTGCAGGACGCCGATCTCATCGCGCCGGTCCCGCTCCATCGCTGGCGCCTGTTTCGCCGCCGCTACAATCAGGCGGCGCTGCTGGCGAGCCATGTGGCGCACGCCGCCGGCAAGCCGCATTGCGCCGATCTGCTGACCCGAAAGCGTGCCACGCCTTCGCAAGGGCGCCTGGGAGCAACGCAGCGCCGAGAAAATGTCGCCGGCGCCTTCGCCGTGACGCCACGCCATCGCCCCACGCTCGCGGGCCGGCATGTCCTCCTGATCGACGATGTGCTGACCACCGGCGCTACGGCCGGCGCCTGTGCCCGGACGCTTCTCGCCGGCGGTGCCGCCGCGGTCGACCTCCTGACCTTGGCCTGGGTGGTGCGGCCGGTATGAGCCGGCGCCATGGCCGCCATGCCAACCGGAACTTATTCTAAAGATTACGAAATCTGGCTTTAGCCAAGCGTCGTTCGGGGGCCTTGATGACAAATTGGGGTGGCCATGCCACTTTGATAATCGAGGCCCTTGGGCCGGTGAATCGCCTCGAAAGCGGCGGAATTTTCCCCGGTCCTATGACGAGGACGACATGCGCAAGGTCGAGATCTATACCTCCCAGTTCTGCGGTTACTGCCATCGTGCCAAGAAGCTGCTGGCGGAGCGCGGCATTGCCTTCACCGAGATCGATGTCGGCGCGGACCACATCAAGCGCGAGGAAATGGTGAAGCGCACCCATGGCCGGCGCACGGTCCCGCAGATCTTCGTCGGCGAGAGCCATATCGGCGGCTGCGACGATCTCTATGCCCTCGACAAGAAAGGCGGCCTGATGCCGCTGGTGAGCGCCGCCTGATGGGAGCCTCCTTCAAAGTCGCCCTGGTACAGATGAATTCGGCGCGCGATGCCGAGCCGAACATCCGCATGGCGTGCGATCTGGTCCGTCAGGCCAAGGCGCAGGGCGCCGACTTCATCCTGACGCCGGAGAACACCGGCATGATGGAGCCGAACAAGCCGGCTCTGCTGCAGAAGGCGAGGCCCGAAGCGGAGCACCCGCTGTTGCCGGCCTTCGCCGAATTGGCGAAAGAGACCGGCACCTGGCTGCTCTTGGGCTCGATCGCGATCAAGCTCGACGCCACAATCTGCGCCAACCGTTCCTTCCTGTTCGATCCCAAGGGTCGCGTCGTGGCGCGCTACGACAAGATCCATATGTTCGATGTCGATCTCAAAGGCGGCGAGAGCTATCGCGAATCGGCGAATTTCCGGCCTGGCCGCGAGGCGGTGACGGTCGATGTGCCCTGGGGCCGGCTCGGCCTCACCATCTGCTATGACCTTCGCTTCGCCTATCTCTATCGGGCGCTCGCGAAGGGCGGCGCCAGCTTCATTACCGTGCCGGCCGCCTTCACGCGGCCGACCGGCGAGGCCCACTGGCACGTGCTGCTGCGCGCACGCGCGATCGAGACGGGCGCCTTCGTCTTCGCGCCGGCGCAATGCGGCGAGCATGCGGAAGGCCGCAAGACCTTCGGCCATTCCCTGGTCGTGGCTCCCTGGGGCGAGGTCCTGGCCGATGGCGGCACCGAGCCCGGCGTCGTGACTGCCATGATCGATCCGGCCAAGGTCGAGGAGGCGAGGGCCATGATCCCTGCGCTGCGCCACGACCGCGATTTCAGCGGCCCCGCATCCGGCGCGCCGCTGCGCGCGGCCGGCGAGTAGACGCTCCTTCAAACTGGATCAAATGAAAACGGCGGCTGCCCCAGAGGCTGATCGTCTCGAGCCAGTTCGGCTCGAGACGTGAATCAGCCTCTGATTTGCTGAAGTCGGAGCAGGATTCACGGGCCAGCTTGTTCAAGCTGGCCCGATCTTGCTCGAAGGGCGCCGCCGTTTCTTATTGCAGGTTCGGGCGTCGCGCCCGGAGGCGTTACCGATTGGGCTGCGGCGTGACGCGCAGATAGGGCTTCAGCGCCTTCCAGCCTTTCGGAAACAGCTTCTTGGCCTCTTCGTCCGAGAGCGACGGGACGATGATGCAATCCTGGCCATCCTTCCAGTTCACCGGCGTCGCGACCTTGTGCTTGGCCGTGAGCTGGAGCGAATCGATCACCCGCAGGATCTCATCGAAATTGCGGCCGGTGCTGGCCGGATAGGTGATGGTGAGCTTCACCTTCTTGTCCGGGCCGATGATGAACACCGAGCGCACCGTGAGCGTGTCGTTCGCATTGGGGTGAATCATGCCGTAGAGGTTCGACACCTTGCGGTCGGCGTCGCCCAGCAACGGAAAATTGAGCGCGGCCCCTTGCGTGTCCTTGATGTCCTGCGCCCATTTGCGGTGATCGGTGACGGGATCGACGCTGAGGCCGATTACCTTCACGTTACGCTTCTCGAATTCCGGTTTGAGCTTCGCCACGGCGCCCAGCTCGGTGGTGCAGACCGGGGTGAAGTCCTTTGGATGCGAGAACAACACGGCCCATTTGTCGCCGATCCAGTCATGGAACTTGATCGTTCCTTCGGTCGATTCCTGCACGAAGTCGGGAGCCGTATCGCCAAGTTGAATTGCCATGTCTCGGGTCTCCTCTGTTCTTTTCCTGGGCCTCTGCCTTGCGTTCTGGCGGGATTATAGGCGCGGGCGCGCGGACGGCCATAGCCTAAGACGGTGAATTTACGGCGGCGATCCGTTGAACGCAGGCCGGGAATGGCTCGGTCTGCTCGAGATCCTCATAGGCCAGGACCCGGAACCGCCCGCGGACGCGCTCCAGCAGCTCGCCCCGCCGCAGCAGGAAATCGGGGTTCTGCGGCCGGCCATACCGCTCATTGCCCGCGGCGAAGGTCTCGTAGATCAGGAGACCGCCGGCCTGCACCGCCGCGAGGATCGCGGGGAAGAGGGGGCGATGGAGATAATTGGTGACGATGACGCCGGCGAAGCGCCGCTGGCCCAGAGGCCAAGGCCCGCCGCCTTCGAGGTCCGCTCGGATCGCCTCGAAATCGGGATTGGTCAGAAGATCGGCCACGCCCGCGAGATCGATATCGACACCGGTCACCTTGCGCCCGGCCTTCAGGAAGAAGCGGCTGTGGCGGCCTTTGCCGCAGGCGAGATCGAGCACCAGACCCGGCGGGATCATCGGCGCGAAGCGCCGGACCCAGGGCGAGACCGGGTCGCTCGCCTCAGGCGCGGCCATGCCGCAGCACGCGCCCGGGACGGGCGCCAGTCGAGCAGCCCGATCGCCACACCGCCTCGCCCGCCACCAGCACGCAGTCGATGCCTGCCGCCGGCCGGGTCGGCTCCTCATAGGTGGCGCGGTCGATGATCGTGCCCGCGTCGAAGACGACCAGGTCGGCCGCGAAGCTCAGCGCGATGCGGCCGCGGCCTTCGAGCCCGAAACGTTCGGCCGAGAGGCTCGTCATCTTGCGCACCGCCTCCTCGAGCGTGAACAGGCCCAGCTCGCGCGCATAATGCCCCAACACGCGCGGAAAGGTACCCCACAGGCGCGGATGCACCTTGCGGCCGAAGGGCAGGCCGTCGGATCCGATCATCGCCTTCGGATGCGCGAGGATGCGGCGGACGTCGCCCTCGTCGAGCACGAAATAGATCGCGCCGCCCGGTTGCAGACGCTGCGCAGCTTCCAGCCGGTCGACCGCCATCTCGCGGGCAATGTCGTCGAGGTAGCGCCCGGCCGCCTGCGGCATGGCGTCCGACCAGGTGATGAGGACGCGCTCGGCATCGGCGACGAAGTCGGGAATGATCGTGGTCGAGCCCGCAACATAGGGATAGACGTCGAGGCCCACCGGCTGGTTTGCGGCGGCACGGTCATAGCGCGCCAAGGTGCGCTCGGCATGCCCATGATTTTTCTTTCCGTCGCCCTGATGGTGCGACAACACGACAGGAGCCCCGGCGCGCCTTCCGATCTCGAAGGCTTCCTCCATCGCGCCGTCGATATCGTCATGATAGTCGCGCGTATGCGTGACATAGAGCCCACCATGCGCGGACAGAGTTTGGGCGACGGCGACGATCTCGTCGGTGCTGGCAGCGCGATTGGTCGGATATTCGAGGCCGGTGGAGAAGCCGATCGCGCCGGCCTCGAGGCACTCCTCGAGGATCCGGCTCATCTGCGCGCATTCAACGGTAGTCGCCGGCCGCTCGAGATCGGTCATGGCGCCCATGCGCAAGGTCGAATGGCCGGTCAGCGCCGCGATGTGCGTCGCGGCCGGCGCCCGGTCCAGCGCCTCGAAATAGCGATCCAGGGTCGGATAGCGATAGATCGCGTCCTCGCCCAACAGACGGAACTCCTGGGGCAGGGTCGCGCGTGGCGTGAGGGGTGCCAGGCTGAAGCCGCAATTGCCGATCACGACGCTGGTGACGCCCTGACTCACCTTGGGGGCCATGTCGGGATTGACCAGCACCAGCCCGTCATCGTGGGTGTGAACATCGATGAAGCCGGGTGCGACGATGCGTCCCGATGCGTCGATCTCCTGCAGTCCCGCTGTCCGGCCGAGCTCGCCGATCGCGGCGATGCGGCCATTGTTGATCGCCAGGTCCGCCCGGTAGCGGGCCTTACCGGTGCCGTCGATGACGGTGCCGCCGCGCAAGACCAGGTCGGCCCTCGCCGGCGCTTCTTTTTCCGCCATCGCCGTTCCTCCCGACCGCGCTTCGCCCCGGCCATCCTCGCCGAGCCGGTCGCGTTCCGCAATCGGCCTGCAAATCAATCCGTTGCGGGATGGCGGGGTTGCCGGTAGCGTCTTGACAACCCATTTTACGGTATCGTGACAAGGTACCGGCTCCATGGATCGATAGGCCCATGATCCTGTTCGAACTGAGATGCAACAAAGACCACCATTTCGAAGGGTGGTTTCGCGATGGCAAGGGTTACGAGGCCCAGACCAAGGCGGGCAAGCTCGTCTGCCCAGTCTGCGGTAGCCGTCGCATCGAGAAGGCGATGATGGCGCCTCGGATCGGCAAGGGCGCTCGCAGCAAGAGCGCCAAGGCCGAGACGACGAATCTGCCGGTTCCGGCGCCCGCGCCGGCCGCTCAGCAGGCCGAGATGAAGGCGGTGCAGGTGCTGCGCGACCTGCGCAAGCAGATCGAGGCCAATTGCGACTATGTCGGGCCCGAGTTCGCGGAGGAAGCGCGCAAGATCCACTATGGCGAGGCCGAAGCGCGCGGCATCTATGGCGAGACCAGCCCCGAGGAGGCCGAGGCCCTCGACGAGGAAGGCATCGAGTTCGCCCGCGTGCCCTGGGTTCCGCGCCAGGACAGCTGAGGGTTTGATTCTTCCGTCCCTTCCCCCGCAGGCGGGGAGGGGATCAGGTTTTTTGATCCCGCTCGCCCCGATCCTCTAAACCGGCTCCAGCTCTTTCTTCGATTTCCCCTTTGGCTTCGGCGCCGGCTTGCCGGCGGCCGCCCGCGGGCCGCCCTGCAGGATGATCTTTGCACGCGGCCGGCGCCGCTTGCCCGCCATGACCTGTCGCGGGATCAGCCGGAACAGGCTCTGCAAGCCGTCGAAGGCCCATTTCGGCGCGGGCTGGAAACCGGCCGCAATGAACATGCGCATCAGCTCGTTGCGCCGATAGGCGTTCTTCCAACCCAGCGCGGCGCGCTCGACATCGGGCGTGTCGTCGGTCGCGTAGTAGCTGACGAAGACCGGCAGATTGTAGCCGCGCAAGGCCTGCAGGAATGCCGGCAGATCCTCGACATATTCGAGTACGCCGAGGGCCGCGACATGGGTGGCCTCGCCGCCGGGCGGCAGCTCGCCACGATAGATGTCGCTGACGACGAAGAGCGGCGCGCGGGCGGCGACATCCGCCGGCAGATGGCTCGAGGCCTTGGACAGCATCTTGCGCATGGCCGCGGTGCCGCAGCCGAGATCGAGCAGCACGGCGCCGGGCTTCAGGTTGAGCGCCACGATCATGCGGGCGCGGCGGCGGCCGAAGACCGGCTCGAGCTGCTTGGGGCCGCGCCAGTTCCAGACGTCGGTTTCCTTGTATTTGATCGGATTGATGCCGGGATCGGGGCCGACACAGAAGTCGTGGCGCCGGATGCGAAGCTTGGGCGCCGGGACGTCGTAGCCGAAGGCCAGCGAATATTCCGGAAACATCCGCCAGATCCGTTCCGCCATGGTGCGCATCGGCCCTTCGGGTTCCTCGTCATAGCGGTCGAGCGCTTTCCGTGTGATCTCATTGCCATGCTTGGCGAGCTCCCAGCTCGAGCGCGTCTCGCGTTCGATCGTGAGATTGAGCCGCTCTTCGCCAAGCCGGTCGAGGCCGCAATAGGCGGCCAGCCGGTCGCGTGCCGCGGGCTCGGCCACGAGATCCTCATAGCGCAGCACCAGATGCGGCACGGCCCGCAGGGCCATCAGCTCCTGCACCGTGTAGGCGATGCGGGCGAACACCCAGGCCTCGTCGCGCATGCGCTTGGAATCGGGGAACACCAGCCCCATGCGATTGACGAGCTCCAAAGCCGAAATCGTCACCGCGCGAAGATCGCGAACGCAAAGCACGAGCCGCTTGGGCGGATAGACCCGCAGCAGGCGCTGCCAGCCGAAGAGATCCACGCATTTCACGCCCCACAGCTCGAGCGATTTCAGCTGCGGTAACACGACCTGATCGAAATACTCGATGTTCGATCGGTATTCGCTGGGGCGCGGTGGAAGCGCCGGAAGATCGAGGCCGAATTCGCGGTAGAGCCGATGCAGCTTGAGCTGGAGCGGCGGGTCCCACAGCCCCATGAGATTGGGCTCGCTGATCACCAGCGAGCGCCCCCGCACCGTCAGCAAATCGCAAACCAGCGTCGTGCCGGTGCGCATCAGCCCCATCACCGCGACGCCCATGGGGGTGCCGCGGTTTGGAATCTTGACGGGGACGCCCTTCTCCTCGCTCATGCCGCGTCCTCCGCCTCGGCGCGGGTCTTGAGCGCGGGCACCGGAACGGGACGCAGCTTCAGCAGGCTCTGGCGGCCATCGAAGGCCCAGCTCGTGGTGACCTTGAAGCCGACGGTCGCGAGACCCCGCAACAGTTGCTCGCGGCTCAAATGGCTGCGCCAGCCCAAAGCTTTGCGGTCGAGGTCCGCCGTGTCGTCGGTCGCGTGATAGCTGAGCAGCACCGGCAGGCCGTAACCCCGCAAGGCCTTCAGGAAGCGTCCGGGCTGCTCGACCTGCTCGAGAATATCGAGCGCCAGCACGAAGGTCGCCGCCCCCTTCGGCGGCAGTTTTCCGTGCAACAGGTCCGCGGCCTTGGTTTGCGGCGTGCGTTCGATCACATCGGCGTGGATGAGGCGCGAGCCGATCGGCAGCTCGGTGATCATCGAGCTGAGGCCGCCCCCCAGGTCCAGTACCACGGCGCCTGCCGGTATGTTTTGCGAAGCCAGGCGGCGTGCGCGACGGCGCGCGAAGCTGGGCTCGAACTGCCGCGGTCCCTTCCAGCTCCAGATTTCGGCTTTCTCATAAGGAACGGGATTTCGGCCGGGCCGCGCCGGAGCCGAGAAATCATGGCCCTGGATCCGCGCCTTGGGTTCGGCTACCTCGTAATCGAACGCGACCGAATATTCGCCCAGCAGGCGCCAGACCCGCTCCGCGAGATCGCGCACGGGGCCCGGGGGCTCGCGCTCGAAACGGCCGAGCGCCTTCTTGGTGACACCGCTGCCATGCTTGCGCGATTCCCAGGACTGCCGGCTGTCTCGCTCGATCGTCAGATTGAGACGCTCGGTGCCCAGCTCGTCGAGGCCGACATAGTCGGCCAGCCGCTCGCGGACCTTGGGATCCTCGACCAGGTCCTCATAGCGCAGGACGAAGTGGGGCAGGCGGCGCAGCGCCAGAAGCTCGTGCACGCTATGCGCCAGGCGGCTCAGGACCCAGGCCTCGTCGCGCATATGGGTCCCGCCCGGGAACCCCAGTTTCATGCGTTCGGTCAGCTCGATCGCTGAGACCGCGACCTCGCGCAAATCGCGCACGCACAAGATCAGCTTGCGCGGGCGATAGCGCTGGAAGAGCTGAGGCCAGCCATAGAGGTCGACATATTTGACGCCCCAGAAATCGAGACCTTGAAGCTCGGGCAGGATGAACCGGTCGAAATAGCCGAAGATGCGCGCCGGCGGCTTCGCGGTCGGCGGGGGTGACGCCTCGATGCCGAACTCGGTGACCAGCCGGTGAATGGTCTGCGCCAGGGTCGGATGCCAGACGCCCAGCAGGTTGGGCTCGCTGATGACGAGCGAGCGGCCGCGCACGGTCAGGAGATCGGCGACCAGCGTTGTACCGCTGCGCATCGGCCCCATGACGGCCACGCCCATGCTGCGCTTCTTTTCGGCCATTCCCCTTTAGCCTCGACTCGGAATCGTCGGCCGCGGCTCGCGGCCCCGCCCTAATCCGACAGCCGCCCCGGTCCTGTCAATCGACCTGGCGCGCCGGCGGCGGCTCCGGCGCAGCCACGGATATCGGTCGGAGATGAAAAAAGCTTTGCGGCCCATCGGCGGTCCAATTCGCCTTGACGTGGAACCCGGCCTTGCGGAAGGCCGCCACCAGCTGGCTCCGGCTCAGGTGGTTGACCCAGCCCAGCGCGTCGCGATCGATTCCCTCGGTATCGTCGGTTGCATGGTAGGTGGCGACGATCGGCAGATTATAGACCCTGAGCCGGCGCATCAGCCGGAGGAGGTCCGGGTCCAGAAACTCGAGCACATCGAGGGCGAGTAGCAGCGTCGCTTCCGGAACCTTGGGGAACTTTCCCTCATGGAGGGGTGCCACCCGATAGCCCTGGCCGCGCTTGGCCATATCGACCGGTATATGGCGACGCTTCGCCGGCAGCATCACCGACAGGGCCGGCGTGCCGCAGGCGAAATCGATCACCACGGCGCCCTCGGGCAGGTTCTTGGCGAGTGCCAAGCGGGCATGACGAAGCTGAAAGCTGGGCTCCAATTTGGCCGGCCCCGGCCAAAGCGCTATTTCGCTCTTGGGATAGTCGATGGGATTGGCGTCGCTGCCGGGCTGGCGCTGGAACTCGTGGCCGCGGATCCAGCTCTCCGGCGCCGGCAGGTCGAAACCGAAGGCCTCGGAATATTCCGGCAGCAGCCGCCAGACCCGCTCGGCCAGGGCCTTGACCGGGCCGGGCGGCTCGCTCGCGTAGCGGCCGACCGATTTGGGGGAGACTGAGCCGCCATGCTTGGCCAGTTCCCATTGGCGGCTGAAACCGCCCGCTGCCAGGTTCTCGCGCGTGCCGGCCGCGCTCTCGAGCCCGGCATAGTCGACGATGCGCTGGCGCAGGCCGGGATCGCGGACCACGTCCTCATAGCGCGCCAGGAGATGCGGCCGTTCCTTCAGCGTCATCAGCTCATGCACGTTGTAGGCGATGTTGGCCATGACCCAGGCCTCGTCGCGCATATGGCGCCGGCCATAGAAGGCGAGCTTCAGGTGGCCGATGCGATCGATCGCCGAGATCACCACGTCGCGCAGGTCGCGAACCGTCAGGATTATCCGTTTCGGCGGATAGCGTTCGAAGGTCGCGCGCCAGTCGATCAGATCGACATATTTGACGCCCCACATGGGAAGCCGCGCGAGCTGCGGCAGGAGCACGGCATCGAAATAGCTCTGATAGCGCGTCCACTGTGCTTCCGTCGGTGGTTCGGCGCCGGGATCGAGCCCGTTGTTGAGGGCGAGCTTGTGGATGCGCTCGACTGTGTTGGGACTCCACATGCCGAGGATATTCGGCTCGCTCAGGATCAGGCTGCGGCCGCGCTGGCTCAGCATGTCCGTGATCAGGGTCGAGCCGGTGCGCATCAAACCCATGATCGCGATCGCCATGCCGGGACTTTCCGCGGCGGCTTCCGGCGCCTTCATGGCGTCCCCGGACTCTGCTGGCGACCATGCGGGGTGAGGCGGAACAGGCCCTGGCGGCCATCGAAGGCCCAACGCCCCTGATAGCGAAAGCCCGCCGTGACCAGGGCCGCTTCGAACTCGGCCCGCTTCAGGTGGCTGACCCAGCCGTAGCGGTGCCGATCGAGATCGGCGGTGTCGTCGACCGCATGATAGCTCAGCACCACCGGACGCCCGGCGCCGGCGAGCCTGGCCAGGAGGGCGGGAAGGTCGATCACATGCTCCATCATGCCGAGGATTACGATCAGGTCGGCGTCGCCCACCGGTGGCAGCTCGCCCCGATGCAGGGCGGAGACCAGGAACTCGGGCGCGCGCGCAACGCTGTCGCCATGGACGAACTTCGCCCCGGCCGGCAGGAGACGGGCGAGGCAGGGCGCGCCCGCGCCCAGTTCCAGCACCCGCGTTCGCGGGGGAATGGACTTGGCGACCGCGATGCGCGCGCGGCGCTGCGCGAAGCTCGGCTCGAACTGGCGTGGGCCCTCCCAGTTCCAGGTCTCGCTATCGAGATAGGTCCAGGGCGGTGCACCTGACGGGCCCGCCAGCGCGAAGTCGTGAGCCGCCAAGGCTGGATCGGCCGGCGGGATCTCGAAGCCGAAGGCTTCGGAATATTCGGGCAGCAATCGCCACAGGCGGTCGGCGAGCGCCTTCACGGGCCCCGGCGGCTCGCTCGCGAAGCGGCCGACCGATGCGGTGCCGATGGTGCCCTGATGCTTTTCGATCTCCCAGGCGCGGCGCATCTCGGCCGCCTTGAGATTGAGCCGCTCCTCCTGGAGGCGGTCGAGGCCGACATAGTCGGCGATGCGCCGGCGAACCTCCGGGTCGGCCGCCAGATCCTCGTAGCGCACCAGGAGATGCGGCAGCTTGCGCATTTCCATCAGCTCTCGCACGCTGTAGACGAGACCCGCCAGCAGCCAGGCTTCATCGCGCATGATGCCGCTGCCGGGCCCACGAAAAGTGATGCCGAGGCGGCAGATGCGATCGAGCCCGGAGATGGCCGTGTCGCGCAGATCGCGCACGCACAAGATCAGCCGGCGGGGCGGGTAGCTGCCGAACAATTCGCGCCAGCCGCTGAAATCGACATTCTTGATGCCCCAGAGCGACAGCTTCCTCAGCTGCGGCATCAGTGTTTCGTCGAAATAGCGCTGATAGTTTGCGCCATAGGGCTCCGGTTGGGGCGGCGCTTCCTCGAGATCGAGCCCGGCCAAGCGCGCCAGGCGATGCACGCGCGCCGAGGTCGTGCGGCTCCATTGCTTGAAGATCTCGGGCTCGCTGATGACGAGCGAGCGGCCGGGAATCGTCAGCAGGTCGGACACCAGGGTCGTGCCGCTGCGCGCGAGCCCGAACACCATCACGCCCATCGGCGTGCGTGCTCTCTCCGCTCCCTGGTTCATCGCTGTCACCGCCCCCTTCGTTGGCGCTCCGCCGCCTGCTTCCCGTCCGTCCCGCTGTCTCAGCCCCTCGCCTCGGCCAGCGCCATATAGTTCACCCCAAGATCGCGCGACAGGTTCCAATGGTCGGTTAACGGGTTGTAGACGACGCCCTCGAGCGCCAGCACCTGGCCCCCGGCGCGTTCGATCAGATGCGTCAGCTCGGAGGGGCGCAGGAATCGCTTCCAGTCGTGAGTGCCGCGCGGC
>Ga0335070_10006933_pt1 | contig 13317 bp, 8 predicted proteins | sample Lox_Sample_13_FD_206722 | JGI IMG/M metagenome (GOLD analysis project Ga0335070, IMG submission 206722) | Soil microbial communities from Loxahatchee National Wildlife Refuge, Florida, United States - Lox_Sample_1.3 | ecosystem: Environmental > Terrestrial > Soil > Wetlands | place: USA: Florida...
TTGAAAGGGCGTCGTAGCCATCGATGACAAAGGGAGAAGATCGCCAGATGTTGGCGGCAGCGTCGAAATAGGGCTCAGTGATGGCCTGTTTGAGGGCGCTCTCGTCGGTCCGGGCAGGGTCGTAGATGATTCGCACGTCCGCGACATCAGGGCCCGGCCAGGCCTCGATCTTCAGATAACCGCGAATCGCGTAGTCGTCATCCCGCTCCAGGAAATAGGCCAGGAGGTTGGCGCGTCCGCGGCAGGTGAGTTCATGGACCGCCAGTGAAATGCTGGCAGTGCGGCTTGGAACCTCACCCCGGGATTTGGTGAAGGAAGGTGGCGGGAATGCGTACGCAGCGGCCACCGCGGCGGTCACGCACAGCAGCAGCACGACAACCAGGACGCCGTGGGGCCAGCGTCTCCCCAGGGCGCCAATCCGCGGGCCCCAGGTCAGGCCGCGACGGCCCCCGCCCGGACAGGCTGCAATGCAGTTCAGGCAAGAGAGGCACCGGGCGGCGGTCACCCGCGGTACCTGATGAACCTTGATGCCCATCGGACAGGCCTTGGAGCACCTGGCACAATCCAGGCACGCCTGCGGGTCGCGCCGCACGCGAGTGAGGCTGAATCTGGAGAAGAGATGGAGTACTGCCGCAAGGGGACACAGCCAGCGACAGAAAGGAATTGTGACCATCAGTGACGCGGCGGCGATGATGCCGGCGACGACGTAGGCCCAGAGGGTGATGTCGGCGCCGTGACGACTGAGCAGGGCGTAGCAGGGGTCAAATCCGCGAAACATCAGTTCGCCGGTGCGGTAGGTGAGGATCAGGATGACGGCCAACAGGGGGTATTTCAGGATGGCCAGTCCGCGATCGAGGCGGTGCGGCACCTCTTTTGCGGTGATGCCGATCCGCCGGCCGGCGCTGCCCAGCCATTCCGAGATCGCTCCCACCGGGCACATGTAACCGCAGAACGCCCGTCTGAAGAGCAGCGTAATGAGCAGCACGGCGGCCAGGATGTAGAGGTTGGACACGCTCAGCGAGCAGAGCATGTTGCCTTCCCGGAAGTAGGTGTATAGAGCCTCCACTCCGCCGAAGGGGCACCAGCGTTCCGCGTTTCCACGGATGACGAAGACACCAACGACGGTTACAGCCAGGAAGGCGAGCTGAACCGCGCGTCGGGTTGTTCTGATGGGGGCGGTCATTTCTTCGGCGCGTCTTTGCCTTCCGGTGTGGCAGGCTTGGTGTCCTTGCTGCCACAGCTGGCCTTGCTGGGGCACTTCCCGCAATCAGTCCCGCTGCTGCAGGCGGATTCCTTGACCTTGGATTGCGTGCGCATCAGATGATCGAACTCGGCGGCTGAGGCGGCCAGCGTACCCAGGTCTTTGCATTGTTTGGCGTATGCCTTGAAGGTTTCGAGACGGCTGGGCGGCGTGGACTCAAAGCAGCGGATGAGCACGGCAGTTGCCTTGTCGCGGTCGCCGATCAGGGCGTGCAGCCGGGCCAGATCGAACAGCAAGCCCGGGCCGAGGTCGTCAGGCTTGGGAGATTTGCGGGCCAGCGCCCTGGCGTCCTCATGCCTGCCGAGTCGGGCGAGGGCGATGCCAAGGAGCAGTCGAGTTTGCGGTGTGGCCTGGGAATCACTCAGGCCGCTCAGGAGTGCTGCCGCGTCGGCATTCATGTCGAGTTGAAGCTGAGTTTCGGCCATGCGCGCGGCGGCCTCCGATGTGCCGCGCTTGACATGGACCGACTTGTCCAGGTCGAGGGCCTGAGAGTAAAGATCGTGTTCGTAGTAGAACGCACGGAGGGCCAGAGCGGTGGATTCCAGCTTTGCGGCATCTTTCTCGTCCTGGATCTCCTGCCGCATTTTGATCGCACGCCGGAGAAGGGCATGCTGCTGGCGGTATTCCTCGTTCTTGGGATCGGCTTTGGCGGCTGCGGCGTAGAGCTTCAGCGCGCCGTCGAAATCGCCCTTGGCGAGCAACGCCTTTCCCTCGGTAAACGAGCGGGCGGCGTCATCCGTCGGGCCGGCCCAGGTAGTAGGACAAGCGACGGCGGAAAAGCCCGCCAACAGCATGAGTGACAGGATGCCTATTCTCATTGGCGACTCCTAAATCCGGTTGGTTCAGACGGACAAACATGACGGCGGCAAGCGTCGTGCCAGCCTGCCACAACGGAGTCTTGGCCGTGCGGCGGCTGGCCGGTGGCTACGATCGTGGCGTTGCTGCGAGATATCTCGCGGCTAGAAGCCCGGGTTCTGGAACCAGGCGATGCTGTCCTGATCGGCGGTCGAGGCCCGAAGGGAGGCGACGATATCCGGCTTGCCGTCACCGTTGATGTCGGCCACGGCGATCCGTCCCACGTCTTCGGACAGATCGCGGACGTTGTTTTCACCCCAGAGGTTGATCTGGGTGCCGACGGGCAGGAACCAGCGAAGCCGTCCGGGGGTTTTGGTGCCAATGACCACGTCGGGTTGCTGATCAGCGTTGATGAAGGCGACCTTGACGTCATCCGGCGCGGGCGGCGACTGTGCGGGGTTGACGAACTGGGTCAGGAGGTAGCCCGTCCAAGTGGATGTGGCTGTGGCCGGGTGGAGATACCAACCGACCGTCTTGCCTGGTCCGTTGATCACGACGACGTCGTTGCGGCCGTCCACGTTCAAATCACCGATGGCAATCCGCGCGGCGCCGGGCTGGTTGCCGATGGCGCTTTTGGTCCAGGTGCCGTTGACGGGGTCGGTGGGATTCTTGTACCAGGCGATGCGGGCACTGGTTTCCCCGGGGGCGGAGGAAACCACGTCGTTTCGACCGTCGGCATCGACGTCGTCGATGGCCACGGCGGCGGAGCCGGTTCTCGAACCGGCATCAATCTGCACGCGGGTCCAGCCCGTGCCGTTGGCGGCGTTGCCGGGATTGACAAACCAGCTCAGCCAGTTCTTGGTTGAGTTCGAGGCGACGATGTCGAGGCCGTTGGCGGAGTCAATGTTGCCGATCACGGCGTCGCTCCATTGTCCGACGCCACTGTCGTTAGAATTGGCGATGGCGGTGACGGTCCAGCCGGCGGCTGAGCGTGGATCAGCGGGGCTGTGCAGGTACCTCAGCGACCCGTTGCACGCGGCCACTACGTCGGTATGACCGTCGGCATCGAGGTCTCCCAGAGCCAGGGCGGTGATGCCTCCTAATTCGGCGCCGATACCGATCTGAACGGCGACCCAGTTGTCAACATCGGTCTGGAAGAAGATGAAAACCGAGGGGGGAGCTGCGGAGGAGCCCTCGTACCCGGCGACGATGTCCGGCTTTCCGTCTCCGTCGAAGTCAAAGATCTGGACCACTGTGGGCCGGACATTCGCGCTGCCATTTACGGTCCGTCGCTGCCAGTCGGCGGTCTGGCCGAAAATCTGGCTGCCCGTGGAACCACATTGCAGACATGGGACAAGGCAAACTGCAAAAATCAGCGCGGCGGCACCGCGTGCGTACAGTCGCATGGATCACCTCCATGGTTGCTTATACTTGAATTATCGAGCAGCGCTGCTGGGAATCCCACATGAATTGCGGGGACAAGCTAACCTGTTATGGGACGGGATGCTAACGGTGGATGCGTGACCGGATCAGCGTGACTGATGGCGGGCAGAAGCTGAAACAGGGGCGACGCCGCCCGGCCTCGCACGCTCCGGGACTCGTATTGTGGTGTAAGCACCTCTTGAACCGCATTGCTGGATCAAACGGCTCAACACGGACTTCGTTTGGCAGTGGTATGGCCACATCCGGCGAGCGCTGGCGCTTCAACTTGCACTGGCGTGAGGCTCTCGAACCGGCAACTCGACGACCGTTCCCGCCCGGTCGTGCTCGCCTGCGCCGATCATCACTTCGACGCCGGCCTCGGCGTACGCGGTCTTGACGTATCCCAGGGCCAGAACCGCTCCGAGCCGCTCGCTCCAGCAGCAGCTCCGCGTTCGGCCGATCTGGTTCTCGCCGATTCGGATCGGGGACCGCGGTGCCACGATCGCGTCCCCATCGATCCGTAGCCCTACCAACCGGCGGGCCAGCACGCCGTGCGAGCGCATCCGCTCGATAACTTCCTGGCCCAGATAGCAGCCCTTGTGGTAGTCGATGCCTCGATCGATTTGTCCGGTCTCCGGAGGCAGGACCTCGTCGTCGATGTCGTCAATTGAGGCGGGAATGCCCGCTTCGATTCGAAGGACCTCGACGACGGGTCTGTCCAGTGAAGTCAAGCCGAGATCGCTACACGCCGTCGCAAGAATCCTCCGCGCCAGGCCGCCGCATGAATCCGCTCCAGCCTGTGCCGGCGGTTCTTCATCTTCGCCGGCCGAGGTATCCGGGTTTGAGAGAATGAAGAACTCCGCGGCGACCGGTCCGGCGAAGTCGTTCCGGGCCATTCGCACTTCCTCATCCCCTAATCTGCCGCCGAGGTGCTGCAGCGGCGCCATTTTCGTGATATCCCCGAGTTCGAGGCGGCGAACGACATCGTTCGCCCGCGTCCCCAGCACCGCAAGGCGCCGGGTCTGCGAACTCAGGTCGGTCAACACAACGTCCTCGACGATTGTGTGTCTTGTCAGATGTGCCAGCACCGGCACAATCCACCGCCTGTCAACGTCGAGCCACAGGCGGTCTTCGAGCACGAACACGTTCAGGTCGGCAATCGTGCGGCCTCTGGCATCGCAAGCGAAGGCGTATCGGCCCTCGCCCGGGCGCAGTGTTTTGATGGCGTTTGTGACCAGGTTGTTCAGCCAGCCCGCGCGGTCGGCGCCGGAGACCTGAATCAGGCCTCTGTCTTCGCGGGCCAGGAACCCACCCATGCTTTTGGCTGCTCGATATTGAGCCGTGGTGATCGGATCGTTGGGCATGGCGACCTCCTCCTCACCATTCAGGTGCATGGAGTGTAGGTGTCTCCAAAAACACCGTCAAACCGGTCGCAAGTCCAAATTGACTCCAAACCCGTTTCCCGCCGATGAATTGCTAGAGCCATGCACGAGGCAAGAACATCTTCGTTTGACCCGGCCGCCCCCGCCCCCGGTGAGGCCGCGGAGGCCTTGCCGGGCATGGACTATTGGTGCAGGCCCGGCGCCGCGACCGCCTTCGCCAATGTCCTCACGATCGACCTGGAAGACTGGCCCATCGCCGTGCTTGGTGCGCACCATGAGGTCACCGGTCGTGTGGTTGAAAACACGCTACGCTGTCTGCAGGTCCTTCGCTGGCACAACGTCAAGGCCACGTTCTTTGTCTTGACCAAGGTCGCCCAGCGGTACGGAGATCTGATCCGCGAGGTCCATGCCGCGGGACACGAGATCGCCTCGCACGGCCACGGCCACCAGTTGCTCACTGCCATCACACCGCGGCAATTCGAAGACGACGTTCGCCGCAGCATCGACATCCTCGGAGAGCTGGTCGGCTGTCGACCTCTCGGCTACCGCGCCCCGGGCTTCAGCATCGTTGAGTCGACGCGTTGGGCCGGACCGATCCTGGCCGATCTCGGCTTCAAGTACAGCTCAAGCGTCTTTCCGATACGCCATCGGCGTTACGGCATACCCGGCGCGCCTCGGCAGATCCACCGCTGGAAGAACTGCCGCCTGATCGAGTGCCCTCTCGCCGCCTACGCCTGCCTTGGACGAAATCTCCCCGTGGCCGGCGGCGGCTACTTCCGCCTCCTGCCCGGCGCCGTCGCCCGATTCGCAATCCACCGCATCAACAGCCGCGGCATTCCAGCCATTCTCTACATGCATCCGTATGAGTTGGACGTCGACGGGATCCGCGAGCACAGGCTCGCGGGGCTGAATGTCGGCTGGTGGCGTCGAGTCACGCAAGGGCTCTTCCGAGACCGGATGGAAGGGCGGCTGCACAGACTCCTTGAGTCCTCGCGATTCACCACCATGCGAGAACTGCTTCAAGACCTGATTTAAGGCCGATGTCACGAGCCGATGGCTCGGCCGCCCGCGGCGCGAAGATTCTGCGGCGTTCGGCGGCCACGCGAGGGTGCCGGCCGCTGCTCTGGCCGCAGCCCGGTCCCCCCGCAATGCCGCGAGTCACCTGCTCACCTGGTCAACGCCGCGATGAAGCCCGGCACGTCGGCAGCATCGATAACGCCGTTGCCGTCAAAATCGCACACTGCTTGTTGCCGCGGGCCCGCGCTGGTCGGGTCGAGGAGGAGATTAACGAAGCCCTCAATATCCCGGCCGTCCACGACACCGTCGCCGTTGACGTCTCCCGCCGGGCCGGGCGTCGGCAGCGGCGCAAACTGGTCGCCTACGTACTGACGATAGCACTGCACCCAGGCCTGGAAGTCGGCCAGCGTGATGAGGCCGTCGCCGTCAGCATCAGCGCAACGATCGGTCCCCGGCTGCGAGGCGCTGTGCCCCATCGCCGCCCGCATCAATGCGTAATCGTCGTAGTTGACCGCTCCATCGTGGTTCAGGTCGCCGCAGGGGATGCAGGGAGCGATGCCTGTCGTGGTCTGTGTCATATAACCGGTGGCCGGATACCACGGCGTTTCGTTGACGCCATAGTAGTTTCGCGCCTTGACGCGGAAGCGGTAGGTGGTGCCGGGCAGCAGGCCCGTGGCCGTCGCGGTTTGTGACAGCGAGAGTTGGGTCCAGGTGTTCACACCGATTCCCGATCCGGCCGGAGTCCCGTCCAGCCCTGTTACCTCAAAGTAGAGGCCCGAGACATTCTGATTCAGGCGTGTGAAAGTCCCCGGCGTCGTAACCTGAATGGAGGTGTCGGTGATCGTGCCGAATGTCAAAGCCGTTGGCGTTTCGATGAAGGTGGCCACGTTCACGTTGGCCGAATACGCCGTCTCGTTCGGAGTCGGCAGCGCGCCGTCGCGGGCCTTGACCTTGTAAAAGTACGGCCGGTTCACCTGCAAGGGCGTCAAAGGCGCGGCCCCGTCGATGTAGGTGGCGCTCGCGCCCCACGTCCGGGTGTGACTGCCCGCGCCGGTGGCTGAGAAGTAGTATTCGACGCCCGACGGGTCGCTCGCCGAGGCCTGCATGCTGATGGCCGTCGTGCTGATCGGCGACGGCGGTTGAGCCCAGGCCGGGGGATTGGGGGTCGGAGAGGTCACGTCGCACTGATAAACGGCAGCCTGGAAATCGTCGACGGCCGCTTCCACCAGCGAGGCGTCGCCCGTCTCGGCGGCGACGAAGCGTATTTTCACCTGGGCTGTCGGACTGACAAAGTCGGCGACGCGGAACGCGTGTCGAATCCATCCGCCGGAGGTTCCCGGTCCAGTGGGGCCGACCGTTTCTGCGTTGGTCCACGTGCTGCCGTTGTCGTTGGAGATGTCCACCGTGAAGACGTTGGTGCCGGGGGACGGTCCCTGGTCATTTGAGTACCATCGCCAGTAACTGATGGCGGCCTCGCCCTGGCCGGAAAGGTCGAGGGTCGGCGACATCAGCGTGGTCTTGCCGCCGTGAACGCTGTTGGCCTCAGGACTCGCGCCGGCCGCCGCCCCCGTAACCCAGCATCTCTGTCCAGGCATCGGCGAGTGATCCTCGGAGGGTTGAGCGGTCGTGCCTTCCGGCGCGGCGCATTCCCAAATGCCAGAGGTTGCGTCATCGCCGACATCGCCGGCGGTCCAGCCGGCGGGATGCTCGAAATTGTCCGCCCAGGCCACGGACAGTACTCTGCCGACCGTGGCGGCATACGTCGTCACGGGCGCGATGATCGGATCGCTGTAGGTCGAGCCGTCGTCAGCCTGAGCGGTGACATACCAGTCAATTTCGCTGTGGCAGGGCAGTGCCGGCCAGACGGCCTGGCACTGGTTGGGGGCGGTCTCCGTCATTGCCACCGTCGTCCAGGGGCCTCCGTCGATCGAGTAGTGCATCTGGCCTGTTCCGGAAACAGGATTGGCGTCCACGGCGACAATGTTCACCTGGAAGAGAGTCTGTTGCTGCAGCAAGGCTTCGGTCGGCCGACCGCCGGGATACTGGAAATCGATCGGATCCAGCACGCCGGCCGGGCATCCCATGTTATGGGCTCCGAAGCCCGCGCAGATCTCTTTCGCGTGCGGCGTCCCATTGCTGAGGTCGCCGTCGTTGTCATCCAGGGTGAGGAAGTCGATGGTGATCTGGGGAGTGATGAGCTCGCCGCTGTGCAGCGGGACGCTGTTGATCGTCAACGACGAGAGTATATCCCGGTAAAGCGTCGGATTTGTTGCTCGAAGCTCGTTCCGCGTGCTCCACACGCAGCCCGAGATCAGGTTGCCGCAATCATGCGCCTCGCCCGAACAGGGGTACTGGTAATCGTTGTCCGCGTCTCGCAAGCCGATGCTGCAATCGCCGGTGAAACCCATCGCCAGCCAATGGTCGTCAGTGATCAGGCATGCGATGCAGTCGGACATCCCTTCGCCGTACTGGTCTTGTCCGCTCCCACCGCACTGCACGACGTTGTGTCCATACTCATGGTACACGACGCCCGAGTAGGCCGTGTTGGGATAACCCATGCTCGCCATGCAGAAATTGATGGCATGGCCGTCGAACCAGGCGTTTCCGGGGCAATACCCGTCGGTGCGATTCACCCTCACGGGAAAGTCGAGTTGCGTCGAGATGCCCGGGTAGGCCGGGCTGTAGGCCAGCACGTAATCGTGCACCACGTTCGCGGAGACATATCCGTTAATCTGAGCCCGGACCCACTCGCTGGTGTTGGCCTCATTGTGCATGAAATTGGCCGGGCCGGGCGGGGTCACCGATTGCGACAGATCATCCAGGGGGCCGGCAATGTCGGTGACGTGGAAATACTGTCCCCGCATCGGCGACTGCACCGTCACCTCCGAGCTCCCGTCATTGGGGATAGTGAAGTTGCCGTTGCTGTCCGCGTAAACTGTCGTGGTGTCGGTCGAGACCTGTGCATACGCCATCGGACCCGGCGCCTCGGGTCCGCAGACGTCAGAGGTGAATCCCTGCGTCGTCTTGCCGCTTACGTTTCCGGTTATGTCGGTCGTGATGACCATGTTTTCCCGGTAGAGGATCGCTCCGGTGGCGGCATCCGCAACGAACCGCCATCGCTCGGGCAGCGTTGCGGTCGGCGAGCCCTCGTTGTCGCCGACGAACGTCACCGCCAGCACCGGCTCGACGATTGCGTCCTCGACGCCCGCCCAGATCACCGTCTCCGAGGGCGAGAAATTCGTCATCCCGGTCGATTCCATCGCTGCCACGCTGGCCGGCGCCGTCGCGATGCTCTGGTCCGGGTGGAAGTCTCCGAGCCGACGGAGGGTCGACCCGACCCACACGACCGGATAGTCAGACACGTTGCGGACCAGCATCCTCACATCCGACCGGAAGACCGGTATGCCATCGCGATAGTGGCTGTAATACACCAGCGTGAACTTGTGCTCCCCGGTTCGCGGGTCATACATGAGCGGGAGCGAATTGCCCGCCTCCAGGACGGGCGAGACCGGCATCAGTTCCGCTGCCGAAACGCCCAGCATGGCCGCGCACTTCGTACGAAACTGCTCTGCGGCCTCGCCCGGCGTAGCGCCGTGCTCCAGGGGCGTGCCATATATGCGGGTGATCTTCCCGCCCTGCTGGTAGAACTTCGCCTCCGGCCTGGCCTGTATGAACTGGACAAGGGCGGCGTTCTCCTCCGCGCTCGGTTGCCCGAGGGCACTTGGCCCGGTAGCCGCCTGAGTGGAATTCGCCACGTTTGTCTGAGGTATCGTCTGAGCCTGAACAATTGCTGCCGTCGCCACAAACAAGGCGATCCCCACCATCAAGCCATGCACTTTCATCGAAACAGCTCCTCGACACCAGATTGCGATGCGCGACAACAACCATCGGCTGGGCGACGCGTGCATTCCCAGCAACGACCTTTGCACCGCTTGTGCTGTGCGCGATCCTCGAAGGCCTCTCCTTCCGGTTCGCGGGCGATCACTCCTGATTATCCTCCTCCGCCGCGACGGCGGCCTCCCGGTCCTGCCGGCACGAACGCGTCCCCGCCGCGTGCCCGCGATGCTTCTGCAATCGGTGGCACTATCCAAGGGGTGGCAGGACAAGCCATGACAGCCTGCTCGCGGCCCACTCCTGAACCGCGGCCGGTGACATTGGGAAAAACGGTCCCACCCCACATCTCGCGAGCTATCGGCGCCGATTTCCGCTGGGCACCGCGCAGGCGTTGCCTGCTGTTCCCGTATCGAGCCGCGGAAAGCACTGGTAGCGTTATCGGTTTCGATACACCAGGTAGTCGCTTGGAAAGTCGGAGGCTTCCTCCCCCGGGATCCAGCCCTCTTGCCCGCCCCCCTGCTCGATCCTGATCAAACTCATTGTATGAAAGGGGCCGATAGAAGTCCAGCAATTCACGCTTCCGGGGCCTTCGCGGCGTGATTGGCCGCCAGTTCATTATTGCCCTTGTCTGCACCCTCGCCCCGTCTCTCCGCGACGGTCAGATTCAGGCTACCTGCCATCGGTTGTATGCGGCGGCGAGCATGCGCAGCGGACCAGAGGCCGCCCGATGTTCGGATACGCGACAACATGGCAGAGTGTGTCGAGAACCTGGCCTGTCGGCTGACTGGCGGACACAGCGGGCAGAGAAGCATAGTGACGCTGATCAGCCATGCCCGCCGCTGTAGATCGAAAGCCAGCTCCCGGCTGTGTAGAACGAAGACAGGTCCTGCGTGAACAAGAGCCAGATGCCTCGATTGGACAGGTCAGTATGTGGACAGAAAAAAATGATAAACCAGCTGGTACTTATATAGCACCACTGACCTGTCACATAACCGTTCGTCATCGGGGGCTGCGTAATGTTGGCCAGCAACGTCGCGCCGTCGGGCCATGAGGTATCAGCGCCGCCGGATGCCGCGATCCTCTGCAGATGCAGCCGGTTGGCCGTGTCTTTGATGAGCGCGATGACTGCCTCGTCAACAGCATTGGCCGCATCGACCTTGTGATTGAGGTATACCGGGACCGCCAGGGAGGCCAACACGCCCAGAATGATCACGACGGTAATCAGTTCGATCAATGTGAAGGCTGCCGCGGGGTTCTGTCGTGAGCGCGTCATGGCCGTTGCTCCTGCTGCGGGGGAGATTCCAGGTCGAACCCGCGAGCTCGCAGCAGCTTGATGGCTTCTTCCTTTGACAAGTTCAAGTATTCAGGACGAGTCAGTTCCTCAACCAGGCGCTGCGCCTCAGGCGGCGATTTGATCATGTCCGGGTCCGCGTCCACAGTCGCCGTTGATCGAGCGGTCAGGTGCCAGCAGACGATCAGGGCCAGAACCACAAGTCCCGCGATGGCAATCCACTTGTTCATTGATGAGCCCTTCCCTGGTTGTTCGGAGTGCCCCAGGTACCAGGCTATCAGTACATCGGGTGTTCGATCATGGGGCTTAGCCACATCGGGGTGCGGCGTGCCGGACTGGGGCACCGTCCGAAAAAACTTCCGCCACAGCCGCTCAGCCGTTCTAGTCCGCCAGCGCGCAGCGGGTTAGCATATTTGCCCTCGGCATAGCCGGATTCGGGCCGTCAACGCACGGCCCGGTGGCGGGGGAGGAGCAGGCCCATGGTCCGACGGCAGAAGATCTATCTGGCAATCATCGTTGTGGTCAACGCGATTGCTTGGGCGATGACCGACAACATCGTCAATTTGGTGGCCAAGGACGAGCAGACCATCCTGGGCCGTTACGCACGCGGCCATTTCGCCCTGAACCTCACCATTCTGGTCATCTCCCTGATCGGCCTTTATATCGACCAAGCCCGGACGCGGCAGACGTACAAGCGCCGGTGGTTCCAGGTGATCGCCGTCCTCCTCGGCCTGACGCCGCTGGTGCTGCTCGGCGATTTGCTGTTACGGCTGGGGCAGTCCAGAACCTACGTTTTCGACGCCGGGGCGTACCGCCGGCCCGCCAATGCCCGATGGACCCAGGAAAATATCGACCTGCCCGAGGCCGTGTTCACCTACCCGAACGCCGCGGAGGGATATCCGCGGATTCCCTGTACCTTCAGCATCGACGCCCGCGGCTTCCGCAATGCCACGGCGCTGGACCGCGCCGACGTGGTCGTCCTGGGCGATTCTTTCGTCGAGGGCTCGCATGTTTCCGACGAGCATCCCTGGCCGGTGAGGCTGGCCCGGCTGAGCGGGCTGTCGGTGTACTCGCTGGGGGTGTCGGGCTATTCGCCGGCCCGGGAGCTGGCGACGCTGCGGAGATTCGGGACCGCTTTGAAGCCGTCCTTCGTGATCTTTATGCTGTACGAGGGCAATGATTTTCATTCCACGACATCCGCGGATGAGGACAGCGGTTTCACTTGGGGCCAATTGGCGGGAATCTATTTCAAGCAGTCGCCGATCGTGAAAGGGTTGGATCAGGCCATCCTGGGGGCGTTCGGCCGGATCGGATCGCTGGAGAGGGTCAAGGGGAGCGACGTGCTGTCGTGGCTTCCGCTCCGCGTGCCGGACAGCGCGGAGGGCAAGCGCTACACCTTCGCCCCGAAACAGATCAGCGAGGCATTCAAGACCGAGGAGATATTCGAGGACAACCGCGGCTGGGTGGCGGTGTCGTCCGTCCTCCAGGAGATGAAGGAGACTTGCGACCGCAACGGCATCAGGCTGGTCATCGCCTATGCTCCGTCGAAAGCCTACGTCGTGCTGCCGCTGGCGATCGATCGGCTGCCTGCGGAAAAGGTGTGGGGCTTTGTCCGTCTGGGAGCCAAGCAGATGCCGGTGGATGCCAAGACCTTCATGTCGAACCTGGCGGAGCTGCTCGGGACGCGGGAACGCGTGACGCGGGGCTGGTGCGAGAAGCGATCGATTCCTTTCATCAGCTTTGTCGAACCCCTGCGGCAGGCCACCGCCGAGGGTCAGCAAGTCTACTTTACATATGATCAGCACTGGACGCCGCCGGGGCATGAGATCGTCGCCCGGACCGTCGCCGATTTCTTAGCCAAGGCGGAAAAGGCGTCAGGATGATTTGTGGCGCCCCGTAGAATCTTCCTCACACCATCTTTCGCCTTCCAGTCTGCGCAGGCGATAGGAGACATCCTCCAGCACACCGCGAGTGGAGTTGATCAGGTCGGCGACGATACCGGTGAGAATCATCTGGAAGCCGGCCAGCAGCAGGATCGCAGCGAGGATCAGCGACTGGATGTGCAAGTCGTGTTCGGTAGTGAAGAAGAAATAATACAGAAATCGCAAGCCGATCAGAAAGCCCAGCCCGAACGCCGCCAGGCCGGCCAATGAGAAGATTTTCATCGCCCGGTAGGACGAATACACCCGGACCATGATGCTGACCGAGTGGCTGATGAAGACCCAGATGTTGGTGAACAGCCGCGACTCGCGGAGCTTCTCGTTGGTGCGGATGGGCACGCTCACGGTGATGATCCGCTTGCGGCCCGCCTGGAT
>Ga0335070_10006934_pt1 | contig 13316 bp, 15 predicted proteins | sample Lox_Sample_13_FD_206722 | JGI IMG/M metagenome (GOLD analysis project Ga0335070, IMG submission 206722) | Soil microbial communities from Loxahatchee National Wildlife Refuge, Florida, United States - Lox_Sample_1.3 | ecosystem: Environmental > Terrestrial > Soil > Wetlands | place: USA...
ATTTCATAATCGAACCTATCAATCGACGTAATTTCGATGAATTTTTATCGTTAATCGACAGGCTCGCAGAATATGAAAAGCTCACGCCGCCAGATGAGCAGGCAAAGCGGCGGCTCCGAAAAGATGGTCTGTCAAAAACACCGAAATATGAGGCGTATGTTGGGAAAAAAGACGGTAAATATGTCGGATACATCATCTTTTATATGACGTACTCGAGTGTGCTCGGGAAGCCTACCCTCTACATCGAGGATCTTTTTGTTGTGCCAGAATATAGACGAATCGGTATCGGTCAACACTTCTTCGATTTTGCGCTGAAACAGGCAAAAGAACGGGATTGCGGGAGGGTCGAGTGGCATGTGCTGGATTGGAACAAGCCTGGACTTGGGTTCTATGAAAAAAATCAAGCAACACACCTATCACATTGGCTCTTCTACCGGCTGACCAGGGACCAGTTCGATGACATCGCATGATCTATTTTTTCCATAACACTTCTTCAGAATATTTGTGGGTCTTGGTGATGCTGAAATATTTATAGTTCTTGATAGAATCAGGGAACTTCAGCGATATGTCCTCGATGATCTGGTGCAACTGATTCGCGTTGTTCAACGCAAAGGTCAACTCCAGGTCGACATACCCCAGCGAGGCTATTCTATGAAGGAGGTGAGAGTTGTGCTCGATGTACTCCACGATTTTTTGCAGTTTTTTGGGGTCCCTTAACATGATGTCGGCCTTATACCATTGATACCCTATGCTTGGCCAATCAATAGTGATGGTATAGCGCTGTATCACTCCGGTCGTCTCTAGTTTTTTGATTCTTGCGTTGATGGTATGGACCGCTGCATGCAGGTGTTCCGCGATGTCGACGGTCTTAATCCTCGAATTGGGGGCTAAGAGCTCTAAGATCCCTTTGTCCAAATCATCAATCTCTGCTTTTTGGTCACTCGCACTTTCCACAAAAAGAACCCTTTTGCCTTTGGCGTCCGTGGTTTCATCCAACAAAAAATCTCGTTCGTACTCGGTGAGCGTGTTGTGGATGCAGAAAATCTGATTGGAGAAGAAATCCCGGTACCGGTTGATCACGCCACTCCAGATGTTATAGAAATTTGGTATGTTTTCGACTTCACAAATCACGACAAGATCATATTGTCCTTCCGCGGAGTGCACCACATCGGTATAGGGGCTTTTCACGAGGTACTCGATGATTTCTTGTTTAATCTCAGGAGTGATAAATTGGAAATTGTAATAAAATTTGATTTTGTTATACCCTAATTTGTACCCGTTGATATCCGCATAAAAATGCTTGATGATGCCTCGCTCCTGAAGCTTTTTCACCCGGTACGCGACGACATCCTTATGCAACCCGACTTTTTTCCCAAGCTGTGTGAACGATTGTCTAGAGTCGATATCAAGTTCATAGAGTATTTTTTTGTCCTTCACATCAAGCTTTTCCATGCTTTCCCGCAAAAAAGCAATTTACACAAGGTTCTTTAACATTATGCTGAAGTTTTGGAAAAGACGTTTTATGATTCGCCAGAGAGATGTAGTATTTGGTGATAAGAAAATGAAAACGTGTGTGGAATGTGGGAAGAAGCTAGGAATCATCGGAGGCTACCGTCATCCTTCCATGGGGAAAGAATACCCTGTATGCGGCACCTGTTTCGATACGGTTATCGAAAGCGTAGAGAACTACAGGCAATTCATCGCCCCATACGTTGGTTTTTTCCATAAAGAATCATCCACCAGGGAAGATCTCCAAACGCTTGGGAACACGATGAAGAAGAGTCTGAAAATAACGCAAACCAAGAGAAACGCTCTAAGTTTTCATCCGACTCATCACAACACAAAATGTTAAGACTGATGACTTGAAGAGCGTTCGCACCATCTTAATCCATCTCATGAGTTCTACACCTCATGGCTCATCGCTCTCCTGAATTACTCGGGAGGAGTTGTTCTTTGTTTTTCCATTAGATGCGTCATTCATTTGTAATGGCAGGTCAACGATTCTTGTGAAGAACATCTCTGGTCACGTCATGCATGATAAATAAAAAAAAGGAGAAAAGCGCAGTCCCTTAATTGAGGAACTGCGAGGTGTTGTCGTCAGTGTATCTGTCGCCTATCCGATGACGAGGCTGGGGTCACCTAAGGGTAACCATTCCTCGACAGTCTTGCAGTCCGCTTGGTCGGCCATCCCTGGGAAGGCAGTGAGGTACCTGGTAATGGCGCCGGTCCAGGAGCCGCCAAAGGTTTTCACGGAGGCCGCGTTGTAGGATTTGAGGTACATGGCCTCGATGTACCCGCCAAGATATTGGGCGCAGTCATTAATCCCGTCGTGGTTGTTGTCACCAATAGCCCCGTAGCCAAGGCCAGTGTTGCCGAAGCAGCCGATCGCTCCCCCGCCCTTCTTCGCGACTATCCACTCGCTCCAGCTTCGTGGGGTCGGTTGGCCGTAGACCCAAGTGAACTCGTCTTTGCTATCGAGTGACCAGAGTAGTGAGATGTTGATCATGCTGTTGTGACATCCGCCGACGATGCAGACTGGCAGTTTATCGTTGTTTTTGAGTTTCATCATCGTAAAGTCGTTCAACCCGCCAGGTGTTTGACCGCGTCCCCAGGTGATCATGTTGAACCAGTGTGTGTTCCAGGACAAGGGGTTGCCATGACCATCAAAGTAGAGGAAGCCGCATCCCTTTGATACTTCGCGTTGGATGTTGGCCGGCGTGGGTGTCAAGGTGTCAAGAGATTTGTTGTGGTTTGTGGAGTAGAGTTTTGTTGCGGTGAACCCCAAAGGCTTCAGGGACTCGTTAAAGGCTAAGGACGTCGAATATTCTCCCTCGGGGACATCTGTCCCGTACGGCCGGTCATCAAAGGAGTCCCCTCCGATGAGCACCACGTTCTTGAACCAGGAGGGGTTAGGGGTAGATGCTTCGTAGGTGAGGATCTTGTTGACGATGATGTTCAGCTCGTAGGTGTTACGAGCAGCGATCCGTCCCACCGCGACATCAGGATAGAGGTCGATGATGTCTTTTCCGGGTCCGCCCATTCCGGTATGCCAATATCCGTAAATATGGTCATGATTGGAATCCCAGCTTGAGAAGTTCATATGACTGTCAAGGACATCCGCAAAGTACAAATCACTGATGAGACCGGGGTCGTGTTCAGTGCCTCCTTCGTCAATGTTCGCGTACCGAACTGGGAAGTACCAGTTCTTTACGCCCTGACTCGAGTCATCCTTTCCGCCACGGCCCTGGAGGTAGCCCTTGTATCCGCCGACGAGCATGACGTACTGGGTGCCCCAGTTCTTAACGGCATCATAGATGAATAATTTGATGTCCTCGGGCTTGTCGTACCCGGTCGTATAATTTGTGTAAATCTCCTCGAGGGTCATGAATTTGGTCGTGGTACCTTTTGCTATTTTGTCGTTCACAAGTTTTGTCAGATCGCCTGACCAGGCGTTCGGTGCGATGATGACTAACTTGTAGGTGTCGTTGTAGAGTACCGGCTGTGTCGGCGTCTTATAATTCACCGTCAAGGTAGCGCTCTGCATGTATTGGATAGTGTTTGTGGCAGGGCTGTACCGCACCGGGAACGTCCTGATGCTCAGGAACGTGGTGTGCTGCATGTTGTCGTTCAATCCAGCACCTGTGGAATAGTCGAACCAGGTGTCAGGGAAAAACTGCGCCGAGCTGTAGATGGATTCATCTGCGATGTACTGCGCCACAGGGTTCTGCTGATCCAACGTAACCGGTTGTGGTGCAGGGAGAATCGTATTCGGTACCGTCATGGTCTGAATCCCTTGTGGGATCATCTCGACGCTGACGATATCAGTGCCGAGCGGAAATTCTAAGGTTTTCACCGACATGGGCAGTAATGGTTCCCCGGCGACATAATAGGTCTGGTCAACTCCGCCCAAGGTTATTTGGCTATAGACCGTGGATTGAATGGTCGTGTCACTCATTGTCGGTTCGGCAAATTGATAGGCGAACGTCTGTTGTTCATTTACGGCAGCTTGTTTTCCTATCCCTAGCGTACAGAAACTGCCCACTAGGACTAGGACTATTACGAGATATGATAGGCTTTTGGTCTTCAATTTATCACCCCTATATATAATAGAAGTTAGGATTATCCCCTATAAATATTTTTGTATTCTATATAAAGAATTGAAGTTGTCTAGGAGAATCCTGGGGGAGACCATCCTTACGGCTGGCGACTATCTCTTGAGAGAAAAATTTAAAAACAGGACCTAAATGACTACGTAGCTAGTCGGGGGTCTGAATACCTATGTGGTTGCAAGCACGATTATATCTGTTAATAGCGCTCATGTTCGGGATCCTATATGGAATCTTGGTAGCGGTAGGATTTTATCTTGGTGTCTCAGGGTTTATGTTCTATCTTTTCATCGTCGGTATCGCAGCAGTGATCGTCCTTATCCAATACGTCATCGGGCCAAAGATCGTTGAATGGTCGATGCGGGTGAAATATGTAACCGACCAGGAGTATCCCAAGCTTCATCAGATGGTCTCAGAACTCGCCCAGAAGGCCGGGCTGCCAAAAACTCCACGGTTAGGAATTTCACAGTTACCTATCCCGAATGCATTTGCGTTCGGAAGAACGAAGCGCGATGCACGCGTCTGCGTCACCAAAGGCATCCTTGAGACGCTGAACGATGACGAGTTGAAAGCAGTACTAGGCCACGAGATCTCCCATATCAGACATCGCGACGTCGCGGTCATTACGATCCTCAGTGTGATCCCGATGATTTGTTATATGTTGTACATCACGTTTGTCTGGGGCGGCATGGGGCAACGGAACAGCAGAGACAGCGGTGGGGCGGTCGTCATCGGGCTTCTGGCGCTCGCGGTGTATTTTATCACGAACCTCTTGGTCATGTACGGGTCACGGATACGCGAGTACTACGCGGACATGGGGAGCGCGGAACTGGGGAACCAACCACATTATCTCGCCACCGCTCTTTATAAAATCACGGTGCAGAGTGCAAGGGTCCCGAAACGCGTATTGAAACAGAGCGAAGGGATGAAGGCGTTCTTCATCAATGATCCCTCGCGCGCAATGAACGAGGTCCGTGATTTGAAGGACATCGACCTTGATATGAGCGGTACGATTGATCAGAATGAGATGATGGCACTGTCAGGGAAGACAGTGAAACTGAGTGCGGGGGATAAGCTCCTTGAGGTACTCAGCACGCATCCCAATGTCGTGAAACGGATCAAACACCTGGCCTCTCTCGCCTATACCTAGGTCGCTTTTTTCTGTATGAGAATATGGGACGTTCCGCCAGAGAAGCTCTGCAGGAACCACTTATTGGGAGAGTACCGGGAGCTCCATGCGATCTGGTCGATATTGATATACCAGAAGAAAGGGTACGCGCATCACCCCGAGACACTCCGATGGAAAGGGAAGCAGAAAGCCCTCTACCTCAGGCATGAACAGCTTGTCAAGGTGATGCTGCAGCGTGGGTATCATCATCTTAGTCCCTTGGAAGTACGCTATGCGACAGGAGAAAGCACGCAGGATACCTTTTTGGATTCCTATGATGAGCAGGCCCGATTGCTACGGCAGAAAAAATGCAGATGTAACATTTAGTGCATCACGAGTGATGTTCAAGGGTAAAAAAGAGAGAAAAGGGAGGAGAATTATTTTTGTGTGACTCCACCCATTTTGGCAGCATAGATGATGCCAAGGACACACACGACGGTCACTATAATAGCCATAACAATCGAAATCAATGCGCCAGTAATATCATTGAATTTGTTGACACTGAGTCCCGCCATGTTTAACAGTCCGATTATGACGGTGTTCCAAATCAGCGCGATGACAAAACCAAAGGCGCCTCCAATTGCAACAGCTATTGTAGTTTTTACTTCCTTTATGGATACCATTTTTCATCTCCCCACAGGATTTTTAGGGGAAAATCCTCTAGATGTTTATATTAATTACGAAAAAATCAGCGCAATACTCTAGTGAGTGTTCTCCGAGAAGGGACGAACGCTGGTGAGCTGTCGGGAATAAAGAGGAGCAACAGAGGATGAAAAGTACACCAATATATTTAGGACATAGCTCTGTTTATATTATGAGTTCAACCCATTTCCCCTGGCCTTCCCAGAGGCGAAGGGAACACAACGGGAGGAATCTCTTCAGCTGTTGTGCGATCCATTCGAGGATGTGTTCAGCGGTGGGGTTCTCAAAGAGCTCGTTTAATGAGTGATGATCGAGTTTTTCGAGCACCTGCGTTTCCACGATTTCCTTGAGTTTCGCGAAATCAATCACCATGCCGTCTTTCTTGATGTTCCCCTCAATGACGACCTCGAGCCGATAGGTGTGGCCATGCAGCTGCTCACATTTTCCTTTATAGTGGGGGATGTAGTGTGCGGCATCAAAGTAAAACTCTCGACAGAGTCTCATGGGATAAACGCTCCATGTTGTGCAGAGTATGGAGACGAAGGATATAAACATCGCCTTATCGGTAAGGGGTGACGATTTCTGCCCAGGGCTGCTCGTCATAGAGCTCTTTGATCGTCTTCTTGAGCACCGGATGGACGAACTGCGGGTTTAGATCCATCATCGGCTGGAGCACAAACAGGCGCGCATGCAATTTGGGATGAGGGATCACCAAATTCTTCTGATGCACGACTCGATCGTCGTAGAATAAGAGGTCGATGTCAATGGGCCGCGGCCCCTTGTCTTTCGTTTTTTTCCGTCCCATCGCCTTCTCAATTGCTTGAAGTGCCTTGAGCAACTGGTCTGGCTCTTTTTCTGTTTGTGCTTCAACGACGCAATTAACGAACCATGCCTGATCCTTGAGGTCGACCGGTTCCGTGAGGTAGAAGGGCGAGACACGTTGTATCACCACGACCTTTGCGAGACGGTCCAACGCCTCTTTGATTCGAGCTGCTTTCTCTCCCATGTTTGACCCGAGACCAAGGTACACCAGCGGCATTAGGCACCCCTAATGGCGTCGACCACCTGGATCGCGCGCTTGCATTCACGCACGTCATGGACTCGGACTATGTGCGCTCCTTTCATGGCTGCGATAGCGACCGCGGCGATGGTGCCTTCGAGTCGCTCCTGGGGAGACAGCCCGGTGAGTGTGCCGATGAACGATTTGCGGGATGGACCTACAAGCACCGGCCACCCATGTATCATGAAGGCATCGAGGTGTTTCAGAATGAGCAGGTTGTGCTCTAGGGTCTTCCCGAAGCCAATCCCAGGGTCAAGGATGATGTTCTTGATGCCACCCATTTGAGCGACAGCAATCCGCTCTTTGAAAAACGTGTTAATCTCCCCGATCACATCATGGTAAATCGGATGCTCCTGCATGGTTTTTGGTGTGCCCATCATATGCATGATCACTACAGGAACGTTGTATTCTGCAGCGAGGGCCACCATGGCTGGATTCGCTAGACCCGTGATGTCATTGAGGAGATGCGCGCCAGTCTTCAAACACGCCTCGGCAACTTGAGGTTTATAGGTGTCGATCGATACCGGCACGGAAACCTCTTGGATCAATCTGGTGACGACAGGGAGCACTCTTCCTAGCTCCTCCTCCACTGATAAGGGCGCTGAACCGGGTCGCGTGCTTTCTCCTCCGACATCAATGAGGTCTGCCCCATCAAGCTCTAGCTGTTTCGCATGGGCGACCGCGGCTTTTGCATCAAAGTACAGCCCACCGTCGGAGAACGAGTCAGGGGTCACGTTGACCACGCCCATGATCAGGGTTCGTTCAAACGATAGGTCCTGTCCCCCACACGTGATATGTTGCGCGACTACCATTACCCTGTAATAGTGAGATAAGGTATTAAAAACCCTCGGAAAAGGACCGTTTATTATCTTTAATATCCTATAAAATATGGTACTGCTTGTACAACAAGGCTTTATAATCATGAAGACAACCGTTTCCGCATATGATCGTCATCGGGCTCATCTCGACGGAAGAAGAAGCACAAGAACTCCAATTCATCGCAAAAATCTGCACCATCGAAAATCGCATCCGCCACATCATCTACATCGAGAGAGCCAAAAACTGTCGGCAGCCACCTTTCAAAAACCGAGCGGAAACTACAAAAATCCGCGGTGAGTATCAGCCATGATATGGTCGTCCTGATTGTCTCGTCGACTGAAGACCCTGCCAGCACCAATATGAAAAACAGTTTGCTTGAGCAAACCTCCTGGGAGGAGTCCGGTATTTTTTGTGATTCTCCTGTCTATAGGCATACCGCGATGAGGGATGTCGTCCTGGTCACCATCCCTGACAGAAAAATACAGCATGAGAACATTGATATCGAGGTCCATGACCAGCTCAATCTGAATCCGCGGATAGCGGTCTTCCTCTCCCGCCATCGTAGCAAAATGGAGGAACCCACCCTCACTGTGCATCCCATTGGGAATTACGGCGAGGCTGAATTCGGCGGGCGACCCCGTACGCTCATCCCTGCCGCACCTCGTTTCATGGCCCATCTTCTCAGACTCATCAAACGACACCTTCAGACCACGGAGTTGCGGTACCATGTCTGCTATGAGGTCACCCACCATGGTCCCTTCTTGAAGATCCCGACCGTGTTCGCTGAGGTGGGAAGCACCGAGCAGCAGTGGAGGGAAAAGAAGCCAGCGGCGGTCATCGCGACCTCGTTGCTTGAACTCCTTACCTCTTTTCACTATGAACAGGATTTTCCCTCGACGATACCGGTTCTCCTCGGGATAGGGGGCGGGCATTATGCGCCTCGCTTCACGGACGTGGTGTTTGAACGAAACGCATCATTCGGCCATATGATTCCGACCTACCAAATCGACGCGGGAGCCGCTGATGATGCGATGATCGAGCAAGCGATGAACGCGACACCGAACCTCACCGGGGTGTATCTGCATAAAAAAGCGTTGAAGAAATCACAAATCACCCATTATAAAGAATGGTTCCATGCTCGTGGTATGCCGGTGGTCTCAAGCAGTGAGCTTCCGGCGCTTGAGTAATCCTTCTTTTGCAAGGCGATGGGCGAGTCGAAGCGGCTCAGGGTTTTTGAAGACACACAAGTTTTTCACGATGGTGCGACAGCCTGGAAGCGACACGCGATGGCCAGGGGAGACGAACACCGGGTGTGTGTGGTTCACCGAGAGCGCAATTCCCCGTGGTTCGTTGTCTATGGTCACCACCGACCCTTTGACCGTACCATACAGGAGGGTTTTTGCCACACCAATCGTCGGAACGTCAAGCTGGAGACCCGCCTGGCAGGCAAACCCGCATCGGGCTGGATGAAGGATGCCGTTGCCATCGAGGAGAAGTATTGAAGGCTTCCTTGATACTTTGTTCATTACACGTTCAACGATCGGCAGCTCTCTATAGGAAAAATAGGTGGAGATGAACGGGAAATCAGTGGTCGCGTACGTAACCTGAGTCTCGACGACCCGTTTTGTATGATAATCAAGCACAACACATGCTCCGCACGCTTCCTCGAACTCACTGTCAGGGTAGGCGACATCCACGCCGGCGACGGTTTCTATCTCCTGGGGATCGTCAGCAAGACGCAATTTTTTCTCTAAAGCGAGCTGCTCTTGTCGCAGGGCACGCAAGGGGTACGTGGTCTGAAAATCATGAAAAAAGGCTTTCTCAAAATCAACGAGCTTTCCCTTCTCCACGCGGATACCATCACGGTGGAGCCGTCTGATCTTCTCTGTGATGCCACCTCCGAATCCACCCAGTCTCCCGTCAGCATGTACAATCTTGTAGCACGGCATTGTGCCAGGGTCTGGATTCTGATTCATCATCCGACCGACTGCACGGGCAGCGACACGGTCTCCGAGCGCTTCGGCGACCGCACCGTACGTCGAAACCTTCCGCGGAGGGATTTGACGAACGAGGTCGTAGGTGTACTCGAAAAGGTTCATAAGGAGCCATAGGCTATGTCTGGTAAATAGGTTTCCATCATATCCTTCAGCACAGTAATTGCAGGGAGAACACAATGAACGCGATTAAATTCCTAGGGACCGCGGGTGCCCGCTTCGTGGTCATGCAACAGCTACGAGCCTCAGGAGGCCTCTGGCTTACCCTTGACGACACGACTCTGCTCATCGACCCAGGCCCTGGGTCTCTCGTCCGTTGTCTTTCTAGTAGACCCAAATTAAACCCCCGGGACCTGGACGGCATCATCCTCACCCATCGTCATTTAGACCATGCCAACGACATCAACATCATGATTGAGGCGATGACGAACGGAGGATTCAAAAAAAAAGGCGTCGTCTTCGCCCCCGCGGACGCCTTAGAAAAAGATGCAGTGATCCTCCGGTACATTCGCCCCCAGGTCGATCGAATCGAGATTCTCATGGAAAAAGGAAAATACAAATTAGGGAACATCTCTTTTTCTACCCCGATTCGTATGAAACACGGGGTGGAGGCGTACGGACTGAATCTCAAGGGGAAATCCCATACGATATCACTGATTACCGACACCGATTTCTTCGACGGCCTCGCCTCCCATTTCAAAGGAGACATCTTGATTATCAACGTTGTTTTGCTTGAGGAAAAAAGCAATATTGACCATCTCTGTCTTAAAGAGGCGGAGCAAATCATTGCAGACAATGCACCAAAGCTTGCGATACTGACGCATTTCGGTATGGGCATCATCAAAGCTAAGCCCTGGGAGCTTGCAGAAAAGCTTTCAAAAAAGCTGAAGGTGCCAGTCCTTGCCGCTCGGGACGGCATGGAACTCAATCTTGATGCCTATCAAAAGAGATGAACTGCCGAATGTTGATGGCAGCAAAACAGCCACGATGGGATTTTCTTATACGAATTTATATATAATACCGTTGTATTCTAATACCAATGGAAGAGAAATACAAGGGGAACACGTGTATTGTTCTTTTCGTCTGTATCCTCCTTTTTATCCCGACCATACTACCTCTTGACGCAGGGATGCATCAAACCGCAAATGCCATCCAGGGTCCGTCGTTGAAGCAACAGGCAGCGATCTCTCTGTGTATCTTTGAGAAGGGCACCACGCGATGCTACCACAGCAAGCTGTCGGTCGATGATGTCACAATGATCACGAACCTCATGATGAACTACCTGGAAGTACAGACCACCGCACCCCTTTCGAAGGTAAAGAATCGATTAGAAGGAGAATTACGTAACTCTCTTCATCAGTTCTTGGCGCTTCCGGATGAAGCCATCCAAGACGTGCTCTCTGCGTTTTCCACACAAGGTGTTTCGAGGGAGGCTACATCGATGTCAAGGTTCTCACGTGGTGTGCTTCCGTTGTACGAAAAAAAGGAAAAGGTGGTTCGCGCAAGCATCACGAGTTCAGGCGCGGGGGTTCTGATTCCGATAGCACTCACGCCACGGCCACGACTGACGGCCATCTGGAAGGCAGACTCAGGGAAAACCCTTGCCACTAATTGGGTCACGAAATATGGCTATAACGCGACAGGGCCTCATCTCGGAGTCGCGGTCGGGTTCATCGGAGTAGGTTTTTCCTCTCGAGTACCGAACGAACATCAGTACGTCTTGGTGGGAGGCGCATTACTCGCCCTATTGTACGGGGACACGATCGTACCCATTGTGCCTTCGTAAACACAGCTCATCCAAAGAATAACAAATGATCCTCCCCATCCTGAGACCTTCTAGGCCTCTCCAAAGCTTTTAATTCAAGGGGGATTATCCACACACAATGAATGCAAAGCTACCGCTCCTGCCGAACTACGAAAGCATCCTTCGTGAGACGAGAAATCCTCAATACCTTGAATGCAAACAAACACCTGTGTCATTTGATCACTCGATGTCAATAGAGATGCTTTGGAAAATCCACGACGAAGCTTTCCTCAACAAGGATGCTCAGACTAAGCCGTTTCATAAGTCGCTCCTCGACCTGAAAATCGAACTCGCCTGTCGTCTGTACCAATCGTGCTGTTTCTGCGAGCATCGGTGCGGTGTTGACCGACGGCAAAAGACGGGGAATTGCGGAATCAAAGAATCACGAATCGCCTCCGAGTTCCTCCATTTCGGGGAAGAGCCGATGTTGGTTCCGTCCTACACCGTCTTTTTCTCAGGGTGCACCTTCCATTGTGTGTTCTGTCAGAACTGGGACATCAGCCAACGACCCTGTGGAGCCTTCGTCGAACCAAAAGACCTTGCGACACGAATCGATCAGCGAAGAAGACAGGGCGCAAGGAACGTGAACTGGGTCGGTGGCGACCCGACACCTGATCTGCTGTACCTTCTGCAGGTCTTGAATGAAACGCAGAGCAGTCTCCCCCAAGTCTGGAATTCTAACATGTACTGTTCTGTGGAGACCATGAAGCTGTTACAGGGAGTTATCGACGTATATTTGACTGATTTTAAGTACGGAAACGACGCTTGCGCACGACGGCTCTCCAAGATTGACCGGTACACTCCCATCGTACAAAGGAATCATCGCTTGGCAAACGAGCATGGGGAGGTCATCGTGCGTCACCTTGTAATGCCACATCACAGGACGTGTTGTTCATCGCCAATCCTGCGGTGGATTAAAGAGAATATTCCTACTGCTGTGGTCAATATCATGTCCCAATATCAGCCTGAGTACCAGGCGGATGACTACGAGGAGATTGCCCAACCACTCTCCAGGGAGGAATACCTCAATGTACAACACAATGCAGAATCCCTCGGCCTCGTATTATTGTAAAAGTCTGTATTATCGTTGGGGCACCATTACCCAAACAAGATGCGATCGCATCATCGTCGATGGTTCCACTGGAAGGTCGAAAAATATTCTGCCTCGTATTTTTTTGCGAGGAGCGCCTCTTCCTTTGTCAAGGCTCCTTCAACGAGCGTGACACGAAACTCGTCCTCGAACCCTTTTTTCATTGCCGTCGCAACCGTGTCAAATGGGACCTCGGAACCAAGGATATGCCGGACTGACGTCACCCGTTGTTTCACATCGGTAATCATCTTGTCTTTGAGCTTCTCATTCGGGACTTTCAGCAGGGAGAACATGGTGTCAACATTGACATCGAGAAGGATCGTCCCATGCTGGAGAATCGTGCTCATCTTCCGAGTCTGGGCATTCCCCGAGATCTTCTTCCCGTCGACAATGATATCATTGATAGGTGCGTAGGTCGCATGAATTCCCAATTGTTGCAAACCCAGGATGAGTGCGTTGCAGACGCGACCGTAACTACTCAGGATGTTCTTGGGGATCGAAGGATGTGATTCTGCGATCACGATGCTGTACGTCAGCTCATCGTCATGGAACACGGCGCCCCCGCCTGTGATCCTGCGAACATAGTCAACACCATGTTTTTTACACGAGTCGATGTCGATCTCCTCTTGAAGG
>Ga0335070_10006935_pt1 | contig 13315 bp, 7 predicted proteins | sample Lox_Sample_13_FD_206722 | JGI IMG/M metagenome (GOLD analysis project Ga0335070, IMG submission 206722) | Soil microbial communities from Loxahatchee National Wildlife Refuge, Florida, United States - Lox_Sample_1.3 | ecosystem: Environmental > Terrestrial > Soil > Wetlands | place: USA: Florida...
CAGGACTTCTACGAAAAGAAATATCCCGAGGTAGCCAAGTCGAAGCAGCTCGAAATCCGCAACGCCGTCACAGAGATTCAGCAGATCTACAGCCGCACCACGTTCCCCGACATGAAGCTGAACTGGCAGACGCATCCCAACAACCTCGGTCACTACTACTCGTCGGGATGTTTCCGCTGCCACGATGGCCAGCACGTGAGCACTGATGGACGGGTGATCGGCAAAGACTGCAATCAGTGTCATACCATGCTGTCGGAATCCGACGGCACCACGACTGCGACCGCAGCTCCCACGCCATCCTTCCAGCATCCGGTAGACATCGGCGATCTGACGCAGGTCAACTGCGCCGACTGCCATACGGGCGGAACCGGGCCGTAGTTCAAGTTCTCATCGGACATCTGCGCTCACCTTGGCGAGGGGGCGTACTCCGTGAAGTGTTGGTCCACAGGTTTTCAGTATGACCCAGGAAGATCTCTCGCTACTCCGCGAACAGCTAGGAACGATCCTTCTGGGAACAATTTTTTCTTTCGTGGGCCTGGTTGCTTCGGCAGTCGCAGCCATTCGACGGCGGCGCGAGTTCCTGGTTCTGCTGTGGTTCGGCTGCTTCATCGGCATGTACGGCATGCGCCTGCTGGCTCAGGCCGCCATGGCTCTCTCAATCGCGCCGCATTCTTCCTGGCCTGATCGTGTCGACGTATTCGTTAGCTACATGCTTTTGATTCCGGGCACTCTGTTTTGGGTGGAACTTACAACCGGCTGGCTTCGCCATTTTCTTTGGTGGGTGAGCACGATTGCATTCGTGATTGGGGTCATAGGGCTGGGTTACTTCGCTGCGACCGGATCGCGCTACAAGCTCGTGCCCCTAAACAATTTTCTTGCCATTCTCCTGCTGATCGCAGTAGGTGTCATGCTGGTCATTCCGACGCTGTCCCGGAGATTTCTGCAGGTCCAGAGCCGCGTGCTGGCGGTCTGCCTGCCCGCGATTGCCATCGCCGCTATCTACTACAACTTGTCCGGCCTTTTTCATTTCCGGCCCTGGAATATCGAACCGGCAGCGTTCGCAGTCTGGGTTTTCGCGTTGGGCTATGTAGCCGCTCAGCGAATCTTCACGAACGAACGTCGCCTGCTCTCGATCGAAAGCGAACTGGAAACCGCCCGCCAGATTCAGGTCTCAATTCTTCCACGCAGTCTCCCGACTCTCACAAATCTCCGCATTGCCGCTGCTTACGAACCGATGTCGGCCGTTGCCGGGGACTTCTATGACTTCGTTCAGCTGGATGAGCATCATCTTGGAGTGCTAGTAGCCGACGTTACGGGTCACGGCGTCCCTGCCGCCTTGATTTCATCCATGATCAAGGTTGCCATGCAGTCTGTGGTACGGTTAGCGGCCGATCCCGGACAGGTATTATGCGGCCTCAACCGGATTCTTTCGCCGGAACTGCGAGGGCGCCTGATCTCCGCCGCCTACCTGTGGATCGATACTGAGAACCATTGTGCCAGTTACTCCGCCGCCGGGCACCCTTCACTGCTCTGCTGGCGAAGTGCGGACAGCCAATTGGAGCGCGTTGAGAGCAACGGCCTGCTCTTCGGAGTCTCGTGCGAGACTGAGTATCCTGTTTGCAGGCTGCGACTCGAACCCAATGATCGGCTGCTGATTTACACCGATGGCATGGTGGAACCCGAAAGCTTGACGGGCGAGGCATTTGGAGAACGTCAACTGGAGAGAGTCGTACGGGATCACCGCTCACAACCCGCCCCAGATTTTTTGCAGAGCATGCTTTTTGAGCTTCGTAGTTGGCAGCCCCGCGCCACGCCTCAGGAGGACGACATCACCCTGGTCGTCGTTGACGTTCTGTAGAAATCCTGACTGCGCTCTTGGTACGATTCGTTTGTCATTTCCCATCGTTCCCACCCCGACCGATCGGTCGCTCGCAAATTGACTCACCGCCCGGAATCTCCCGAATTCATCCCATTTTCGTAATTCCGTAACTCGTTGCATGGCAGGGATTTTCAGTCCGCCTGTGATTTAAATCACAACCCCCTGTGAATCCAATTCCCGACATCCACGCCTTGCTTGCTGCATCCTCTACCTATCGCAGGGCCACACTCAGTGGTTCCGTCGAGAAAACTGAACGGGGGATTCCATGAAGCGCAAGTTCAAGACCATGGACGGCAACGAGGCCGTCGCGCATGTCGCTTATCGGGTAAACGAAGTCATTGCAATTTACCCCATCACCCCTTCGTCGCCGATGGGTGAGTGGGCCGATGAGTGGGCCTCCCAGGCCGTGCCCAACGCCTGGGGCAGCATCCCCCACGTCGTCGAGATGCAGAGCGAAGGAGGCGCGGCCGGTGCCGTGCACGGCGCGCTGCAGACCGGATCGCTCGCCACCACGTTTACCGCTTCCCAGGGATTGCTGTTGATGATCCCCAACATGAACAAGATCGCCGGCGAACTCACGCCCGCAGCCTTCCATGTTTCGGCGCGCACCGTGGCCACTCACGCGCTCTCGATCTTTGGCGATCACTCGGACGTGATGTTCTGTCGCACAACCGGATGGGCCATGCTTTGCTCGAACTCGGTCCAGGAGGCGATGGACCTGGCGCTGATCGCGCACTCGGCCTCGCTCGAGACCCGCATTCCCTTCCTGCATTTCTTCGATGGGTTCCGGACGTCGCACGAAGTCAGCAAGATCGAGATGCTGAACGAAGACGACATGCGCGCCATGATCAACATGGATCGCGTAATCGAGCACCGCCAGCGCGCACTGTCGCCCGATCACCCGGTGTTGCGGGGCACAGCGCAGAATCCGGACGTCTTCTTCCAGATCCGCGAGACAGCCAACAAGTATTACGACGACGCGCCCGCCAAGGTAGAGGCGGTGATGAACAAGTTCGCCGCAGTTGTAGGACGCTCGTATCGCCTGTTTGACTACGTCGGAGTACCCGATGCCGAGCGAGTAATCGTGGTCATGGGATCCGGCGCAGAGATCGCGCACGAAACAGTTGATTACCTGAACGCCCGCGGCGAGAAGGTCGGCGTCTTGAAAGTCCGCTTGTATCGACCGTTCTGCGTGAAATCGTTCATGGAAGCACTTCCCTCAACCGTTCGCCAGATCGCCGTTCTCGACCGCACCAAGGAATCTGGCGCGATCGGCGAACCACTCTATCTGGATGTCGTCGGCGCAGTGAACGAAGGCCTGAAACTTGGGTACGGCAAGCTGAAGGTGGCTCCCGGCGTAGTTGGCGGACGCTACGGGCTCTCGTCCAAGGAGTTCACTCCGGCGATGGTCAAGGCTGTCTATGACAATCTGAAGAAACCGCAGCCGAAAGACCATTTCACGATCGGCATTAACGACGACGTCACCCACACCAGTCTCGACTACGATGCCACGTTCTCAACTGAGCCCGACAGCGTGGTTCGAGCCATGTTCTACGGACTCGGCGCAGACGGCACCGTAGGCGCAAACAAGAACTCGATCAAAATCATCGGCGAGAACACCGACAATTACGCACAAGGCTACTTCGTCTACGATTCGAAAAAATCCGGAGCGATGACCGTCTCCCACCTGCGCTTCGGACCGCAGCCGATCAAATCAAGCTACCTCGTCTCAAAGGCGAACTTCGTCGCTTGCCATCAATGGATCTTTCTTGAGCGCTACGACATGCTCAGCTCCCTGGTGGAAGGCGGCGTCTTCCTGCTCAATAGCCCATTCGGCAAAGACGAAGTCTGGGATCACCTTCCCCGCGAAGTGCAGCGGCAACTGATCGCGAAAAAAGCTCGGCTCTACGTGATCGATGCGTACCAGGTTGCCAAAGATACCGGCATGGGATCGCGCATGAATGTCATCATGCAGGTTTGCTTTTTCGCGATCTCGAAAGTCCTTCCCGGCGAGGAGGCCATCGAAGCGATCCGTAAGTCGATTCGCGACACCTATGGCCGCAAGGGTGAAGAAGTCGTTAAGAAGAACATGCTCGCGGTCGACGAGACTCTCGCCCATTTGTTCGAAGTAAAAGTCCCGGCCGCCGTCACCAGCAAGGTTGAGCTTCCTCCTGTTTTCCCCGGAGCCCCCACGTTCGAGCGCGAAGTGCTCGGCACGATCTACGCAGGAAAGGGCGATGACCTTCCGGTCAGCGCCTTCTCCTGCGATGGGACTTTCCCGACCGCATCCGCGCAGTGGGAGAAGCGCAATCTCGCCCTTGAAATCCCTGCATGGGACTCGAAGATCTGCATCCAGTGCGGAAAGTGCACCATGGTCTGTCCGCATGCGGTCATTCGCATCAAGGTCTACGACAGCAAAGAACTCGCTGGCGCTCCGGCAACATTCAAATCCTGCGACGCGCGCGACAAAGAATGGGCTGGAATGAAGTACACGATCCAGGTCGCACCCGAGGACTGCACCGGATGCGGCGTCTGCGTCGATATCTGCCCAGTCAAGAACAAGAGCGAAGTGCGCCTGAAGGCCATCAACATGGTGCCGCAACCGCCGTTGCGCGCGCCGGAGAAAGAGAATTGGGAATTCTTCTTGAAAATCCCGGATCTCGATCGGCGCAAGATCAAGGTTGGGACAATTCGCCAGCAGCAGGTACAGGAACCGCTGTTCGAGTTCTCGGGCGCCTGCTCGGGATGCGGCGAGACGCCGTACGTAAAGCTGGTCTCGCAACTCTTCGGTGATCGCGCACTAGTCGCGAACGCCACTGGCTGCTCGTCGATCTACGGCGGCAACCTGCCTACTACCCCGTGGGCCAAGAATGCCGATGGACGCGGCCCGGCCTGGTCGAACTCATTGTTTGAAGACAACGCGGAATTCGGGCTGGGCTTCCGCGTCTCGATCGACAAGCAGTCCGAGTACGCGCAAGAACTGGTGCGACGACTGGCAGACAAAATCGGCGAAGATCTCGCCACTGCCCTGCTCGGCACTAAGCAAAAAGACGAATCCGACATCTACGAACAACGCCAGCGAGTAGAAATCCTGAAGGAGCGGCTGCAGAGGCTCAGCTCACCCGAGGCCAGACAGCTTCTGGCCGTGGCCGACATGCTCGTCAAAAAGAGCGTCTGGATCATAGGCGGCGATGGCTGGGCCTACGACATCGGCTACGGAGGCCTTGATCACGTCCTGGCCAGCGGACGCAACGTCAACCTGCTGGTCCTCGACACCGAGGTCTACTCCAATACGGGCGGACAGGCGTCGAAATCCACGCCGCGCGGCGCGGTCGCGAAATTTGCCGCCGGTGGCAAGCCCGGTCCGAAGAAAGATCTTGGCATGATGGCGATGACTTACGGCAACGTCTACGTGGCCAGCGTCGCGATGGGCGCCAAGGACGAGCACACGCTCAAAGCGTTCCTCGAAGCCGAAGCCTACGACGGACCGAGCATCATCATCGCTTACTCCTCCTGCATCGCCCACGGCATCGACATGACAACTTCGATGAGCGACCAGAAAGTCGCGATCGAATCCGGGCAGTGGCTGCTCTATCGCTACAACCCCGAGAAAGCCGCCGCTGGCGAAAACCCGCTGTCACTTGACTCGCGCGCTCCAACCCGCAAGGTGCAGGACTACCTCCTGCAGCAGACGCGTTTCAAGATGCTCACCAAGAGCAACCCCGAACACGCGGAGTTGCTCTGGAAGGAAGCGCAGCTAGACGTCGAGAGACGGTTCCATCTTTATGAGTATCTGGCGGCTCGCAAGCCGGAGCCTGCGGTAGTTCCAAAAGACGAGCCGGCAAAAGCGGCTCCGACAAAGCCGAGCCCGGTAGGCGCAACAAAATAGGCGGTAGTTTAAAAAATGGGTGCCCCACGCCCACCCTGAGCCAAGTCCTTAGGGTCTCGCCACTTTCGCAAGGCGTGGGAGCGGTGAAGCAAGGACTTGAAGCAAGGAGAACCCGATGATCGACCTGAGCACTAATTATCTCGGCCTGAAGCTGTCTTCCCCGCTGGTCGTCTCGGCTTCGCCCCTGTCGCGCGACGTCGATGGCGTCTGCCGCCTGGAAGAAGCCGGCGCCTCCGCTGTGGTTCTCTACTCGCTCTTCGAGGAGCAGTTGCGCCAGGAGGAGGTCGACCTGCAGTATCACCTCTCCGTCGGAACCGAGAGCTTCGCCGAGTCCCTTACCTATTTCCCTCAACCCAGCGAATTTCACACCGGACCCGAGGGATATTTGAATCACATCCGGAAAGCGAAAGCCTCCGTCAGAATCCCCATCATCGCCAGCCTCAACGGCTCGACGCTCGGCGGATGGACCAGGTTCGCCGGCGAAATTGAGCGCGCCGGCGCCGACGCCATCGAATGCAACATCTACTACATTCCAACAGACCCGACGTTGACAGCCGAAAATGTGGAGAAGACATATCTTGATATCGTCCGTGCGGTGAAAAGCACAGTCACGATTCCGGTGGCCGTGAAACTGAGCCCATTCTTCAGCAACTTCAGCGGTATGGCTCATCGTCTCGATGACGCGGGCGCCGACGGCCTGGTACTCTTCAACCGCTTCTATCAGCCGGACATTGACCTTGAGGAACTCGAGATCCGCCCCAACGTGTTGTTGAGTTCGCAACAGGCTCTGCGTCTACCGCTTACATGGATCGGGATTCTCTACGGCAAAGTCAAAGCGAGCCTGGCCGCTACCAGCGGCGTGCACACGGCCGAAGACGTCGTGAAGCTTCTGATGGTCGGCGCCAACGTGACCATGCTCTGCTCTTCCCTGATGCGCCATGGCATCAATCATTTGCGCCACGTCGAGCGCGAAATGCGCGAATGGATGGAAGAACACGAATACGAATCCGTGCAGCAGATGCAGGGCAGCATGAGCCAGATCCGCTGCGCCGATCCGGGAGCCTTCGAGCGCGCCCAGTACATGCGCGCCGTGAAAGGCATGACACACATCCATATGGCCGGCTGGCGTTGATGGAGCGTAGCGCCGGCGACGCAGTAGGTGCACAATTGGAACGACACGGTCGGTGCCCCACTTCTGACCGGTTTTGCCAGAAGTGGAGACACGAATGAAACAGAGCGGAACAAATTTGCTCACCAAGTTTCGAAAGGGCGTGGTTTCAGCCGTGCCATGTGGGCCAAACTGAGAATTGGGCTTTAGCCCCTGGGGTGCAATCGTGTCAGTACTAAACCTCTCCCAAACGCAACACATAACCGCCTTCAACGCAACTCACGACAACGTCACTGACCAAGCCCACCGCCAGCGCCGCCGCGCCCTGATCCTTCCCCGCGAGCACGGCGCCTGGGGCCTGCTGCTGGTTCCCATGATCACCGGAGCCGGAGTCGCCTTCCATCACGCCAGCCAGATCTTTTCGCTGATTCTGCTGCTGACCGCTGCCCTCGCTCTCTTTTGGTTGCGAACTCCTCTCGAAAACCTGCTGGGCACATCGGCCATGCGCGCGCAGACCATCGAGGAGTCGCACACACTGCGCTCATTCATCGTGCTATTAGCCGGAATCGCCGCCTTGGCACTGGCCGCGTTGCTGTGGGCAGGGAGGAATCCAGAGCTCTGGCCGCTTGGCGGCGCAGTGGCTTTTGCTTTCATTGCGCAGGCCGCCATCAGGAAGCTGGGAACCACGTGGAGACGGCACCGGCCCTCCCGCGAAAGCGAAGCCGAGCGGCCCCGAAGCACTTACTCCCTTCGCATGCTTTCGGAGATGATCGGCGCCATCGGCCTCACGGCGTCCGCTCCTGCCGCTTACTACGTGGTCACCGGAAAGTTCACGGCCACGGCCTGGATGCTCTGGCTCGCGAATGTCCTCTTTGCCGGCGACCAGATTCATTACGTCCAGCTGCGCATCCACACCGCAAAGGTTCAGGGATTCCGCGCCAAACTCGCTCACGGCTGGGCATTCGCCGTCGGGCAGGCTCTGATGACTGCAATCATCACCCTGGCCTGTATGGCTCGCCTGATGCCGCCGATCGCCTCGCTGGCCTTCGCGCCATTGCTGTTCCGCGGATGGTTCTATTTCATCCAGGAACCAACGCAGCTTGTCGTCCGCCGACTTGGTTGGAGCGAACTCAAGCACGCCACCGCGTTCTGCGTGCTGCTGATTGCGGCCTTCATCCTCGCGAGATAGGAAGTCCGCGAGTTCGAACCACGCTGCCCGCCGGGTTCGGGTCTACGCGAGGTCGAAGCCATCTGTGACGCGCGTCACACGGGAAGTTTGCCACGCTGTAGTATATTGCCTGTCCTGAACTCAGTGTCCCAGAACAAATCGCTTCACGCCTCTAAAATAACGTTGTTTCTGGAACTATAGCGCTACTTCCATGGGAGGACTTTCGTGGCCCGAAACAAAAGTGTGAAAAGGACCAGCACTGAATCATCCGCTGCGAGTAAGCGCGGCACCTTCAAATCAGCTCCGCCCTATCGCAATCCTGCCCTTTCTGCAGAGAAGCGGGTGAAAGATCTTCTTTCGCGCATGACCCTGGAGGAGAAAGCCGCGCAGATGCTTTGTATTTGGCAGAAGAAGGCGCAGACCCTGGTGGATGCCGACGGCAACTTCGATCTGGCGAAAGCCCGACAGTCGTTCAAAGACGGCCACGGACTCGGCCAAGTCGGACGTCCTAGCGACGCCGGCAAGGGTCTGAATGCGCGCAGAATGGCGGAGACCACGAACGCGATTCAGAAGTTTTTTATCGAGAATTCGCGACTTGGAATTCCGGTGATCTTCCACGAGGAATGCCTGCACGGTCACGCGGCGGTGGATGGAACCAGTTACCCGCAGCCAATCGCGCTCGCCGCAACATTTAATCCCGATCTTATCGAATCGATTTTCACTGCTATTGCACTGGAAGCGCGGTCGCGGGGCGGTCACCAGGCGCTCACGCCCGTTGTGGACGTGGCCCGCGATCCTCGCTGGGGGCGCTGCGAAGAGACGTACGGGGAAGATCCGTTCCTGGTTTCACGCATGGGCGTCGCCGCGGTTCGAGGCTTTCAAGGCGACGCCATGTTCCGGGACAAGACCCGCATGATCGCCACCTTGAAGCATTGCGTCGGGCACGGCCAACCAGAGTCGGGTATGAACTGCGCACCGGCCAACGTTTCCATGCGCGTGTTGCGTGAGACGTTCCTGTACACGTTCAAGGAAGCATTGCAGAAGGGCGACGCCATCAGCGTGATGCCTTCTTATAACGAAGTGGATGGCGTGCCTTCTCATGCCAGCAAGTGGCTGCTGCGAGATGTTCTTCAGAAGGAATTCGGCTTCAAAGGGTACTACGTCTCCGACTACTTCGCGATCTGGGAGCTTGGATATCGCCCTGACACTCACGGGCACTTTGTCGCGGCGGATAAGAAGGAATCCACCAGGTTGGCTGTGGAAGCGGGCGTGAACATCGAACTGCCCGACCCCGATTGCTACCTGGAACTCGTGAACCTGGTGAAGAAGCGCGTCCTGAAAGAATCGCAATTGGATGAGCTTGTCGCGCCGATGCTTCTATGGAAATTCAAGCTGGGCCTGTTTGACGATCCCTACGTCGATCCGGCCGTAGCGGAGCGCGTGGTCGGCTGCGATGATCATGCCAAGCTCGCGCGTCAGTCCGCGTGCGAAGTCATCACGCTCCTGAAAAACGAAGGCGGAGTCGCTCCGCTCGACTTGAGCGAGTACAAAACGATTGCCGTCATCGGCCCGAACGCCAATCGCACGCTGCTGGGCGGCTATAGCGGCGTTCCCAAACACGAGGTCACCGCGCTTGACGGTATCAAAGCTCGCGTCGGAAATCGCTCCAAGGTCGTCTACAGCGAGGGCTGCAAGATCACCATCGGCGGAAACTGGAACCAGGACGCCGTCATTCCCAGCGATCCCGATGAAGACCGCAAGCAGATTGCCGAAGCGGTTGACGTAGCCAAGCAAGCCGACGTGATCATTCTGGCCATCGGCGGGAACGAGCAAACCTCGCGCGAAGCGTGGATGCTGAATCACATGGGCGACCGCGCCAGTCTGGACCTGATCGGAAGGCAGGAAGAGCTGGTCAAGGCAATGCTGGCGACCGGCAAACCGGTTGTCGTGCTCCTTTATCACGGGCGGCCAAACTCCATTAACTATCTCGTTCAGAACGTCCCGGTCATCTTCGAGTGCTGGTATCTGGGGCAGGAGAACGGTCACGCCGTGGCCGATGTCTTGTTCGGCGATGTGAACCCCAGCGGCAAGTTGCCGATCAGCGTGCCACGCTCGGCGGGACACCTGCCCGTGTTCTACAACTACAAGCCGTCGGCCCGGCGCGGGTATCTCTTCGACGATGTCTCGCCTCTTTATGCCTTCGGTTACGGCCTGAGCTACACAACCTTCACGATCCAGAACGTTCGTCTCGAGAAGAAGTCAATTCGCGCAAACGGTTCGACGCGTGTAATGGCGGATGTTACCAACACCGGCAAGCGCGAAGGCGCGGAAGTCGTGCAGATGTACATCCGCGACGCAGTCAGCTCAGTTACGCGTCCGGTCAAAGAGCTGAAAGGCTTCCAGAAGGTCACGCTACGTCCTGGGGAAAAAAAGACGGTTTCGTTCGATATTACGCCGGACTCTCTCGCTTTCTATGATGTGAATATGAAGTACGTTGTCGAGCCGGGAGAATTTTTCATCATGGTCGGCAATTCATCGCGTGACCAGGACCTGACAAAGGTGACGCTTGCCGTAACCAAGTAGATCGGGCTGCTCAGACGAGGTGCCTATGATTCAGAAATTATCCGTTGGCGAAAAGGTGGGCTACGCGCTCGGTGACATGGCCGCCAACTTTGTCTTTCAGGCCATGCTGGCATTGCAACTGGACTTCTACACTCACACCTTTGGTTTGACCGCGGCCCAGGCCGGAACGCTCTTCCTCGTCGTCGGGCTGGCAGTCGCGTGTTTCAATCCGGTGATGGGAATGATCGCGGACCGGACCAAAAGCAAGTCGGGCAAGTTCCGTCCGTGGCTGCTATGGACGGCCGTGCCCTTCGGAATCATCAGCATCCTGACATTCACGACTCCGCAGCTCAGTCCAGGCGGCAAGATCATTTACGCCTGGATTACCTACATCCTGCTGCGCGTGATCTATACCGTCAACAACGTGCCGTACGCTTCGCTGACGGCGGTCATGACGCAGGACCCCGACGAGCGCACCAGCATCTCGTCGTACCGCCAGATCGCGGCGAACAGCGCGGGGTTCATCGTGCAAAGCCTTGCCGTTCCCATGGTGGCGTTCCTCGGAGGAAGCAATAGCGCCCGTGGCTATCAACTTACGATGGGGCTGCTGTCGGTGCTCAGCGTGATCTTCTTCATCATTTCCTTCTTTGCGACGAAAGAGCGCATCCAGCCCGATCCACAGCAGAAGACCTCGCTCGGGCAGGATCTTTCGGATCTCTTCAGCAACCGGCCCTGGGTCGTGCTGTTTCTGGTCACCCTGTTCTACTTCAGCGCGATCCTGGTGCGCGGCAATGTCATGCTGCCGTATTTTCGGTTTGTCGCAGGCAATGTGAACCTTTTCGCCTGGTTCAACGGATTCGGCCTGGCGGCGTTGCTTTTGGGCGTGGCTTTCTCAACCGCCGTTTCGGTCCGAGTCGGCAAACGTGAGCTGTTCATTGCGAGCATGATCCTGTCCGGCATCTTCAACATGGCCCTGTATGTGATCTCGCCGCACGCCACTTACCTCATCATCGGCGCGGAAGTGCTTCGGCAGTTCGCTTACGGGCTGTCGGGGCCGATCCTGTGGGCGATGATGGGCGACGTCGCTGATTATGGTGAATGGAAAACGGGGCGCCGTGCCACCGGCGCGGTGACTGGTGGTATTGTCTTCGCGTTATGGGCGGGGCTGGCTCTTGGTGGCGCCGTCGCGGGATGGCTGTTGTCGGCCTATGGACTGGTATCCGCAGCTGATGTGCAGTCAACAGGCACGCAGACAGGCATCGTTCTGACAGCGAGCATTTACGCAGGCTTGTTTTTCTTAGCTGCCGCAGCTTGCCTGTTCTTCTATCCGCTGAATCGCGAGAAGAACCAATCGATCGCGAATGATCTCGCCGAACGCCGCAAGGGCCCGCCGGCCGTTGCCACTACGCAATAGGAAAACCTTATGCCTAAACCTTTGTGTTTTGCGGTCGTAATGCTTGCGCTCGTAGTCCATGCCAACGCGCAGAACCATCCCAGTCTCAAGGACGCTTACAAAGGCTGCTTCATGGTGGGCGCCGCGTTGAACCCTGCGCAGTTTGCCGGACAGGATCCGGCGGAAGACGCCATTATCAAAGCTCAGTTCAATACCATCAGCCCCGAAAATGTTTTGAAGTGGGAGAAAGTTCATCCTGAGCCCGGCGCCTACGATTTTGCCCCTGCTGACAAATACGTAGAATTTGGCCAGCAGAACCATATGTTCATCATCGGCCACACGCTGGTGTGGCATTCGCAGGTTCCCAAGTGGGTGTTCGAAGACCACAAGGGAAATCCGGTCAGCCGCAAAGTACTGCTGCAAAGAATGCGCGATCACATCAAGAAAGTCGTAGGCCGATACAAAGGCCGAATCGGCGGATGGGACGTCGTGAACGAGGCGCTGAACGAGGATGGTACGCTGCGGCAATCGCCCTGGATGAAGATCATCGGCGACGACTACATCGAGAAGGCCTTTCGCTTCGCTCACCAGGCCGATCCCAAGGCAGAGCTCTATTACAACGACTATTCCCTGGAAAACGAGGCCAAGCTGAAGGGAGCGCTGGCATTGGTAAAGAGGCTAAAGGCCAAGGGAGTCGCGATTGCCGGCGTCGGGACGCAAGGGCACTTTCACATGGATTGGCCCACCATCCAGCAAGTCGACGCCACGATCAGCGAGTTTGGCCGGCTCGGCGTGAAGGTCATGGTGACCGAGCTCGACATCGATGTACTGCCGCAGGCTACCGACAACCAGACGGCGGATGTTTCGGTGCATGCTGCTTCCGATCCAAAACTGAATCCCTATCCCGACGGTCTGCCGGAATCGGTTCAAAACGCGCTTGCGCAGCGATACGCAGATTTGTTCCAGGTTTACGCCAAACACTGCGGAGTTGTCACACGGGTCACGTTTTGGGGCGTCACCGACAAGGATTCCTGGAAGAATAATTGGCCGGTAAGGGGGCGAACAAACTATCCGCTGCTGTTTGATCGGAATGGCCAACCGAAGCCGGCATTTGACGCCGTGATCCAGGTCGGTACGAAGCGACCCTCCTGAGGCCAATCCATCTGTTCATGAATCGCGGACAGAACATCCTGGCTGCTACTCCGTGCGGAGTGCCTGCATGGGGTCCACATTTGCCGCGCGTCGTGCCGGAATGTAAGATGCCAAGAGCCCTGTTGTCATCAAAAGCACGGTTGCACCGGTCAGCGTCCTTGCAT
>Ga0335070_10006937_pt1 | contig 13314 bp, 9 predicted proteins | sample Lox_Sample_13_FD_206722 | JGI IMG/M metagenome (GOLD analysis project Ga0335070, IMG submission 206722) | Soil microbial communities from Loxahatchee National Wildlife Refuge, Florida, United States - Lox_Sample_1.3 | ecosystem: Environmental > Terrestrial > Soil > Wetlands | place: USA: Florida...
TTTCCTGATACCGTTCGTGCTTTCGCTTTTCTTCCATGATATGGTGCTCCTTTATCCGACAAATGCCTGTTCCGGCCGCATAACGCTTTCTACTGGCAATTTGTCGGGAATTGGCTCCTAATCCGTCGGCAAGACTTTGCGTTTCTTAATACGATAAATTTAGACAGAAATCAATGCAAATACTTCATGAAAGACATTCTTTTTATCTAAGTTCAGATATTCTCTCATCGCAACAGAGTTCAGCAATTTTACTAACAGGAAAAATTAACTCTTAATGAAAATCATTGGAATTTTTGAAACACTCAACATGGATTTTATATTAGACAAGACAATCGTTTTGTATGAGAGTATCATTAATTCAACAGGCTATTCTGACACAAGAATTAGCTTTCAGGAAAGGTTTGCCATGAAAAAGCCCTTGTCAAAAGATACTCCGCTGGTCTACTCCTCGGAATTGGGCCGCATCTGTCCCGAATGCGGAAAACCGAAGCCGGCCTGTGTCTGCGGAAAGAAGACGGCGTCAGGAAAGGGAGACGGCATCGTAAGGGTCCAGCGTGAAAGCAAGGGGAGAGGAGGCAAGACGGTGACCGTTATCAGCGGGGTTCCGCTCCCGGACGGCGCGCTCAAGGATTTGGCCGGCGAGCTGAAGCGCCGGTGCGGGACCGGAGGGACCGTCAAGGAAGGAAACATCGAAATCCAGGGCGACCATCGCGACTTTCTGGTCGCCGAGCTGGAAAATCGCGGATACAGGGTAAAGCGTGCCGGAGGATGAGCCTGCTCCTGAAAACTCCGGGTGCGCGCCTGTTTACAGAAGACAAATTTGAGATATCCTTTTCCCAGGGATAAACATCTGTTTGTCGAATGGAGACAGCCGGTATGGATAAAGATGTAGTAGTGCTGAGCGCGGCGCGAACCGCCATCGGAAAGTACGGAGGGTCCCTCCGTGATATTCCCGCCCAGCGGCTCGGCGCCGTTGTCATCGGCGAAGCAGTTCAGCGGGCAGGCATCGACAGGCAGATGGTTGACGAAGTAATAATGGGAAACGTAATTTCCGCCGGTCTCGGGCAAAATCCCGCCAGGCAGGCCGCTATCGTCGCCGGCATTCCGGTGGAAACGGGGTCTTTCACTGTTAACAAGGTCTGCGGTTCGGGCCTCAAGGCAGTCATGCTTGCCGCCCAGAGCATCAGGGCCGGAGATGGGGATATCATCGTCGCCGGCGGGATGGAAAACATGAGCTCCGCCCCCCACCTCCTCGACGGTTTGCGATGGGGCATGAAATTCGGCGATGCACAGCTCGTGGACGCCATGATCCATGACGGACTGTTCGATGTCTACAACAGGTATCACATGGGCTCAACGGGCGAAAGAACGGCCAGAAAGTACGGAATCACGAGGGAAGAAGCTGACGTGTTCAGCGTCGAAAGCCATCGCAAGGCAGCCGCCGCGGCCCGCGGGGGAAAGTTTCTGCGGGAAATAGCGCCGGTTCCTGTCCGCGGCGGGCTGTTCGACAGGGACGAGTGCTTTCGGGAAGACACATCCATGGAGAAACTGTCGACATTGTCCGCCGCTTTTGAAGCCGACGGCATCCTCACCGCCGGTAACAGCTCCCAGTTGAGCGACGGCGCGGCGGCCGTGGTTGTCGCTTCGGCGGCAAAGGCGGCGGAGCTCGACCTCTCTCCGCTGTGCAGGATTGTAAGTTATTCGGTGGCGGGCACCCCCCCGGAAGACGTGATGGAAGCCCCTGTTCCGGCCGTCAGAAAGCTCCTGGCAAAGACCGGCTTCAGCATCGGCGACATGGACCTGATCGAGCACAACGAGGCGTTCGCCAGCGCATCTATCGCGGTCATGAGAGAGCTTTCCATCGATCCGTCTAAATTCAACGTCAATGGCGGCGCCATCGCCCTGGGCCATCCCATAGGAGCAAGCGGAGCAAGGATACTCGTGACGCTGATCCACTCCCTGCTGGACAGGGGGCTGAAAAGGGGCCTGGCAACGCTTTGCCTGGGCGGCGGCAATGCAGTGGCGATGATTATCGAGAGATAGACCTTTTCCATGATACTGAGACCACAGGGAGATTTGTCATGACCATCAGGAAAATAGCCGTTGTCGGCGCTGGGACCATGGGGTCCGGGATAGCCAGGGCCGCCGCCGGAAGCGGTTTTGAAGTTACACTTCTTGACAGGGACGATGCGCTCGCTGCCTGTGGGCTGTCAAAAATACGGGAAGGCCTCGACAGAAAAGTAAGGTCCGGGGAGTTTGACGGTCGTGTGCGCGACGATATGCTCTCCATACTGAAGTCTTCGGGAAAGCTCGGAGACTGCGCGGATGCGGACCTGGTTATAGAGGCGGCGGCCGAACAGGAGCCCATAAAGCGGGAAATTTTCAAGACCCTCGATCAGATTTGCCCCACCGGGACGATTTTTTCCACGAACACCTCTTCCATATCCATTACCAGGCTGGCAAGCGTCACAAATAGACCGGATCGCTTCATCGGCATGCATTTCATGAACCCGGCTTATGTCATGAAGCTTGTCGAAATAGTCACCGGGCTGCGCACTTCATCGGAAACAGTTGCCGCAATAAAAGCCGTCGCCGGAAAAATGGGGAAGACGGCGATTGTTGTCGGCGATTCGCCCGGTTTCGTCGCTAATCGCATCCTGATGCCGATGATAAATGACGCAATCTGCTGCCTTCACGAGGGAATCGCTTCCCGGGAAAGCATCGACGAAATCGCAAGATCGGGGGCCAACCATCCGATGGGTCCGCTGGAGCTCGCCGATTTCATAGGGTTGGACATCTGCCTCGAAATTATGGATGTCCTCCATTCCGAACTGGGAGAAAAATACCGGCCCTGCCCATTGTTGCGAAAGATGGTAGCCGCCGGAAAACTGGGGAAAAAAAGCGGGGAGGGATTTTATGAGTACCGGTGAACGTTTGTTGACTGAGAGGAAATATGAGACCGGGATCATTCTTCTCAACAGGCCCGAGGCGATGAATGCCATGGATGAGGGGATGCTGCGGGAATTGCGGGATTCCGTTGACGAGTTCGAAAAGGATGACGAGGTGCGGGTCATCCTCATCTCCGGCGGAAAAAATTTCTGCGCGGGGGCCGACATCAAGGAGATGAAGGGTAAGACCCCCGAACAGGCAAAAGCTTTCGCGCTTCTCGGTCATTCAGTTTTCGAAAAGATCGAGAACTGCCTGAAGCCCGTCATAGCTGCCATATCCGGCTACGCGCTCGGGGGAGGCTGCGAGCTTGCACTGGCATGCGACCTGAGAATAGCAGGAGAGAACGCGAAAATCGGCCAGCCTGAAGTCGTTCTCGGGCTTATCCCGGGGTTCGGCGGGATACAGCGCCTGACAAGACTGGTGGGAGTCGCGAGAGCCAAGGAGCTGGTATTGACGGGCAAAATCGTCGATGCGAATGAAGCGGAATTCATCGGCCTCGTCAACCGCGTGGCCCCGGATCGGGAACTCATGGATCAGGCGGAAGAGACGGCCCGGCTAGTGGCGCGGCAGGGGCCGTCGGCTGTAAGACTCGCCAAGAAAATTCTCAACATTTCATCAAAACTGGAGGATGAGCTCATAACGTCGGATATCGAGGCTTTCGCCAAGTGCTTCGAGACCGAAGAACACGTGGAGGGGATAAACGCCTTCATCGAAAAGAGGAAACCCAGGTTTAAATAGAAGTGAGTCTCGAAGGCATGATGTGCTGGCGAACCTATGGACTGTGCCGCTCAGTTTTTTACCCGGGAAACGTCGATAAAAAGGATTGTTCCGTCGGACATGATGACTTTTCGGAGGTTCGTTTTTTCCAATGACGCGTCGGAGCCGTCGGAAATGCAGCGGCCGGCGAAGTTTGGCAGGAACGCTTCGGTGACGTTTTTTCCTCCCTGCCACGCTTCGAAATGAAGATGGGGACCGGTCGAACGCCCGGTGGATCCGGAATAGGCTATAGTTGTTTTCCTGTCCACCTTGTCTCCCGTTTTTACGCAATTGCTGCTGTGATGGGCATAGATGGTAATCATTCCGTCATCATGCCGTATGATAACCATATTCCCATAGCCGTGCTGCTGGCCGCTGTACAGCACTTTGCCCGGCGCTACGGGTAAAACTGCGGTGCCTTCGGGAATGGCTATATCTATCCCGTTGTGCCTGCGCAGCCCGCCGTCGATCGGGTCGTGGCGCAACCCGACTTTCGATGTGACCACGCCCTTGACCGGCAGGTCCAGATTGGCGGATTTTCCGCCGTCCGTTTCCCCGGCGGCCTGGATAGCCCTTTCAACTATCTCCCCGAGTTTCTTCTGATCTTTGAAGCCGGTCTTACTCCATTTCCCGCGAACCTGCCCGTTTTCATAATCGCCGACGGCTGCCTCGTTCGTCAACGAATTCCCGACCGTGCTTTCCGGTATATCCGCGGCGAAGCTAAGGGAAAAAGAAAGCAATACCAGTAATACCATAGCCGGATATTTCGCGGTTTCGGAATAAATTCCAAACTTCACCGGATTCTCCCCGCTCCACCTTCCGGAGTTATTTCACCGTAAATTCTTTTGTCGACATCTTTTATGGATTAGTCCGAGTAATACTAATCTCCCGCTACAAATATTCCTCCCCCTTCAAGGGGGAGGCCAGGAGGGGGATGGGATGCTTTGATGCCGAGATACCCATCCCCACCCCGACCCTCCCCTTGAAGGGGAGGGAGTTTATGATAGAAGCGGGAGATTGATTCCAATCAGGGGTATTAATGCACCCGTGACAGAATGGGAATCTTATCGATGGATTTCGCACGGGCTTTCGTATCGTTCCCCAATGTCATGGGGTCCATGAGGAATCCCGCGGTTTCCAGGAAATCAATGGCGTTCTGCATGACTTTCCTGAAATTCCCCGCCCTGGATCGTTTTATGGAAGAATATATGAGCACCTCGTTTTTGTCGACAAGATGCAGGCCGATATAAACCGAAGCCGATCCCCGTTTTTTAACCGCGCAGACATAGGCCTTGGCGTTTTGCGCCAGATATCCCTCCGGAGTTATTCTCGCCACGTTCAGCGACTGATGAACCTCCAGTATTTCATCCGCCGAGGCATATTCGACGGAATGAATGGATTTGTCAATGTGGAATTCATTTGAAAGGTCCGAGCAGTCTTCGACAGACAAAGGGTCATCCTCATCGGCTTCTTCCGAATCGGCTTCCATGGAGGGATCCATATTAGCGGATTTCGCATCCTCGCCTATTACTTCATCCGGCGGGAACATTTCATCGGCAGCAGCGTCTCCGTCATCTGCGAGGGATTGCCCGGAAACCGCGCCCATCAACCCGGCAAGCGCCTTCTCCACGGACAGGTCTCCGGTCCCGAATCTCATTGTCGCAACCGGTTCGGCTTCTTCCGCCCTTTTGCCGTCGTCACGGATCGAAGGTTTGTCCTCCGCCGGCATCGCCTCTTCCGGAACGGACTTAGCTTCCAGCGATGCGGCAGGCTTCCCGTCAGGCTCCTGTTTCCGGTTACCTGCCGTTTCCGCCACGGAAATAATGTCTTCCGCCGTTTTTTCTCCGGAGGCTTTCGCTCCGGAAACGTTCACGGAAACCGTACCAAGGCTCTGCAGCAAGGTGTCGGTTCCGGATTTGACCTCCGCAAGTTTCTCGACTATGGAGATAATGGATGCGGTCATTTCGTCCGCGGCCTTTTCCAAACCGGTTTTCGCGTCGGCCAGTTTCGCGGCGAAAGCGCTTTCCGCAGCGGTTTTTTCTTCCGTCAGCCGCCGTTTCCCGTCCTCCAGCTGTCGTAATTGTTCGGCCAGCGCGGTTTCAGCAGCCGCCTTTCCCGAGGCGATAATTTCCAGTTCCGCCTTCATGGACGCTGTTTCTTCCTCGGCATCTTTTTCCGCGGCCGACTTGTCGTCTGCAAGCCGGTCCAGTTCGGCACGCAATTCAGCGAGTATTGCCGCGGCCGACTCCTCTGCTGAGTTTTTTTCAGCGGTAAGCCGTTCAACGTCACTCCTTGCCTCGGCGATTTTATTTTCACCGCATTTTTCAACGGCTTCCTTTTCAGCCGAAATTTTCTCCATCTCTTTCTGGATCGAATTGAGTTGTTCCGCGACCGATGCCGCAACGGCTTTCTTCCCGGCGACAAGAGCATCCAGTTCCGATTTTTTGCGATCAATCTCTTCTTCGGCGGCCCTTTGCGCGATGTTTTTCTCTCCTTCGAGCATCATGGCCTCGGATTGCAGGGAAGCCAATTTTTCCGCGACCGATGCTTCCGCTTCAGCCATTTCGGAAGTCAGCCTTTGAATTTCCTGCCTGGCCTCTTCGAGCTTCTCCGCGGACTCCCTTTCCGCGGCGGCCTTGTCGGCCGCAAGTCTTTGCGCCTCGGCCCTCAGGGCCGTGAGCTCTTCAATCGCGCTCTGGTCGGCCGCCTCCAACTGCGAAACAAGGATTTCGACATCGGCTTTAACGGCCGCAACCATGTCATGTACTTCTTTTTCCATTGAAGCCTTTTCAGCCGCCAGTCTTTCCGCTTCCGCCTTAATCGCCGAGACTTCCTCGTCCGCTTTTTCCTTCAGTTCCTCAATCTCTTTTTTCAGCCTTGCCGTTTCGCCTTCCGCTTCGGCCAGCTCTCTTGATGCGTTTTGCTGGGCAGCGGCTTTCGCTTCGAACAGCCTCCCCGCCTCAACCCTGAGCTCGGCCAGTTCCTCGTCGGTTTTTTCGGCCGTCCACGACAACTCTTCCTTCAGGTTTTCTATCTCTGCTTTTACCGCCGTCAATTCATGAACGGCGGCATTTCCGGATGTCGACTTTTCCAGGGACAAACGCCGCGCTTCCTCTTCCAGTGCCGCAAGCTCAACCGTAACCCGTTCTTGCGCTTCCGCGATCTCCTCCCTAAGCTTTGACACTTCGGTTTTTGCGGCTGCCAATTCACCGGCAGCGGCCTTTTCCGCCGAGTTCTTTTCATTCGACAGTTCTTCCGCTTCCGCTTTCAGCCTGGCCAGTTCGTCACACTGAGAATCAGACGATTTCGAAACCTCGATCTTTAAGCTCTCAATTTCCGCATTGACGGCGGCCATTTCCCGGGCAAACACTTTTTCGGCGTCATCTTTTTCCGAAGAAAGTCTTTCCGACTCCTTTCGCAGATATTCCAGCTCCCGTGCCGCCTTTTTGTCTAATTCCTCTTTCTCTGAGACCAGCCGGGCCGCTTCCGCCCTGGCGGCCGACAATTCCCGGTCAAGCGCCTTTTCAGCGGCAGCCTTTTGCGAAGTCAGCTTTTCGACTTCTTTATTCAACGCCAGAAGCTCATCTGCCTTTCCGCCGGCCGCGGGACCGGTTTCCGCCGGCCGGGTCGCTTCCGTTTTCACTTGGGATACGACCCGGGCAAACGTCTTATCCCCAACCGTCTTCACTTCCAGCGGGGGTTTCGCCTTCTTGTCCGCGGCCCCGGAGAGGCTCACGGTTTTAGCCCCTTCATTTGGCTTGCTGCTTTCTGGTTTTCCGGTATCGCCATTGGCCGGGACCGTTCCGGCGGGAACTTTGCCGTTTTCACCCGTCGCCTGATTATCGCTCATATCCGCGACCTGGCCCGCCTTCCTCGCGATATTCCTCTTCCCGTGTTTGGACGGCTTGATTACACGGGTTTCACTTATGATGACTTCACGCAGGCCTTTGCTGTAATCGAGATTAACGTTCTCCATCTCAAAACCCATTTTTCCCGCAAAGGAAATGGCTTGCGGCAAAAGTTTCGTATACTCATCCCTGGTATCCGGCTGTTCTTCCATCGTATACACAAGAGTTCTTTTTGTGCCCGTATTCAGCAGCCCCATGAAAATGCTGAACAGGTTCTGCTCATGCAGACAGCAGATATATGCATGCCATGGTTCCTTGCCAAAACCCTCATTCGAAATGGAAACGGGAGATGATGATTTATACATGGCTATGATGTCTTGTGCATCCACTTCTATACAGGATAACGATTTGTCCAGAACCATCATGAGCACCTCGCAATTCGTTAATTAAGATCAGAGCGGGAAAACTGAAGACCTGAAATATCGCCACTGTCGCATTACCGGCCGTCATAACTATTTGTTAATGACTGAAAAAGCAAAAAGCCGGGCGGAAATATTCATGGTCATGACATTTCGGCAACCCGGCTGTCTCTTGGAGACCCTGTAGGCTTTCCGCCCCATCCTCACGGATGGTTTAGTATTATCGTCTATCAAAATTAATGTTTTTTACGCATCAACGGGCCTATTATGCGTAATGAACACGTAAAGTCAACATTTTTTAGATACTTAAACTATCATGAAAAAACGCGGACGTTCATTTCTTCGGATCAATACCGTAGCTTTTCATCTTGCGGTACAGGTTGCTGCGCTCAAGTTCAATCATTTCAGCTGTTTTGCTGATATTCCAGTTGTTTTCCTCAAGTTTCTGCAAAATGAATTCCTTTTCGAATTCTTCCCTTGCTTCCCGAAGGGTGCCGAATTCCATGATATTTTCAAGCTTCGGCGGGACCGCCTCCCTGCCGGCGTCCATGTTTGCCATATATTGCGGCAGATCTTCGACGCTTATAATTTCTCCCGGCGTCATTATTATCATTCTTTCGATAATATTTTTCAGTTCACGGACATTTCCCGGCCACTCATAGTTTTTCATTAATTCAACGGATTCAGGGGAAAACCGTTTTTCCTCACGACCTTCCCTCAGGTGGAACATCCGCAGGAAATGTTCCATCAACAGGGGTATGTCTTCTTTTCTGTCGCGCAGCGGAGGCACCGTAAAGGGAACGACATTCAGCCTGAAAAACAGGTCTTCCCTGAAATTGCCGTTTTTTATTTCCCCCTCAAGGTTTTTGTTGGTTGCGGCAATAACCCTGACGTCGACTTCCACCGTTTTGGTCCCGCCAACCCTTTCGAATTTGCGCTCCTGCAGGATCCTGAGCACTTTTGCCTGGGTTTTGAGCGACATGTCTCCAATCTCGTCAAGAAAAATGGTGCCTCCGTCCGCCAGATCGAATTTGCCCTTCTTCTGCGCTACGGCACCGGTAAAGGCACCCTTCTCATGACCGAAAAGTTCGCTTTCGATAAGCTCCTCAGGTAAGGCCGCGCAATTTACTTCCACGAATGGTTTGTCGCGGCGGAGGCTGCTGAAATGGATGGAGCGGGCGACCAGTTCCTTGCCGGTGCCGTTTTCTCCGGTTATCAGCACGGACGCGTTGGTGGGCGCAACCAGCTTTATCTGTTCCTTCAATTTTGCCATCGGCGGCGATGTTCCGGTCATTTCATGGTCGCGGAAGGCAAGCTCGCGAAGCGAATCATTTTCAGCGCGCAGCCGTTTCATGCTCAGGGCATTTCTGACCGTCACCAGCAGTTTTTCCAGGGAAAGCGGCTTTTCGATAAAATCGTATGCACCCATCTTTGTTGACTTGACCGCGGTTTCAATGGTGCCGTGCCCGGACATCATGATCACGATCAGGTAAGGATTCATTTCCTTCAGCCTCTTCAATGTCTCCAGACCGTCCATGCGCGGCATCCAGATATCGAGCAGGACCAGGTCCGGCGTGTTTTTTCGCGCCATGTCGAGGGCAACTATCCCGTCGGCCGCAAAAGAGATGGTAAAATCCTCATCTTCCAGTATCCCCGCCAGTGAAGTACGGATGCTTTCCTCGTCGTCTACCACCAGTATCTTTTCACTCATCGCATTTCCCGTATGAATATAACGGCAATCAGCCGAGGAACGGCTCGCCGCGTTAAATTCGTATTCATTGTTTTTCCTTGTCTCAGCCTCTTGCCCGCTTTTCCTATACCCATTCTCCGCCGGCGGGCAGCTCCACGATAAATTTGGTGCCTTTCGGCTGGTTGTCCTTGACCCGGATGAATCCGTGATGGTCGGATATGATTGTGTTCACGATCGCCAGGCCGAGGCCGGTCCCTGATTTTTTGGTGGAAAAATACGGCTCGAAAAGCCTCGGCTTGTCCTCAGGGGCAATGCCGTGCCCGGTATCCGCCACAGTGAAGGAAGCTATCTGAAGCTCCGGATTAAAGGAGCTCTCTATATCAATTTTCCCTTTGTCGTCCAGAGCCGCGACCGCATTGTCCAGGAGATTGATCAGCACCCTCTTGATCTGATCCTTGTCAAGCTGCAAAAGAGGAATCGAATCATCTGCATGGAAGGAAAAAGTTACTGACCGGTGCGCCTCCTGGTAAAGGGTCAGGGCTTCCCTGATAATCTCATTGAGGTCATTCGCGGTCGGTTGTGCGGCGGGCATCCTGGCAAAATTGGAAAATTCGTCGACCAGGGATTTCAGTTCGTCCACCGACTTTATGATCATGTCGGTGCACTCGTCAAACACCTTTTCCTCTTCGTCGAACCTGGAAAGATAGCGTTTGCGGAGCCTTTGAGCGGATAGCTTGATCGGCGTCAGGGGATTCTTGATTTCATGGGCGATCCTCCGTGCGACTTCTCTCCAAGCGGCCATTCTCTGGGCCTTTATCAGCTGGGTCAGGTCATCGAACACCACAACTGTACCCATGAATTCCCCGTTCTCGTCCTTTAGCAGCGACAGGTTCACGAGCAATGCAAGCGCCCCGTCCTTCAGGGGAATGGTTATCTGCCTGCTTATGGCGTCTTTCTTGGAAAGAACCATGTCCCGCAGCACTCCCTTGATAATGTCCAGTTGATTGTGCCGCAGGATTTCGCTGTAATGCCTCCCTAATACCCGTTCAGTATCGATATTCAGAAGCTTTTCGGCCGACTTGTTTACGGTCGTGAGAATACCCTTCCGGTCAACCGAGACGACTCCGGCCGTCACGTTGCGCAGTACTATCTCCATGTACCGCCTTCTCTGATCAAGCTCCATGTTGCTTCTGGAAAGCTCCGCGTTTTTCTCCCTGATGGCCAGCTGGCTGCTCCGGAGGTCCTCCGTCATTTTATTGAAGGACGCGACCATCATGCCTATTTCATCGTCGCCCTCGCCTTCCAGGTATATGTCAAGGTTCCCTTCGGCTACCTGCCTGGTGGCCTCGGCAAGCTTCTTGACAGGCGTGGTAAGGCTGTTGGCAAGGTAGACGCCGTACCAGACGGCCAAAAACGCGATCACCATTGTAATAAGAAACATCGTCAGGATGTATCCGCTCCTGATCGGGTATTTGAGCAGCTTCATCTGTCGGTATTTTTCGTATTCGTTCGATATTTTCTGCATTTTGCTTATCAGCGAATACGGCACGTAATAATTGACCACCACCACGCCGACAACATCCCTGGGATTCCAGTTAGAGTATACCGGAACCATGCCGCGGATCAGATCGGCTTTTCCGACCGGGTTCACCCTGGTAAAAGCCCTTCCACCGAGGGCCGCCCGAATATCATCCGATGAGGGGCTTGCAAATTCCGCCTGCGGCATTCCGGAGTTTGAAGCCCTGACCAGTTCTTCGTGCTGGGAAGAAAACACCTGGACGACCCCCAGGTTGTACTCCTTCTGTTTCTGCCGCACCAGGTTCCTCAATTGCGGCAGGTTCTGGTCGTTCAGCAGCTTCTGTTCCTTGATCGTTGTGCTTATCTGCCTTCCGTAGTAAAGGGCGCTGATTTCCGAATTCTGATAATATATACGCGCGACTTCGAGGGATTCTTCCAGAGAAGTTTCCACCTGCTTGTCAAACCATCTTTTTATGCTGATGTTGATAAAACTTGCCGATACGAAGAACAGCAGCAGGGTGGGAATCAGGGAGAGACTTACAAAGGCGAGCACCAGTTTGCCCCTCAGCTTCGCGCCGAAGGGGTTGCTCTTCCGGTCCAGGATCAGTTTGGCGATATTTCGGAAAACGAGATAAACAAGGAGGATGATGAGAAGGATTATTATGTTTATCAGTCCGAAAACAAATATGTTGTTTCCGGCGGGATATTCGGGATTAAACTGCGATAGCCGTATCTCGGCCGCGGTGAGAAAAATGATCAGCAGGACCGACAGCGCTATGATAAACGCATCCCTTTTTATTTTTTTCAAATCTCGTGAACCCAACACCGTCCTCTTCTTGTCCATATTTTTCCAGTCGTTTCCAGGACGAAACGGAAATTACCCGCCCGGGAAAATCAGGTGCCCGTTTTTTTCATTTTCAAATGGTTTCGCTGGGGAAATTTCCTGCAAATATGCACAATTTAAATGAATTACAGTATTTTTTCAAGATCTAGCAACAGTTTCGACATGTTCATACATATCAAAAAAAAAGCAGCCCGCTAAGGCTGCTTAAAAAAGGGAGGGAACAGATATGACTCAGGCTTCGGAACACGCTATCTCGGCAAAAGACAGGGAAGCCGCTGAGGATTCCCGTTTTTCGGAAAGCTCGTCCAGTTTCCAGCAATCCTTTTTGGCAAGGAGTTCGGTAACCATCTTGTGATTAAGGTCATGGCCGGATTTGAGTGCCTTGACATGACCAATTATGCGGTGCCCCGCCAGATAGAAGTCACCCGCTGAATCCAGGATCTTGTGCCTGACGAATTCATCCTCAAAACGCAACCCGTCTTCGTTGAGTATCCCGTCATCACCGATTACCACGGCATTGTCCAGGGAGCCTCCGCGTGCAAGGCCGTTCGCCTTGAGTGTCTCCACCTCGGCCAGAAACCCGAAGGTTCTGGCGGGAGAATAGTCGGCGCAGAATTTTTCTTCATCGAATTTCATGCTCCTGAACTGGTTGCTCACAACAGGATGACTGAAGCGCATATCGAAGGAGATCCTGAAATAGCGGGATGGAATCAATGTTATTTTCTTGTCCCCGTCAGTGACCGTGACCGGCTTTTTCACCACCAGATACTTCCTGGCCCTCGAAAGAGTTTTTATGCCCCCCTCTTTCAGCGCGGCAACCAGCGGATAAGCGCTTCCGTCCATGATCGGGACTTCCGGCCCGTCTATATCTATGTGGGCGTTGTCTATTCCGCAGGCGAACAGGGCCGCCATGAGATGTTCGATAGTGGAGACGGTTGCGTTGTTCTTGCCTATTGTCGTGGAAAGCCGGGTATTTACAACATTGGAAGCTATCGCTTCTATGGAAACCGGGGGGGTTACGTCAATGCGGTGGAAAACTATGCCGGTTTCCGCGTCCGCCGGGCGGATCGTCATGTTTACCGTTTTACCGGAGTGGAGTCCGATTCCTGATAATAAAATCTTTTCTTTCACGGTCGTTTGTAAGGGCATCTGCAAGCTCCTTGGCAATAATAATGGGAAAACTTGTTCTAATAATTTGAATTATTTGTAGCAATAAGCGGGCCAAACCTGAAATCGGTCCAACATACTGAATTAACAGCATATTACAGAAAAGCCAACCCGGAGCTTGAA
>Ga0335070_10006938_pt1 | contig 13313 bp, 11 predicted proteins | sample Lox_Sample_13_FD_206722 | JGI IMG/M metagenome (GOLD analysis project Ga0335070, IMG submission 206722) | Soil microbial communities from Loxahatchee National Wildlife Refuge, Florida, United States - Lox_Sample_1.3 | ecosystem: Environmental > Terrestrial > Soil > Wetlands | place: USA...
CCATGGTGTTCGACGACCAGCATCTGGCGCTCTGGGAGCGCGGCAAGGGCACGGTCAACGCCGCGCTCAAGGACGGCACCAAGGTCACGGTGTTCATCCGCAAGCCGGCGCTGCGCGAGGCCGGCATATTGCCCAAGGGCGGCGTCGCGCGCTTCTACGGCACCGCCAAGCTCCACAAATCGGGCAAGATCTACGACGAGATCTGGCAGCGCCTGATCCAGCCGGAGAAGGACCGCGATCCGCAGAAGAAGGGTTATGGCGTGCTGATCAAGATCGAGCGCGCCGAGGACCTGGACGGCGACCCGCTCAAGGCCTGAGCGCGGCGCGCGGAGAGACGCGCCATGGCGGCGGCTGAACGCTCGATCCCAGTCCTGATCGTCGGCGGGGGCCCGGTCGGCCTCGCCGTCGCGGTCGAGCTCGGCTGGCGCGGCGTGCCGTGCCTGCTGATCGAGCAGGGCGACGGCTCGATCGTCGACGCCAAGATGTTCGCGACCGGCATCCGCACGGTCGAGTTCTGCCGGCGCTGGGGCTTCGCCGAGAAGGTCAAGGACTGGGGCTTCCCGCGCGATTTCCCGTTCGACAACGTCTTCGTCACGACGCTGATCGGCCATGAGCTCGGCCGCATCAGGCTACCGACGCTCGCCGAGACGCACCCGCCCGCCTGCAGCCCCGAGCAGTTCGCGCACTGCCCGCAATTCGTCTTCGATCCGATCCTTGGCGCGGCGGCGCGCGGCTTTTCGTCGGTGACGTTGCGCTATCGCTGCAAGCTCGAGTCTTTCGAAGACGACGGAAGCGGCGTAACCGCCGAGCTGCGCGATCTCGGCTCGGGACAGCGCGAGCGCGTGCGCGCCGCCTATCTCGTCGCCTGCGACGGCTTCACGAGCGGCGTGCGCAAGGCGCTCGGCATCGAGATGACCGGCCGGCCGGTCATCAACCGCTCGGCCAACATCATGTTCCGCACGCCGAGCCTCGCGGCGATCCACGACAAGGGCAATGCCGGCCGTTATGTTCTGACCGGCGCGCAGGGGCCGTGGGCGAGCCTGGTGCCGGCCGACGGCAGGACGCTCTGGCGCCTCATGGTCCACGGCCGCGAGGACTGGGACGCCGATTCGATCGACCCGCGCGAGGCGGTCCGCCGCGCCGCCGGGCGCGACTTCAACTTCGAGATCGTCAATGTCGGCAACTGGACGCGCCGGCGCATGGTCGCCGACCGCTACGGCAGGGGCCGCGTGCTGCTCGCCGGCGACGCCGTCCACGTCATGCCGCCCAATGGCGGGCTCGGCATGAACACCGGCATCGGCGATGCGGTCGATCTCGGCTGGAAGCTCGCCGCGCTGCACCAGGGCTGGGGCGGCGCGCATCTCATGGCGAGCTACGAGGCCGAGCGGCGGCCGGTCGGCGTGCGCGCCTGCGACGAGGCGGTGCGCAATCTCGAGCGCTTCTCGACCAAGGCCGACTACAGCCATGTGCTCGACGACACGCCCGAGGGCGCCGCGACCCGCGCCGAGATCGGCCGGCGCCTCTCGACCGTCAACCGCATGGCGTGGGACAGCCCGCTCAACACCCATCTCGGCTATCGCTATGACGGCTCGCCGATCTGCATCGCCGACGGTCCGCCGCCGCCCGAGCCCGAGGACGCGCGCCACTACGACCAGACCAGCCATCCCGGCGGCCGTGCGCCGCACGCGTGGCTTGCGGACGGCCGCTCGACGCTCGACCTGTTCGGCCGCGGCTTCACGCTGCTGCGCTTCGGCGCGGGAGCGCCGGACACGGCCGCGCTCGCCGCGGCCGCCGCAGCGCGCCGCGTGCCGCTTGATGTCGTGACGGTCGACGAGCCCGAAATCGCGGCCGTCTACGAACGCCGCCTCGTGCTGGTCCGCCCGGACGGCCACGTCGCCTGGCGCGGCGACGCGCTGCCGGCGGACACGCTCGCTCTGGTCGACCGCGTGCGGGGCGCGGGGCCGGCCCCAGCCTGAATTGACCGAGGCCGCTTCGCCCGATAGTCTTAGCGACCTCGGCCGTTCGACCTGAATTCAACAATGTCGAATGGCGTAAAAGATAAATCAGCGCCGCACTGTCGGCGTGCCCCGTGGGAGGAGGACCGCATGAAGACTAGACTTATTGCGCTGTGCGCCATGCTGGCGTTGGCGCTCGGCGTTTCGCTCGGCGCGACGCCGGCCTCGGCCGAAAGCGAGTTCAAGATTGGCATCGTCGCGTCGCTGTCCGGCCCGTTCGCCTCGGCCGGCAAGGACACGATGGACGGCCTCGATGCCTGGGTCAAAGCGCACGGCCTGCCCGGCAAGAAGATCGTGTTCGAGACGCTCGACGACGAGACCAATCCGGTGCACGCCTCGAACGCGTTCCGGCGCCTGGCCAACGATCCCAAGGTGCAGCTGATCTATCTGTTCATCCCGAGCAGCTCGGCGCTCGCGGTCAAGTCGCTCGCTTCCGAGTTCAAGGTACCGATCGTCTCCGGCGGCGCCGCCGACGAGCTCGGCGTGCCGGCCGATCCCTATCTTTTCAAGGTGGCGCCGGCCGTGCACGACTTCATGATCGTGCTGTGCGAATACGCCAAGAAGCACAATCTGAAGAAGATCGCGATGATGAACGCGACCGACGCCTACGGCCAGTCGCAGGCCGCCAACATCAAGCAGCTCGCGCCGAAATACGGCATGACGGTGGTCGCCGACGAGACCTTCTCGGTCGACGACACCAGCTTCAACGCGCAGATGACGCGCATCCGCGCCTCGAACGCCGACGTCATCTTCAACGGCGCCTCGGGCCGCGCCGCCATCCTGAGCTACAAGCAGATGAAGCAGATGGGCTTCAAGCAGCCCGTCATCGTGAGCCAGGCGTTCATCGGCAAGGCCTTCTACGAGGCGATCGGCGGCACGAAGGAGGCTGACGGCCTCTTGCTGCCGATCCAGCTCGGCTCGTTCGGTCCCGCCGTCGGCGGCGACACGGCGCGCCTCTATGCGGAGATGCAAAAGGCGCTCGGCCGGCCGCCGGTCTATTTCAACACCTTCGGCTACGACGTCGGCATCATCACCGCCGCCGCGGTCGAGCATTCCGACGGCACGCGCAAGGGCCTGCGCGACGCGCTCGACAAGATCAAGGACCTGCCGGGCGTGAACGGGCCGATCACCTACACGCCGAAGGACCACACCGGGCAGAACTTCCGCTCCATCACCATGGGGAAGCTGCTCGACGGCAAGGCGGTGCTGGCGAACTGACACGGACTCCGGTCGCCGCTGTGTTCCCTCACCCGCCTCGCTGCGCTCGGCACCCTCTCCCGCAAGCGGGAGAGGGGGGACCCGCGCGCAGCGCGGGTGGGTGAGGGCCGACGCACGCGTTTCTTCGTCCGGGCACGACGTAGCCGCGAGGAGCGATGGATTTCCTGGTCTTCGTCCAGCTGCTTCTGCCGGGCATCACGACCGGCTGCGTCTACGCCCTGGTGGCGCTCGGCTTCGTGCTGTGCGCCAACGTCTCGGGCGTTGTCAATTTCGCGCAGGGCGAGTACGTCATGCTCGGCGGCATGGTCGGCGCCTCGCTGGTCGATCTGCACGTGCCGCTGGCGCTCGCCATTGTCGGCGCGGCGCTCGCCGGCGCCCTGCTCGGCGCGGCGCAGGAACGGCTGACGCTCGCGCCGGTCCGCCGCAGCCCGCCCTTCATCCAGATCACCATCACCCTGGGCGTGGCCGTCGTCATCCGCGGCATCGCGCTGATCGCCTTCGGCAAGGACCCGCTCAGCATGCCGGGCTTTGCCGGCGACGGCACGGTCGACATCCTGGGCGCGGTCCTGCCGGTGCAGACGCTGTTCGTGTGGGGTGCGACCGCCCTGCTCCTCGCCCTCATGTTCCGCTTTCTGAAGCATTCCGACACCGGCCGGGCCGTGCGCGCCTGTTCGATCAACCTCCAGGCCGCGCGGCTCATGGGCGTCGACACCGAGCGGCTGACGCTCGTGGTGTTCTCGGTCGCCGGCGGCATCGGCGCGCTCGCCGGCGTGGTCATCACGCCGATCGTGCTGGCGAGCTGGGACGCCGGCGTCGCCTATGGCCTGAAGGGCTTCGTCGGCGCCATTCTCGGCGGCTTCCGCTCGCCCACGATCGCGGTCGCGGGCGGCCTCTTCATCGGCCTGCTCGAGGCGTTCTCGGCCGGCTATGTCTCCTCGGGCTGGAAGGACGCCATCGTCTACGGCGTGCTCCTGGCCTATCTCCTGGTGCGCGGCGGCGTTTTCATCTACGGGCGTGCGTCGTTGATCTTCAGCAGCCACTGATCGATGACCGCGCATCTCGCCAGGCGCAAGACGATGCTGGCGGTGGCCGCGTTCCTGGTCCTGGTCGCCGCCTACCCGTTCGTGGTCCCGGGCAATTATCCGCTCGGCATCGGCATCACCGCGGGCGCCATGGCGGCCGGCACGGTCGGCTTCGTGCTGCTGTTCGGCTACGCGCAACAGCTCGCCCTCGGCCAGGCCGGCTTCTGCATGGTCGGCGGCTACGCCAACGCAATCCTGTGCGTGCGCTATCACTGGGATCCGTTCGTCGCCTTGGTCGCCGGCGCGGCGCTCGCCATGCTCGTCGCCTACGTCATCGCGACGCCGATCCTGAAGCTGCGCGGCTTCGTGCTCGCCATGGCGTCGCTCGCCATGCATTTCATCCTGATCGTCGCCGCCCTGCAGGTGCCGCTGACCGGCGGCGCGCTCGGCACCTACGGCCTGCCCAAGTTCGCGATCTTCGGCGCCTCGCTCAGCAACGACCTCGCCTACTACTACGTGGTCTGGCTCATCGTGCTGCTGGCCGTCGCCATCGGCCTCAACATCGACCGCTCGCGCATCGGCCGCGCGCTCAAGGCGATCGCGGTCAGCGAGATGGCGGCGGGCTCGGTCGGCATCGACATCGCCAAGTACAAGGTGCAGATGTTCGTCGTCAGCGCCGGCATGGCGAGCGTCTCCGGCAGCCTGACCGTGCATTTCCTGCGCGCCATGGACCCCGAGGTGTTCGGCTTCGCCTACAGCCTCAACATCATCACCTCGGTGATCGTCGGCGGCCTGATGTCGATCTGGGGCGGCGCCATGGGCGCGGCGATCGTCACCGGCCTGCGCGAGGCGCTGCGCGGCCTGTCGCTGCCGCTCTGGGAATCGGTGATCATGGGCGCCTTGACCGTCGTCGTGCTGATCGCCTTCCCGCGCGGCCCGGCCGGCTTCCTGAGCGGCCTCTTCGACCGCCTGACCGGCGAGCGCGGCCCGAAGCGCGCGCTCGGCGTCCAGCCGGTGCCGGCCGCGCTCAAGCCGCTCGTCGATCCGCCGCCCGCCGGCACGCCGATCCTCGAGGTCGGGGGCGCCTGCCGCTCCTTCGGCAGCCTGCGCGCCGTCAACGACGTGAGCTTCACGGTCGAGGCCGGCTCGATCACGACGCTGATCGGGCCGAACGGCGCCGGCAAGACGACCATGTTCAACCTGGTCGGCGGCTACCAGCCGCTCGACCGCGGCAGGGTCAGCTTCCTCGGCCGGCCGATCGCCGCGCTCATGCCCCAGGAGATCGCGCTTCTCGGCATCGGCCGCACCTTCCAGAACCTGCAGCTGTTCGACAACATGACCGTGCTCGACAACGTCATGTGCGGACGCCACCGCCTGACCGCGAGCGGCATCCTCGACATCTCCCTCCGCCTGCCGCGCGTCGGCCGCGAGGAGGCGGCGACGCGCGCCGCGGCGCGCGACTGCCTGCGCTTCGTCGGCCTGGAGGGCGCGGAGACCATGATGACCTCGGCGCTGTCCTTCGGCCATCAGCGCCTGGTCGAGATCGCCCGCGCGCTCGCGCTGGAACCGAAATTGCTGCTCATGGACGAGCCGGCCTCGGGCCTGAACGACACCGAGACCGAGCGCCTGGCCGAGCTGATCCTGCGCATCTCGGCGCTCGGCGTCTCGGTGCTTCTGGTCGAGCACGACATGCGCCTGGTCATGGGCCTCGCCGACCATGTCGTGGTCATGCACCACGGCGTGAAGATCGCCGACGGCCCGCCCGACCTGGTGCGCGCCGATCCCGAGGTCATCGCCGCCTATCTCGGACAGGAGGTCCATGAGCGCGTTGCTTGAGCTCGCGGGCGTGTCGAGCGGCTATGGCCGCTCGCCGGTGCTGCACGAGGTGTCGCTCGAGGTCGCGGCCGGCGAGATCGTCGCGCTGATCGGCGCCAACGGCGCCGGCAAGTCGACCCTGCTCAACACCATCATGGGCCTCGTGCCGCTCTCGGCCGGCGCCATCCGCTATGACGGCAAGGCGATCGGCGGCCTGCCGACGCCGGCGATCGTGCGCGCCGGCCTCGCCCAGGTGCCCGAGCGGCGCCAGCTGTTCGGCGCCATGACCGTCGAGGAGAATTTGCGCATGGGCGCCTATACCGAGCGCGACCGCTCGGCAACGGAGCGGGCGCTCGAGGAGCAGTTCGCGCACTTCCCGGTGCTGCGCGAGCGGCGCCACCAGCTCGCCCAGACGCTCTCGGGCGGCGAGCAGCAGATGGTGGCGATCGCCCGCGCGCTGATGTCGCGCCCGCGCCTGCTCCTGCTCGACGAGCCGTCGCTCGGCCTGGCGCCGCTCATCGTCGAGCAGATCATGAAGCAGATCGTTGCGCTGCGCGCCGCCGGCGGCACCGTGCTGGTGGTCGAGCAGAACGCGCGCGCCGCGCTCGACATCGCCGACCGCGGCTATGTGCTGGAGAACGGCGCCATCACGCTCGCCGGCGCGGCCCGCGAGCTGCTCGACAACGCCGCGATCCAGGACGCCTATCTCGGCGGCCAAGGCGGCAGCTCGCGCGCCATCGAGGAGCGCATCCGCGCCAAGCGCCGCGCCATCCTCGGGCGGTGAGCGGCGCGCTCAGTCTTGTCGATCGAGATTGTCGTGGAGGCGCCGCTGCAGCGCCGCCCCGTCGATCTGGTGCACGCTGCCGCTGCCGGCGAGGTCGAGCGCGTGGGCCGCGGCCGCGCCCATGGCGATGCACGGGCCCATGACGCGCACGCTCGACAGCGCGGCGTTGTCGGCGTCGATGCAGCGGCCGGCCGCGACCAGATTGTCGGCCTCGGGCGAGACCAGGCTGCCATACGGCACATAGTGCAGATGGTCCTCGCCGAAGGTCTCCCAGACGATGCCGTCGGGCCGGTCGTGCAGCTCGATCGGCCAGCCGGTGCGCGCCACCGAATCGGGAAAACGCCGGCCGGCGCGCACGTCGTCGACGGTGAGCTGCTGGCGGCCCAGGATCCAGCGCGTCTGGCGGATGCCGGGCAAACCGTAGCTGCGCACCCGCGCGCGGCCGAAGGCCTCGGGGAACTCGCTCTTGATGAAGCCGATGACCTTGTCGGCCTGGGCCCGGCCCTCGAGCGCCAGGCGCGAGGCCGCGACCGGCTCGAGCGGCGTCGCGAGATGGGTCATGTTGACCAGCGCCGTGCCGCGCCCGGGAAAGACGAACGCGAATCCGTCTTGGCGCACCAGATTGTAGGTCTGGGCCTTCTCGCGCAGGCGCTTGGTCATCGCCTCGCGCGTCGGCTGGCGGCTCTCGTCGACGCCTTCGAGCACGATCATCTGGGTGCCGTAGACCGGCTCCTGCGGCTCGCGGCAGGGCAGGCCCGCGCCCCAGGCGACCGCCGCGTCGCCGGTCGCGTCGACGAAGCCGGTGGCCTTCAAGCGCAGATCGCCGTAGCGAGTGGCGAGCCCGAGCTCGCCGATGCGCCGGCCGTCGCGCCCGACCTCGCGCAGGATCGCGCCGAGCAGGACGGTGATGCCGGCCTGGCGCACCGCCTCCTCGATCCAGCGGGCGAGCGCGACCTCGTCGTACATGACCACCGTGGTGATCGGCCCACGCCGATAGTGCAGCACGCCCTGCCCGCCGAGATCGCGCAATATCCCGTCGGCGATGCCGTGGGTGAGCTGATAGCCGTGGCTGCCGTTCGAGAACAGGCCGCAGAACGTGCCGATGATCGAATTGACCGACTGGCCGCCGAGCGCCGGCAGGCCGTCGATCAGGGCGACGCGCCGGCCGAGCCGCGCCGCCTCGAGCGCCGCCGAGACGCCGGCGATGCCGGCGCCGACCACGCAGATGTCGGCCTCGACAAGCTGCGCTGGTGCGGCGGAAGGCCGCGTGACGATCCTGGTCGCAATCGAAGGCTGGCGCGCGTCGGCCATGGCTCGCTCCCGCTGCCGCGGACCACACCTATATCGCAGATCGCCGTCGGCGGACACACCCTCACCCTGGCCCTCTCCCACTGTCGTGGGAGAGGGGAATCCATTGTGCCGCTTTCTCGATAGCGTCCCCTCTACCGCTTGCGGGAGAGGGTTAGGGTGAGGGCGAACCGCGCGCCTGGGGTGGCCAACGGCTATTTGATCTTCAGCTCGGCCCGCACCTCGTCGAGGATCGAGGTGTCGACGAGTTCGTTGATCGGCGTCTTCTCCTTCACCAGCCCCGCGTCCATCCAGATCTTCTGCAGGCGCTCGATCGACTTGAGGTCGATCAAGCCCATTTGGCTGACGTTCTGCGGGCCGGGAATGGCGGTGATCACGTCGTTCGGCATCTTCGACCACTTGACGACGCTGGCGATCATGTCGGGCGACCACTTGCCGCCGCCGTCGGTCACTTCCTTCAGGCCCTTGAAATAGGCGAGCAGGAACCGCTTGGTGACGGCGCGCTTCTCGGTCAGGAACTTCGGATTGGCGGCCAGGAAGCTCTCCTGGAACCAGGGCATGACCTCGTAGGACGGCAGCCAGCGCACCGCCAGGCCCTCGGACACGAGCCGGCCGGCGATCGGCTCGACCATGGTCAGCACGTCCGCCGCCTTGTTGCGGAAGATCGGGAGGGCGTCGCTGACCGCGCGCAGGCGCTCGGTGAAGGTCACGTCCTTCATGGTCAGGCCGCCCTGCTGGATGGCCTGGGTCGAGGTCAGATAGACGGGCGAGCCCTTGGGGCCGCCTTCGATCGTGAGGCCCTTAAGATCGGCGTAGGTCTTGATCTTGCCGGTGTCCCAGACATCCTTGCGCACCATCACCCACATGGTGTCATGCCAGCCCTTCTTGGCCTGGGCCAGCGAGGCGATCAGCTTCACGCCGAAGCCCTCGGCCTTCTGGTTGAAGAAGCCGGGGCCGGTGACCATGCCGGCGATGTCCTGGTCGCCGCGCGCCAGCATCGGAATCTGCGACAGCGCCGATCCGCCATAGGTCGAGACCTCGACGTCGAGGTTCTGTTCCTTGAAGTAGCCCTTGTCGATGGCGAGGAAGAGCGGCAGGTAGCTGTAGATCTGCGGATTGAACGAGATCCGCACCTTGTCGGCTTCGGCCCGCGCCCCGGTCGTCGCCAAGCCGAGCGCGGCGACCGCCATCATTGTTGCCAAGAGTTTACGCATCGTTGCCTCCCTGGTTTTCCCCCTGGCGCCGCGCCGGGCCGAGGCCCGTTTCAGCGCCCTCTATCAGCCGTTGCGCATGGTCGTGGACGGCGTCTCGCCGAACCGCGCGCGGTAATCCCGGCAGAAGCGATTGAGATTGCCGTAGCCCGCGCCGAGCGCGACGCCGGTCACGGTCTCGCGCGCGCTGCGCGCCTTGCGCAGCGCCGCACGCGCCCCATCCAGCCGCACGCGCTTCAGATATTTCATCGGCGAGGTTCCGAGATAGCGCTCGAAGCCGTAGTAGAGCGAGCGAGCGCTGACGCCGGCGACTGCGGTCATGTCGGCTATCGTGATGTCCTGCGCGGCATGGGCGCGGATGTACTGCTCGACGCGCCGTACGTAATAGGGCGAAGCGGCCGCGTGCATGCGCTCGAGCTGGGTGCTGAGATTGTTGGGGAAGCTCTGCACGGTGAGCAGCAGCAGCGTGCGCTCGCAGGAGCGCGCGGTGACGCTGTCGGCGACGCAGGGCCGCGGCTGGCTCAGGTCGCTCCACAGGAGCCGCACATAGTTCCACAGCGTCGGCACGCGCTCGAGGTCGAGCACGATCTGCGGCTCGAACTCGAGGAAGGAATCGCTCAGCAGGCCGTATTCGTCGGCCAGCATCTTCATCATGGTCGGCCGGTCGATGCGGATGCACAGCATCTCGCTCGCGCCCGCCCAGCGCTTGCGCGTCGTGCCGCCGATCGGCGTCATGACTACGATTTGGCCCGGCCTGACCACGGCGCGGTGCGGCCCCTGGATGATCTCGAGCGCGCCCTCGAACGGCACGTAGAGGAACAGGTCGGCCTCGCGCGGCGGCGCGGTCAGCACCTCGTGCGGCGCGGCGACATTCAGCTCGAAGGTCTCGATGACGGTGCGGCCGACATCGGCGCGGAAATGCCGGACGCGGCAGAAATCGCGCTCGGCGCCGAAATTGAGGCGGATTCGGCCGTCGGAGAAATCTCGGAAATGCTGGCGCGCGACGTCGACCTCGCCGGTCTCGAATTGGCGGGCGACCGGCGAGTGCAGAAAGCCCGCCGCCGGCGACTCGAGCCGCCAGGGCGCGGGCTCACCCGTGCCGACCTGCAGCATCCTTTCCTCCCTGTCGTCCCGGGCTGTGCCGCGCCGCGCGCGTCGCGGCCCCGCCTATCGTTTTGCCGCCGGCGACTGCCAGGGCGTGATCCACCGCTCGAGCCAGTCCATGAGCAGGTAGCACGCCGCGCCCAGGATCGCGGCCACGACGAGCCCGGCCATCGAGCGCGACAGCGACAACACCTGCCAGGAGTTCCAGATCACGTAGCCAAGGCCGCTGGTGCTGACCAGGAACTCGACGGCGACCGTGCCGAGCAGGGCGAGGCCGAGCGAGACCAGCCCGCCCGCCATGAGCGCCGGCAGCACCGCCGGCAGCGTCACGGTGAAATAGAGCTGGCGCTTCTTGACGCCGAAATTCTTGGCGACGTCGAGATAGATCGGCTCGACGCTGATCACCGCGGCCATCGCCGTGATCAGCATGGTGAAGAACGGGCCGATCGCGATCATGATGATGTTCGACGTCTCGTTGAGTCCGACCAGGATGAGCACCAGCGGAAACAGCGCGATGCGCGGGATCGGATAGAAGATCGCGACCAGCGGCTTGAGCGTCACGCGCACCCAGCGGAACAGGCCCATGGTCAGGCCGAGCAGCGTGCCGGGGATCGTGCCGACGATCATGCCGACCAGGAAGCGCAGCGTGGTAATGCCGGTGTTCTCGAGCAGCTCGTCGCGCTTGATCATGTCCCAGATGGTCACGGCGACCACGGTCGGCGGCGGCAGGATGCGCGCGTCCAAGAGACCGGTGCGCGCACCGATCTCCCACAGCACCAGGACCGCGATCGGGCTGCCGATCGAGCTGAGCAGCTCCTTGAAGCGGACCGAGTCGGCGGCCGAGCGACGCCGGCTAGCGGCCGCCTGCAGCTTGGTCGTGCCTTCCGCCACTCACTCCTCCCTGCTCCACAGCACTTCCTCGCGCAGCGCCTCCCACACGCGGCGGCGCACCTCGATGAATTCGGGGTTGTTGCGCAGCTCGAGCGCGTTGCGCGGACGGGCAAGATTGACCGGGAACAGCGCCTTGATGCGACCGGGCCGGTGGCTCATCACCGCAACGCGGTCGCCCAGCACCACCGCCTCGTCGAGGCTGTGGGTGATGAAGATCACGGTCTTGCGCGTCTCTTCCCACAGCTTCAGGAGGTCGTCCTGCACCAGCATCTTGGTCTGCTCGTCGAGCGAGCCGAGCGGCTCGTCCATCAAGAGGATCGCCGGATCGTTGGCGAAGGCGCGCGCCAGGTTGACGCGCTGGCGCATGCCGCCCGAGAGCTGGCGCGGATAGCTGTGCTCGAAGCCGTTGAGGCCGAGCTTGTGCAGCATCGCGCGCGCCCGCTCGACGCGCGCGCTCTTGTCGACGCCGCGCGCCGTCAAGCCGAAGGCGGCGTTATCGAGCGCGGTGAGCCAGGGGAAGACGCCCTGCTCCTGGAACACCATCGACTGCAGCGGCCGGCCGCTGTGGTTGATCGAGAAATCGACCGTGCCCTCGGACGGCGTCTCGAGGCCGGCCAGGATGCGCAGCAAGGTCGTCTTGCCGCAGCCGCTGGGGCCGACGATGCACAGGAATTCGCCCTCGGTCACGAACAGGTCGATGCGGTCGAGCGCGTGCACCGGCTGGGGCCGCACGTCGAACGACTTCATCAGGCCCCGAATCTTGATTCCGGCGACCGATTGCAGGTGTGATTCGGGCGGCTCCCGTTCCCGTCCGTCCAACGCAATCTCCTCCCTCGCCGCGCGCCCTTATTGTGTCGTAACGCTCGTTTTCGGCGTGGCGTTACTTGGTCGCGCAGTCGATCGTAACGAAATCCACTATATGCCGGGCCAAGTCAGGGCGATACGGCAGATTGAAGGCCATGATCTCCGAATAATGATTGTGCCCGTAGAGCACGGCAAAACGCGGCAGCCGGCCGTCGCGCTCGAAGGCGGCGCGCAGCATTTCGAGCGCCTGGCGCTGGAAATCGGCGGGCTCGCGCTCGCCGACGGCGATCATCACGGGCGTCTTGACGGCGGCGATCTGGGGCAGCGAGGAGCGCGCGGCATAGGCCTCCGGACGGTTGCCGTAATAGCTCGCGAGGATCGCGTTTCGCTCGCAGCTTGCAATATTGTAGAGCCCGGCAACCAGGATGACGCCGGCAAGACCCGCGCCCGCGCGTCCGTGAAACTCGGGATGGGCGGCATAGGCGGCGGCGTGGGCCGCGCCCGCCGAATGACCCATCAGGAAGATCCGCGCCGGGTCGCCGCCATGCGCGGCGATGCTCTCGCGCACCCAGGCGACGGCGCGCGCGATGTCCTCGCCCGCCGCCGGCCACTGGTGCTGGGGCGCCAGGCGGTAGGTCATGGCGACGCCGACCATGCCGTGCTCGACGGCCCACACGCCGATATTGTCGTAGAACGGCTGGCCAGGCGTGCTCTTGTCGCCGCCGGTGAAGCCGCCGCCATGGACGAACAGCAGGACCGGCCGCGGCGCGCCGCCGCGCTTCTCGGGCGCAAAGACGTCGAGGCGATGGCGCGCATGGGCGCCGTAGGCGACGTCGCGGCTGATCTCGACGCCCTTATAGGGTTCCTTGGCGTGCAGCGGCAGGAACAGCGCCCGCGTCGGCTCCAACACCGACGGTCCGACCGCCGCCGGGAGGGCGCGGATGCGACGCTCGAGATCCGCCGCGTCGAGTTCTATGCGATCACGGGACGACGACATCGCCTGCCTCCTCGGAGATGCGCGGACGTTCGGCCGATCAGACCAGCGCCGGCTCCGGTATGCCGAGCGCCTTCTGGCGCGCGCGCGAATAGTCGCGCAGCCGCGGCATGACCTCGCGCGCGAACAGCGTCAGATTCCCCGCGG
>Ga0335070_10006939_pt1 | contig 13311 bp, 9 predicted proteins | sample Lox_Sample_13_FD_206722 | JGI IMG/M metagenome (GOLD analysis project Ga0335070, IMG submission 206722) | Soil microbial communities from Loxahatchee National Wildlife Refuge, Florida, United States - Lox_Sample_1.3 | ecosystem: Environmental > Terrestrial > Soil > Wetlands | place: USA: Florida...
CGATGACGTGCCGCGCCATCCAATTCCTTCCAAGACAATCAGATAGTGGAATCGGATAGTGGCGCAAAAGCGCCCGCACTGGCCGAAATCCCGCTCTGGACGTGACTTTGGAGTGCCCTCAGGAACAGACTCCTCTTGTTTGACCTGCATCTGACTCTGCATACTCACGAGGCGGAGGCCATTTAGTAGCCTCCGCCAATGTGTGTGGGACGTGGAAAGCTGATGTGGCCGCGCTTCCAACTCGCTGTGCTGGTTGTGGCATGTACCACGGCGTCACCTCTCTACGCGCAAACCACGAGCCTGGGCAGCCAGACCGGCCCAAACGGCGCCGTCACCGTTCAATCCAGTTCCCCTGCGCGGTTGCTTAATCTCGATGAAGGTCTCGCGGTTCTTGGCGCGGCCATGGAAACCGCACATCATCGGGCCATCCGCCAGGATTGTTCTCACTTTGTTCATGCCATTTACGAGCGCGCCGGATTTCCTTACAGCTACGAGAACTCGGTAACGTTATACGACGGCACCGGCGACTTCCAGCGTGTAACTCGCCCGCAACCAGGCGACTTGATCGTCTGGCGCGGCCACATGGGTATCCTTGTCAACCCTGTGCAGCACTCGTTCTTCAGTTCTTTGCGAACCGGTTCGGGGGTCGAGAAATACGACTCGCATTACTGGCGGAAGCGTGGTCGGCCCCGCTTTTATCGGTACGTTAAGACCGCGTCGCCCGGTCTGACACTGGCATCCGCGAAGGCTGCCTCCTCCGACGAAAGCACGATCAATGCTGAGCAAGCGGAGCCTGTGGGAACAGAGACGCGAACTGAAGTGGCCAGCAATTCCGTTCAATTGCCGGTCGAGACGTCAGACGGACTGCCCATCATGGTAACGGCCGAGCGTGCGACTCCTGAAGCCCTTCGCCAAGCTCTCGAAGAGAAGTTTTCTGACGCCAATGCTAATTTCGCACATGCCGATCTGCTCAATTCCAGCAAACCGGTCGTCATTATTGAGAACTTCCAGGTGAAAAAAGTTCATGTCAAGCACGATCAAGGCTGGGCCGAGGTGCACATGAACGAACCGTCCTCGATGGCCGGCGGCCAAGCCAATCTACAACGCCGGTCAGAAAAGCAGCGCTGGCCGTTGTACCGCAATGGCAAGAAGTGGCAACTGGAGCTTCCGACCAACGCCATTTACGTTCCCAAAGACACCGCCGTTCGGCTGCTCGCGCACCAATTGGCCACTATCACAGGCCGAGGCAATGTGCCCCCCTCCCGCACACAGCAAGAAGCGCAACTCGCACGCCTTCTCGACCGCCTCCTGGGCGAATAATTCCTCCACCTCTCGATTTACGCATGCGCGTGGTACTCTGTTCGCTCGTTCATGAGTCGAATCTCGGGTTGAGGAGCGTGCATGCGCCAACTCGTCGCCGTGTTGCTGCTTTTTTGCTGTTCGGTTTCACCCGCTCTGGCCGGTCCTGACCAAGACAAGCTCAACGGGTACGCGCCGGATACATCTCAATCCGAGTTGCAGTGGGAGAGCAAGTTCCAGGCGATCCCCAGTCCGGACAACCAGCGCGCTTATATGCAGCGGCTGAGCGCCCGACCGCACCACGTGGGCTCCCCTTACGACCTGGACAATGCGCAATGGATTCTGGCGCGTTTCAAAGAGTGGGGGCTGGATGCGCACATCGAATCGTTTGATGTGCTCTTTCCCACTCCGAAAACTCGCGTTGTCGAAATGCTGGAACCGGTGAAGTTCACGGCGAAGCTTGAAGAGCCTGCCCTTGCCATTGATCCAACTTCAGGACAGAAATCTGAACAACTGCCCACCTACAACGCTTATTCGATTGATGGCGACGTGACTGCGCCCTTGGTCTTCGTCAACTACGGATTGCCCAACGACTACGAACAACTGGAGCGCCTCGGCGTGTCCGTCAATGGCGCGGTCGTGCTTGCGAAATACGGCAACTCATGGCGCGGCGTGAAGCCCAAGGTTGCGGCTGAGCACGGCGCCATTGGATGTCTGATCTATTCCGACCCTCGTGATGACGGCTACGTTGAAGATGATGTATTTCCCGCCGGACCCATGCGGAATCCGAATGGTGTGCAGCGCGGCAGCGTTATGGATTTTGCTTCGTCAAATCCCGGAGACCCCCTAACGCCCGGCATCGGCGCGACTCCCGACGCCAAACGCCTGCCGCGCAACGAAGCGCGCAGCATAACCAAAATTCCTGTCCTTCCGATTTCGTACGGCGACGCGCAGCCGCTTCTCTCGGCCCTCAAGGGACCTATGGCTCCCCCGGAATGGAGGGGCGCGCTGGCAATCGCATACCACGTGGGCCCTGGCCCAGCTAAGGTTCACCTCAAAGTGGAGTCGAACTGGGATATCAAGAAAGTGAACGACATCATTGCCAAGATTCCCGGCACGTCCGCCGCTGATGAATGGATTATTCGTGGCAATCATCACGATGCCTGGGTAAATGGCGCCGAGGATCCCGTCTCCGGGCAGGTGGCAATGCTGGAAGAAGCGCGTGCCTTTGGCGAGTTGCTGAAGCAGGGCTGGACGCCGCGCCGGACAATCATTTATTGCGCGTGGGACGGCGAGGAACCAATGCTGCTCGGCTCGACCGAATGGGCGGAAGCCCATGCTGACGAACTGCGCCAGCACGCCGCCGTATATCTCAACACCGATGGCAACGGACGCGGATTCTTGGCCATGGGCGGATCGCACAGCTTGGAGCAATTCATCAACGGTGTCGCCCGCGGCGTACAAGACCCCGAGAGCAAAATGACAACATGGCAGCGCCGGCAACTCTTAGACATCGCCCATGCAAAAACGCCTGAGGAGCGAAAGGAACTTCGCGCCAGACCAGATCTTCGCATCGATGCCCTGGGGTCGGGCACGGATTACACGGCCTTCCTCGACCACCTGGGAATTGCCACGCTGGACATGGCATTTGTAGGCGAGGATAAGCAGGGTATTTATCACTCCATTTACGACGACTTCTACTGGTTCACCCACTTTTCCGATTCCGACTTCGTCTACGGAAGGGCGCTTTCACAAACAGTCGGAACAGCAGTCCTGCGGCTTGTCGATGCCGACATCCTACCCTTTGACTTCACCGATCAAGTAGACACGATTGAGAAGTACACCAAAGAACTGGAAAAGCTGCTGACCGATAAGCAAACCGAAATTCGCGAGCGTAATTTGGAATTGGAGCAGGGCGTGTTCAAAGCCACGTTCGACCCTCGGCACCCCACGGTTGCTCCCCCACATGAGGACGTTCCGCCATTCATTAATTTTGCCCCAATACATAATGCAACACAGGTGCTGGGCCGCGCGGCGGAACGTTATCGCAAAGCCTTGGCGGAAGCGCAACCGAAACTCAATCGGGCCGATCCCATTGCTCTCCAGCATCTCAATGAAACCCTGATTGGAACAGAACGTGCGTTGACAAATCCCGACGGACTACCGCGAAGGTCCTGGTATAAACACCTGCTGTATGCGCCGGGAGTTTACACGGGCTATGGGGTGAAAACCGTGCCCGGAGTTCGCGAGGGCATCGAACAGAAGCGCTACAGCGAGGCCGAGCAGGAAGTCGTGCGCGTCGCTAAGGCAATCGAGAACGAAGCCACCGTGGTAGATAGCGCAGCAAAGCAGTTAGAAGAACTTGGGCATTGATCCCTTTGTGGTACTTTGTGTCCTTGGTGCCGAAGAACCGCGTTCACCACAAAGGACATGAAGGTACACGAAGGAGAACGTTACTGCCCTGTCGCGGGATGCGAGGGTTCCAGCTGGCACCGCTCTGATTGCGATCCGGCGCACAGCTTCTCCAGTTGCGCGCGGTATTGACTCGCTTGCGAGGCCTTACCGGCCTGCTCGGCCGCCTGCGCAGCTCCGTGCAACCCATTGAGGCGGTTCGGATTCAACTTGAGGTCCGTTTCGTATTGGCGCAAAGCTTCGTCAGGACGCTTCATCTCGAGCAGCATGTCGGCCAGCATCTCGCTGGCAGGAACTTGATCGCTGACCTCCGAGACACCGCTTTCCTTTCCAGCGAGAGCGCGCAAAGTAGCAACAGCATCGTTGTCTTTGCCCTCGCCGTGCTCGACCCAGGCAAGCACTTCCTTCCGATCTTTATCCACTGCATCAGCAAAAGACTTCTTTTTCTGTTCCACCAGCTTCGCGTGAATGGACTCGATCTCCGCCAGGTCCTTTTTCGCCTCCGTCAGATCTCCACTACGGACAGCACCGATGCCGCGCGCCCAATAGGTGATCGAATTGTCCCCTAGACTAGCTCCTTCGACAGGAGCGAGTTGTGCGGCTTCCGCCCATCGATGACGCTCCAAGGAGTAAGCGGCCTCCAAGGCGACGAGTGCGGCGATGTGCTCGTCGTATCCCATGCCGTACATGTCCTGCATCGGAGGCATTGCCTTAACTTCGGCGATCACTCCTCTTGCATCGTCATCTCTCCCCGTTTGCAAATACGCATAAACCAGAAAATCCATGGCGTGGAACTGGTGTCCCTCTCCGCCCATATGCATGGCCGCCGTCTTCCGTGTCGCCGCAATCGATGCAAGATTGGAATCGATATCGTCCTGCCACAATCCCAGGCGGGCGAAAATATGCGATGGCATGTGCAGGGCGTGCGGCGCTGCGGGCGCGATTTTCGCGTAACGCCGTGCCGCCGGAAGTCCTAGTGACGCGAGTTCCGGCTTGTCATAGCTGTGAATCAGGTAATGCGCGACTCCTGGATGGTCAGGCTCGACATCGAACAGCTTCTCGAGAACCGCCGCAGCCTTCTTCCGATTCACGTAAGACGTGTCATTGTCCGGTTCTGAGGCAAGCAGCGAAAGCGCATAGAAAGCAGCGGCCTCCCGGTCATCGGGATACTTCGTGTAAATGCGCTCCATGGCGTGGGAGTATGCCGTCGCACGCTGCTGATAATCGAGTTTGCCCGAATGAGCGTAGAAAATCCCGATCGCAGCGATGTAGTCGCGCTCGCGTGCCGTTTTTGCTTTCAGCGCTTTCCCCTTCTCCAATGCCGGGTTCGCATTCTTGATCGTGCTCTCATCAGGATGGTTCCACAGCTGATGCCAGAGACTCATGGCAACACCCCAATACGCCATGGCGCATTGCGGATCCTGCCGCGCGATGTCCTCGAACTCTTTTTGCGCCTCTTCGTACCAAAAAGAATGCAGTAGAGCGACACCACGATTGAACGGCATTTGCATGGCCTGTGAACACGAGACCGGAAAATGCACGGTGCCAACCTGCTGCGGAGTGAGATCTTCGTGATGCTGGCCTTCATCGGCCAGTGCCGAAACCGCGCAGACGAGGGCAATCGCGAGCGCCACACCAAAATGTTTCATAGACACCCCTGCTGGAAAGCGAGTCTAGACTTGTGGCCACAGGCAGTCAATGAGCAGCGATTCCGGCGAAGGCGTCCTGACGGGAGTGTCTGTACTGCAAATGCACGAAGGGGAAGAGACAATCAAACAGGAAAGGGCGCACGCAGCCCATGCGGAGCGCCCTATGTTTTTCGAGGCCAGAAACCAGCCACGGAGCGGCGGAATGATTTAGCCCAATGCTTCAGTCCTGGGGTGAGAATTCAGTTCAGATCCGACAACATCGTCCAACCAAACGCCTGCTGCGTGTTCAGGGCAAGACCGGTGCGGACCTGTCCCGCGCTAAAGGAAATCGAGCCGCTGTCCACGTCAACAAACTTCTGCCCCGGCCCGGTAAAGGAGATTTCATAGTTACCCGCCGCCAGAGAACTGTAACCGGAGGCAGCGCCAAAACCAAGACTGGAGTAAGTGGGAGATACCGTTGTGATATCAGTTCCCGCAGGCTCGATATAGACATCCTGCGCGCCGAGACCGGGGGATGCATTCACAATACGAAGCTTGAAGTTCCCGGATGAAGGGGCGGAGTTGTCATCGGTAAGGACAATGCTGCTGATGGCAAAAGAGTAGTTCAAGGAAAACAGTGAGACATACGCGCCGGAGTTTGCTGTCGTGGTGGTGTCGATGATTGCGCTGGTTGTACCTGTGGGCTCGACCTGGAGATGCTCCGAGCCCGAGCCGACCGACTTGTATCCCGACGTCGTGCCGTAGCCGACGCTACCTTGGTTGTTGCCATTGATGAGGAAATCGAGACTCGACTCATCCGGCGTGACATTCACGAAGCGAACGTTTGCGTTGCTGGAAGAGCCACAACCAAGGGCGAAAGCCATGACACCCGCGAGTCCGCAGCTAAACGCGAAGAGAGGCCATCTACGAATCTGCATTCACACACTCCTACCTGGAATTGTGGTTTGCCTAATACGCGAATGGATGCTCTCGCTTTTACCCCGAGTTGCTGCCCGCATGTAAAGAGTCTGTCGGAAAAGGTAAAGTCTTGTAAGCATGTTTGTGCGGGGAGACTCTCTACAAGGGTATTACTTCCGCAGATACCTGTCGAATCATGCCTTCGATCACGCTTCTGCAAGTTGGATATTCGTTCGGCACCACCATGCTGACGCTTGCACGTCACGCTCCAGTCGGGGTCTGGCACTGCTCAGAGCGCGAGTACTTGTCATTGAGTATTCTCCGTATGAATGCAGCGTTTTCATTCTGAATCGCGTTTACGTATGATAACTTTTCAAGTTTTGCTTCGTTTTACGGACTCTTTACACATTTTTACTGTGTCGCCATTTAGAGTGAGTCTTCCAAGCCCGGGCGAATTCGGGCTTGTCGTGCAAGTAGACTGCGTCGGGAACGAAGCGGCGAGATGCCGCGAGCCTTTGCAAGATTTATGACGGATTTCTTGAAGTCGGTGCTGATGATTATGTTCTTTATTCTGCCGGTGGCACTGGTGGGCCTGGCGGTCGTGTGTTTCGGGCACTGCGTCTCCGATATGCTGGACGATCGCGAACCGGCAAGTTCGGTAGAAGGATCCCGCTCCAACCTGCACACCTGAGCGTCGCGGTCGGCGAGTAGTCTTAGGCGTGCACTAATGAATCCTAAAACGATTTTTCTGGAGCCACTACGATGAGGTGAAATGTACCCGGCTTTGGCTTCGGCCGGGGATGCGGATTATCTGTCGTCGGGGCAGGTGCCGGCCCAAATTCTGCACACGAGAGATATATTTTGTGCGTTCTCCTATCTAGAGCCATCGTGCGCGCGCGCTTCTCCGTTTGCGCGTTCTGTACGACCATGTATTTGTCAGGGCTTTCCTGTTTCACGACAGTCAGCGTTCCGTCCGAATTGGACGAAAATACTAGCTTCGTTTCCGGATCGTAAGCAGCCGCGTCTGGGCCTTCCCCAATCACAACCTTCGCCACCTGCTTGCCGCTGTCTGCGTCCGTCACGGCCATAGTCTTGTTCGAGCACACCGAGAAGAGGCGTCGGCCAGCGACATCCATTGCCAAACCGGACGGCTCTTCGCACGACGGTAGCTGCCATTCGTCCTTCTTCGTACCTTCGGCGTCGAGCCTAACCAGCGAGTTCTTAGTCTCGATGTTCACGTAGACATTGCCCTTACCGTCGGTGACGGCAAATTCCGGCTTACCGCTAAGTGGGATAGTGACCACCACTGTGCCTGCTGTAGCGTCGATGACGGTGGCGCTATTACTCCGCCCATTGAAGGCGTAAACGCACTTCTTCGTAGGCTCATAAAGAACGCTATCGGGATTCTCGCCGGCCCTTATCTTTTGCGTGACCGCATTCGACTTCAGGTCGAACACAACCACCATGTTGTCGCCACCATCGGTAATGAACCCTTTGTTGAGTTCGTCCGCGAGCGCAATACCGTGAATTCGCTTCATCCCCCCAATGTTCCCGACTTGTTTGGCCGAATCCAAATCGACGACCTGCACCTCGGTACCGTGCGACACATAGAGTTGGTGGTTCGAGGCATCGGCGGTCAGATAGTCCCAGCCCTCATCACCGGACAGCGGTATGCGACCGGTGACTCCGTACTGCTGCGCGTTTAGACTGGTTACGCTTCCTAGAAAAAGAGCAAGGGCAAGAATGCGAAACGACATAGCAAGCCTCCACCTGAAGCATCTATCGCAATTGCGATGAGATGTTGCTGCCTGCGCGACACATAGCTTAGCCTACGGAGGAAGCAACTGGGGCGAGATTCTCAAGCATGATGGCTTAAGTGAGGCTTAAGGCGACAGAATTACAGCGTTTCGCGATCGTGAAAAATGGACGCGCGAAAAAGGTAGTCTTCTTAGTAACGGAAAGAGGCAACGGCCTGGCGTTCCTTGCAGCATCCGGTGCATGAAAAAGGGCTCGCGCACGCGAGCCCTCTCTCCGTGGTTCGTTTCCTACTGTTGCGGTGGCGGCGTGGCGGTCCCCGGAGTGGGGGTCGGCGGTACCGCTCCCGGATTACCCGCGGGTCCTGGATTGCTGCCGATTCCAGTGTTACTCCCGGTCGGTGGCGTCGTTGTGCTAGGAGAGGTGGTCGTCCCCGGTGTTGTAGTTGCGGGAGTTGTCGTTCCCGGAGTGCTCTCTGGCGTAGTAGTCGTCGTGCTGGGTGTGGTGCTTGTGGTCCCCGGGGTCGTTGACGTGGTGTCAGGCGTGGTACTCGTTGTGCCCGGAGTTGTTGACGTGGTGCCTGGTGTCGTGTTCGTTGTACCCGGATTCTCCGGACTAGTGGTTCCGGTTCCAGTGGTTCCGGTTTGGCCCGTCCCGGTGGTTCCAGTCTGCCCTGTGGTTCCGGTTGCACCCGTGGTTCCAGATTGGCCCATGCTTCCGCTAGCGCCGCTGCCCGTCGTGCCGACTTGGCCCGCTGCGCCCGTCGAAACACCGGCGCCCGCACCTGCAGCTTGCGGCATCATGTTAGCGGCGAGAAGATCTTCACTTGCCAACGGTTTGTGCAGCGACGAAGTTGGTGACGACGGAGCAGCACCCTGTTTGCAGTGATCGGCGACTTGGTTGACGCTGGTTACATTGAAGGCCTGCCCCGCACCGGCGCTGGTGCTGGTTCCGGTTCCGACTCCCGCATTGCCTGAGCCAGAGACGCCCGCTTGGCCCACACTGCCGGTTCCTGAGCCCGTTGAAGCGCTCGCATTCGTGGCCGATTGATCGCTGGGGTTCGTTCCGGCGGTGCTCATCGCTGAGCTACCACCGCGCTGGCCGGTGACCTGGATTTCCTGGCCGACATGGGTGCGCAGCTGATCGAAATTTCCCGTCAGTGTGTAAACCGCGCCGTTGGTCGCGGTCAGCGTGTAATTGGCACTTGCCGCCGATCCGCTCAGGCAACCGGTTAGCGAGTTGCCGTTGGCACCTGTGTCGGAAGCGCTCGTACCAGGCTGCGCACCGGCGTTGCTGCCGGACTGCCCGGTGGTGGCATTACTCGATGCCCCAATCCCGCTTCCTGTGGACGAAGTTCCGTTGGAATTCGGCATAGTGGCGGCTCCGCGAGAACTTGGCGACGTTGCGCTCGGGTTCGATGAACCGTAAGCGCCCTGCCATCCGGTGTTGCTCTGCGCTCCGGTTGAATTCTGCGCACCCACCGCGCCTGTCTGTGGATTGCTGCTTTGTGGGCTGCTGGTTGTCGTGGATGTGCTCGTGCTCGTCGATGTCTGGCTGTTTCCGCTCGTTTGTGAACTACTGGTGGATGGCGTCGTGGTCGTCTGGCCTGTGCTGCCTGTGGAATCTGTGCTACTTGGGGATGTGCTCTGGGCAACTACCCAGGTCCCGCACAGCAGGAGGACAGACAACAAGGTTGTCCGTGTTCTCATAATTTAGTGCCTCCGCGCATGCATTCTTTCAACAGAAGTGACCCCTCCAGTGTCGGTCTTCGCCAGGACCGGCGGTATCGGTTGGAGTCCTTAAAAAGCGTCAGGTTTTCGCGTAGGCCCAAGCCCTTGATGCGTTAATCGTTGCTGCAAGACAGAGCTCCTGCACCGCGTTGCGCTACGATGGCCAGGTGCAAAGATCCATGCGCAACGTAGGTTTGGCACGAGCTCTATCTAAACTGGGCTACTGCTCGCGCTCGCAAGCGGCGGAGTTGATCCGGGCCGGACGCGTGCGTCTGAATGGACAGACTCACCGCGAGCCTGAGCATCCGGTAAAGCTCTCGAGAGACAAGATAGCCGTGGATGGCAGGCGTATAGCCGCCCGCGAGAAGATCTACCTCATTCTCAATAAACCGCGAGGTCTGGTCACCACCGCCGATGACGAGCACGGCCGAGAAACCGTTTACGAGTGTCTGGACAAGAGCTCTCCCTGGCTCGCTCCCGTCGGGCGTCTGGATAAGGCTACCGAGGGATTACTGCTGCTGACGAACGATTCCGAATGGGCAGCCAGAATCCTCGATCCCGCCAGTCATCTCGACAAGATCTATCACGTGCGCGTGAACGCTCCCATCAACGACGCACTGCTCAAAACATTGTCACAAGGAGTGACAAGCGAGGGAGACCTGCTGCACGTCAAGCGCGCAAGCGTGCTTCGCGGCGGCGAACGCCGGGCGTGGCTGGAAATCGTCCTCGAGGAAGGCAAGAACCGCCACATCCGCCGCATGTTCGAGCAGCTTGGAATCGAGGTGCTTCGGCTGGTGCGCGTCGCCATCGGCCCCGTTCAGCTCGGGGAACTGACGAAGGGCAGCACGCGGCCACTGACCAAGACAGAGAAAAAGGCTTTGGATCAGGCTGTCATCTCCGCGACACGGACAGCGCGGACAGGAAGCTCGGCGCCACGCTGAACCGATTCGCTAGTGAATTGCTTCGTTAGTCTCCTCTGAGGGTGGGCTTTCATTGCCGCGCAAGTCAACCGCTGAAACCAAGTATTCGTATTCAGTTCCACGTATAACATTATTGTCGCGGTAGGTCGGAGTCTGCACCGGCTCCGGAGTGATCTTCGCCCACTCGCCGGCACCTTGTCGGCGGTACACGTAGTAGCCTGCCAAATCTGATTCAGTATTGGGCGCCCAGGTTAAATCGATAAATGGTTGTTGCCCCCCGCCGGAAGCAACCGCCTGCAATCCATTCGGCGCCGCCGGTGGGAAAACATCGACGACTTTAACTTGGACTGATGGCGAATTTTCGCCTTCCACCGGGAAAGCCGAAGCGCGCGACCTTGTCACAGTGCTGACGACCGTAATCCGGTAGTCATAGGTTTTCTGCCACTCCATCCCGCTATCGAGGAACTTAGGCTGCGCGGCCAACGCAAGCGGCATTTCGCCGGCGATGGCCGTTGCCTTGCTGGCTACGTCGCGCCGATAAATGCGGTAACTGTAGGTCACTCCCGGGTTCTGTGTTTCCGGGAGAACGCCAGTCCAGGTCAACACCACGCCGTCGGATGTCACGGTAGCGCTCAGGTTCGCCGGCGCCGGCAACGTGGGCACAAGCGGAACCTGAACTTGATTCGACAACCCGGCCGAGTGCAAGTCCGTGTTCTGCGCTTCCACCGCGTAGGTGACGAAGCCGGTTGGATTCAAATCCTCGAGTTTTGCCGAGAGGTTATCAGTGTAGGAGGCCTGCACTGGAGTGACCGCATTCTTATCTTTCGATTTGCCTTGTTGTGCAGGTTTCGGCTGTGGCAATTCTGCTGCCTGTACGGTGCCCACGGGATCACAGCGGTTGATGGCTACTTCCAGGCTGCGGCAGATCAGAGTCGGACCGAGGTGGTGCAAGTTCGTCTTGTCTGTAGTTTTCACCGGAACGGTCCAGGACAGCGTGACTGTGTTAGCTTTGCGGGTCGCGTGGAGATCAGCTACCGGTACGGGCAGTTCAAGCGACGGCGGCAGAGGTGGACGCGGTACACCGCACGCCGTCAACAGCGTGAGCGCAGTCACGACACTTACTAGTGCGGCCGGAAAACGCATTCGAGCGGAAGTAAGAGAGTACCACGCGAGGAATTCGGTCGTTGGTCTTTGGTTGCTGGCAAGAGCAACGCCCAATGCTCGTAGCAACGACTAACGACTGCTTCACGCCATCAATTCCCTTACTGCATCACGGAAGACTTTCGTATGCCGGTCTACATCTTCGGTCTCGGTCACCGGGGACATCAGCGCCATGTTATGGAAAGGCGTGAGCAGAATTCCCCGATTCATCGCGTACAGATGCATGAATCGCTCCAACTCGAAGTCCATGGCATCATGCGCCTCGGTACCATTTCGCGGTTCGTTCCGTGCAAAGAGATATTCTGCGCGACAGCCTAGCTGCGTGACATTCCATGGTACGCCGAAATCAGCGATCACCTTCTGCACGCCGGCCGTCCAGCGTTCCGCAAGCGGAATCATGCGGGCGAAGGCTTCTTTCGTAAGCACTCTCTGCAGCGTGGCTCGCATGGCCGCCAGCGACAACGCATTGCCCGCGAGAGTCCCGCCGATTCCACCCGTATCGCAATCCTCCAGATTTTGGCGTTCGGAGATCATCTTTGCGACTTCTTCGGTGAACCCGTACGCCGCGCCGGGAACACCGCCGCCAATCGGCTTTCCGAATACGAGAACGTCAGGTTGTAGATTCTCCGCCCGCGTGTAACCACCCGGACCCGCGCAGATCGTATGCGTCTCATCAATGATGAGAAGCGTGCCGTGCTTGCGTGTCAGTTCGCGCAACGCATCGTGAAAACCTGCCGCCGGATGCACGATGCCGACATTCGTGAGAGCCGGCTCCGCTAAGACGCAGGCCACATCGCCAGGCTGAAGTGCTTTCTCGAGCGCGCTCACATCATTGAATTCGACAACTTTCGTGGTAAGCGAAGGATCGACCGGAGGTCCGATGTTGCCCCTGCGGGCGCGGCTGACGCCACCTTCCAGAGTGATGAAGCTCTCGTCCACTGTCCCGTGATAACACCAGTTGAATACGAGAATCTTGGGCCTTCCGGCAATGTGACGCGCCAGCCGGATCGCAAACCGGTTGGCATCGGTCGCCGTCAGCGCAAATTGCCAGAAGGGCAGCCCGAAGCGCTTCTGCAGTTCTTCCCCGACCCAGATAGTGTCCTCGCTGGGCAGCATGAGTGTGATGCCGCGTGCCAGCTGCTGCTGAACAGCTGTGACGGTCGCGGATGGCGAGTGGCCCGTCATCGCGCCGGTGTCGCCCAGGCAGAAATCTACGTAACGATGCCCATCCACGTCATAGAAGTGCGCTCCCTGCGCTTCGCGCACGAACGGTGGGAAGGCGCCCGCCCACTTCATCATCCAGTTCATAGGAACGCCTCCCAGCAGGCATTTGCCGGCGCGCTCAAATAAAGCGTGGGACTTCGGGCGTTCGTCCACGAACTTCTTCTGCTCGCGCTGCATCAGCGCTTGCAGGCGGTGGCGGTCCAAAACTTGTTTTGTGCTTTGGCTTGCAGCACTGTCCATAATGCGAGGAAGTTTATCACCGCG
>Ga0335070_10006940_pt1 | contig 13311 bp, 14 predicted proteins | sample Lox_Sample_13_FD_206722 | JGI IMG/M metagenome (GOLD analysis project Ga0335070, IMG submission 206722) | Soil microbial communities from Loxahatchee National Wildlife Refuge, Florida, United States - Lox_Sample_1.3 | ecosystem: Environmental > Terrestrial > Soil > Wetlands | place: USA...
GCTTGACGGCCTTGCCGTCTCGGTGATACCCTTTCTCATGGTGGTGTCTCCTTCCTTTCGTTGATTTCCAGGTCAACTTAAAAGGATACACCGCCTGCTATCTATTTACACACTTTTTGATTGTACCCCCTCACAATCGGCGAAATACACAGCCGGAAAAAACAGACAAGAGGCTTTTACACTGACGAGCAAACAAGCAAAGTGAACAAACGGCATTATCCAGCAAACGAAAAAACGAACAAATAGAAGATCAGTCTCCGTTGATTGCCGGACGGTTTTTCCGGAATCTTCCGGTTCTACATTAATCCAGGGAGGAACTCATCGGCGGGCTCAATGGAAATGCCATCTCTCAACAGCCTCTCCCTCCCCCGGTAAACGAGGAGTCTTTTTGCCTCCGGGTAGTCTTCACCGAATGCTTTAAGCGCCCTGAGGTCCTGGGGATGTATGGTAGCTGAGTTTTTTACCTCTATCGCCTGGAAGATATTCTTCCCGTATACAATAAAGTCGACTTCAGATCCGGCGCTGGTCCTCCAATAGAAGAGTTCGCAGCCGGGATGAAAATAATCTATCCATGCCCTGAGGTGCTGGGCCACCAGTCCTTCGAGTGCGGCGCCTGATTTCTCCTCGGGTCGGTCAAGAGGACCGGACGGCCGAAGGACGTTGTAAATGCCGGCATCGAAAAAATAGAACTTCGGGTGGGAGGCAACCGCCCTTTTCGCCCTCTTTGCAAACACCGAGATTCTGAATGCGAGGAGCAGATCTTCCAGTATTACGATATAGCCTTCCACTACTTTGCGCTCTATCTGGCATTCGCGCGCCACATTACTTATATTCAGGACAGAACCGTGGGAAAAGCTCATTGTTTCCAGGAACCTGGTAAAGTTGCCGATGTTTCTCGTGAGCCCTTCCATCTGGACTTCTTCCCTCAGATAGAGATCCACATAGGCCTGAAGTGTCGCCATCGGGTCTGCGCTGTTAAGGACAAGCGGTATCGTGCCGATCTGCAGGGCCTTGTCCAGTTCAAACAGATTTTTGAGCTCGGCCGCCATAAAGGGATGCATATGTTTCATTAATGCCCGGCCGGCAAGGAGGTTGACGCCTCCCCTGCGCAACTTCCGCGCGCTTGAGCCGGTCAGGATGAACTGGAGTCCTCTCTTTTCTTCAATGAGGCTATGCACCGCTTCGAGAAGCTGTGGCGCTTTCTGCACCTCGTCTATCACGACCGCTTTTTTCCCCTCATGCGCGTCTACCAGTTCTTTTAATCTCTCCGGGCGCGCGGTGTAATTCCTGAAGACCTCGGGAAGCAAGAGATCAAGGTATAAGGCCTGCGGATAGGTCTTTTTGATAAAGGTGGATTTCCCTGTGCCCCTCGGCCCGAGGAGAAAGAAGCTTTGCTTTTCCGGCTTTAGAAAGCGTTTTAGAGTTTCCATTTTATGTCCATTTATGGAAGTATAATATCCAAATTGCAGATAAATTTCAAGACTATAAGACTCGATAAAAAGAGCGAACTTTGAGGTCAGACTGACATTTTTTACTGTCGTAGAATTGTAGTAGTTTTCTGCTTTTTATGTAGATTTGACCGCAATACCCGGAATACGTAGAATGGCCTTTTCTGCTTTAATATCAACTGGTTTTGCTGGAACCGTTGCCAGTTGCCCATTTACGAAAAATGGCCGAAACCCGCTTTCAAGGCGATAAGGATCTCTCTCAGAAATGCCAAGAGTGCTCCTATGAAAGCCAACATGGCGGCCACAAAGAGAAACGCGACCACCGCGGCGGCGAGATCAATCGAGAAAAGTACCCCGCAACCATGGAAGCGATCACCAAGCATATCAAAAGGGCGCATACAGTACCCAGTGTGATTGCAGGCTGGTCCTGATATCAGTGAAATAATAAGGCAAGAATGACAACATATTTTAGGGACGTTGGTTCTCAGAGCGCATTGCTCTTGACAGGCGGAAGGGGATTCGATATCCTGTTGTCATGCCGCGACAAGCCAGCCGGGGCAGCGAAGAGCTTGGACTTTCAGGCGCGGAGATTGCGCGTCATTTGAGAGTGAACACATCAAGCGTCAACCGGGCCATATCGAGGGCCGAAAAATATATGGATAAATAAGCAATGCACGCTATGAACCAACGTCCCTCAATTTTCACTATCTTGTCATTCACGACCTGAAGGATTCGCCGGAGGACACAGGCTGGGGAAAGTGCCTACTCCTATCTTCTAAAAGTGGCAGAAAGCAGAGGTGGTAAGATAATCTTTCTAATGACACTCTCCCTGACATCCACACGATTTGCCCTTGGATTTTTCAAAAGCCTCTCTGCCCTCTCTAAAAGAAAAAACAGCAATGCCGATTGCACCAAGGGAGTCAATCATACCTATCCCCGTAACCTCATACCCGATGCTTGAAACAAGCAAGATGACTGACAGATACATACATGTCTTCGAACAGTTGGCATCCGCTATCAATGCCTGGGAATTGTATTCTTTACCGATCTTCATCTTGTAGTGGATAAGAAGCCACATGGACAGGATAGAAATGAGGGAGACGACAATACCCCAAAAGGTTGTCTCTGGTCTGCTCCCTCTGTAAATGTTCAGGGCAGAAGTAGCTACCAATCCAACGGCAAGAACATAAAAACTTCCTCCTGTTATCTGCAGTGCTCTTTTTTCGAAGATGTCATGATTAACAGCATCACTTTGCTTCATTCGTCTGATCATATGCCATATCCCCATGCCGGAGACTACCTCAACAAAGGAATCAAGTCCGAACCCGAACAAGGCTATGGTTTCATCGTGAAGACCGAAGAAGACTGAAACGCCCCCTTCAAGGAAGTTGTAGAAAATGGTGATAAGGGCAAGGGCTGATGCCCATTTATAAAAACGGCTTCTATCTTGAACGGGTCGGATGAATGTCAGTTCCATATCTCTATGATAATGGACTCGCAACAGTTATGTCTCAACCTTTCTTCCTCCTCTTCCTCTCCTTCGGCTCGACCCCGAACCTCTGTTGGCGGCGTTCGAAAAGAGCCGAATATGGCGGCGGTGGCTCGGAGCCAGTAAGGGTTTGGGCGCGAGCAACCGTCAAACAGCTCTGCGCGGGGCGAGCTGATTCATGGAGCAGTTCAGTTGCGAGACTACCCGGTTGAGTTTTCAATTTGGCGGCTATTGCCTGTTTCTATAAGACCTCCCCTCAAAAGTGATGAATCTGCCGTTCATGGTTAGTCTGTCGAGAATCGCAGAGGCAGTCACAGAGTCAAAGACCTTTCCCCATTGTGACGGCACCAGATTTGTGGTAACGATGGTGGTACCAATTTCTGTTCGTTTCGAGATAATCTGGAAGATACAGTCGGCCTGTTCCTTGGTGAGCATGGCATAACCGAGTTCGTCGAGACAAAGGACATGCACTTTTGAATAGAACTCCACGAAGCTGTAGAGGGTTTTTGCCCTGGCCATCTTGCCGGCCAAAGAGGCTCAGGAAGATCGTCTGATGCCCCTTTGAGAGCGCATCATGGCACAGGGCGGTTGCGATATGAGTCTTGCCGACCCCGGCAGGCCCGATGATGACCAGATTGCTTGGTTTCGTCAGCCACTGGGTATGCATGAACTCCAGGATATTAGTCCTGGGGACCTTGGGATTGAACTTCCAGTCAAAGTCGTCCATCAGCTTGGCCCTCTTAATGCCGGATCTTCTCATGAGGTATTCGATCCGTTTTTGTTGTCTTCGCTGATATTCCCCAGTAAGGAACTTCTGCAGGAACTCCTTGTCCTGCTCGGACAGGGCGGTCACATCAGAGAGTAATCTGAAGTGATTCCACAGTTCAGATAAGTTCATCATAATCGCTGAGATTCCTCCCTTCGTAGTCGATGTTGAGAAGCCCGACATCCTGCGGATGCACAGGGTTTTGCTGATACCCGGTTGGCATAAGGAGACTCTGCACATAGGTCAGTTTATGGATCTTGTTGCCGATCGCCTCTTTGACTGCCGAAATGATTGTTTCCTTTGCGCTGCCCCTGAGGAGTTTGAACAGCCCATGGGCGACAGCCATAGGGTCTTGTCCTTCATCTTCCGCGTAGTTTAGGAACTGCGCTATGCTTTGATCCATGGCCTTCATGAGCTGATACATGCGCTGGTGCTTGAAGTGCGGAGTCCTCTCCAGGAGTTTCTCCCGGTGAGAAGGGTTCTCTATCTTTGCCTTTTTCTCAAACGACCGGGGATGTACAGCCACCTTCTTCCCCTTTACCGCTATCTCAATCCGCTGGGGATAGGCCAGGATGTCGCACGCTTGGCCGCTATAGGAAGAAGGCGCCGAGTACCGGTTGGTGTCGAAATACACAAAACCGGTGGTGCTGATTACGGCCGGCTGCACCCGGTAGGGTTTGTACGATATCCGGGGAAGCCCCTTGAGCCGTTCCCTTTTCAGGGCATCGACGGGTTTCACGCCTGTCGTGCGATGGACCCTGTTGTTTCTTTCGATGCGCCACAGGCCCGTCTTTTTGTTCAACTCCTCAATATCTCTGAAGGTATTGGTCCCAATGAATGCGCCGATATCCCTGATGACCCTCTCGACCCTGCCTTTTTCGTTTGCCTTGCCGGGATTGCAGGCATAAAGAGAGAATCCATAGTGCCTTGCGAAGTCCAGAAAACGGGCGTTATAGGCAACCTCAGGTTTTCTTCTTATGACCACACTCTTGAGATTGTCATAGCGGTTGGTGGCGGCCACTCCCTCGGTCTCCCTGAAGGCCTCCATGTGTCCATCAAGGAAAAACTCCATGGAGTTCCTGGGGTAGAACTTTACATACAGATACCGGGAGTACGACATTTGGGAGTGAACACATCAAGCGTCAACCGGGCCATATCGAGGGCCGAAAAATATATGGATAAATAAGCAATGCACGCTATGAACCAACGTCCTTCAATTGTCACACACATCCTGTTGCCTATCGCGCCAGTCCTGGCAGGAGCTGGGCTAGCCCGTCTGCAATAAACTCAACCGAGATTGCGGCCAGCAGGAGCCCCATCAGCCGGGTTGCGACGTTGATCCCTGTCTTACTCATCATGCGGCTGACCGGGATCGCGGCCTTGAGCGAAAACCAGGTGAGAAGCGCCACGATGAGGCTGCTTCCGATGATCAGGGCGAGGTGAAGGGGATGATGAAACGACTGGTCGGCATATATTATCACCGTTGATATCGCCCCCGGCCCTGCCAGAAGCGGCATCGCGATCGGCACTACCGCAATGCTCTCCTTCTCCTCAGCTTCCTCTGCCTCTTCGGAGGTCTGTTTGCTCTGGGTGTGCTTCGCTTGCATCATCTCGATCGCCATCAGAAGAAGAAGAATGCCGCCGCCGACCCTGAACGAGGCGATGCTCACCCCGAAGAAGTTCAGGAGGGGCTTTCCCAGGACCGTCGCGAGCACCAGCACTACGGCGACGGCGACGCTCGCCGTCCGCGCGATATACCGCCGCCCGGTCTCTCCCATCTCCCCAGTGAGACTGACGAAGATCGGAACAACCCCGAGCGGATTCACGATCGCCAGGAGCGTCGTAAAGATCTTTATGTATCCGGTCCATTCGGTCATGGCATGCCTGAGACGCAGCGTTACAGTCTTACAAACATTATACAATACGAAGGGAGACGCATCGAACGACATGTCTTGAGCACCTGACGGCCATTCCCAAAAGGGCTGTCCGTCCCACAAGTCTTGGGCCAGAATATGCTTCGGGTCGTCAGCGGTTTTTTGAGAAGAAGGCTCTTTTGTACGGGTTTGCACTGGATTGAAGAATGAAACCGGCAGGGTTAAATAAGCAGAAGGATAAATAGGGCCGGTAATGCAAGATACAGGACCCCAAGACCTCTCCCCAGTGCGAGGGTCTTTGTGACCAGAACGTACTGAATGTCCGCAAGGTTTCTCGTCTTCCTGAGCATCAGCGTTTTCAAAGCCATGGTTGAGGTCGTACAGTCTCAGGTTTTCGGCTTCGGCGCGCTTGCATGCCTCTTGAAACGGAACACCGGCAAGTGGTGAACATCGATTGAATTTTTTACTTGACAGTTAATGTTATAAATGTTACATTAGTATCATGCATAACACCGAGAAGATGTTCGTCGACATAGCTTTTGCAGAAGAGAGGGAGATCAGGCATATGAAGAATATTTCAGGCCGTTTCACTGTGCGGATTGAGAGCCTTTTCACAGCCATCACCTTTACCGGGGCAGGTGAACTCAACACCGCAAGGGATTTTATGGGTGGCGACTCAGGAGACAGCAAGCGGCCCGTAGGTTGCTGCTTACCCGACTTCTGCGCAGGTAGGGCTTAACCGTGTAAGGCGAACCCAATGAAAGGGACTGATAGAGAGAATATGGGCAGGGTAAAGGGCTGGCTCTTATTCTTTTATAGTGTGCCCTCCAAGCCCGTCAGCAACCGCATGAAGATATGGCGGAAGCTTTCGAAGGCAGGGGCCGCGCAGGTCAAGGGGGCGGTCTATATTCTTCCCATGAACGAAGAGCACTATGAGTTTTTCCAGTGGCTCGTCGAGGAAGTCTCTTCAATGGGTGGAGAAGCGGCATTTACCAGAGTTGAGGCTATCGATTCCATGAAGGACCAGGAGATTGTTGACCTTCTTAACGGTCACAAAGAGGCCGAGTATCAACCTATCAGCAAAACCATTGCAGACCTTGAGATAAGAGTGAACAGTATCAGGAAGGGGTCAAAGTCTCAGAACCTGAAGACGCTTTCGGAACAGATTGCCAAGGCATCAAAGAGCTATGAGGAAATCTTGAGGACAGACTTCTTCTCTTCAAGGATCGGCGCTGCCCTCAAATCAAGACTCAACGTCCTGAAGACTTTAACGAAAGGCCTCCCCGGTGCTCTACCTGAGGCAAAACCTGCTGCTGTGCCTTCAAGAAGGCTCGAAGACTACCAGGGAAAGGTTTGGATCACGCGCAAGAAGCCCTTTGTCGACAGAATGGCTTCGGCATGGCTGATCCAAAGGTTCATCGACAAGAACGCTACATTCAGATTCGTTGACGAGAGCGAGCTTCCGGCAGCTGTCGGCAAGGGTCATGTCACCTTTGATGTGAGCGAAGGGACGTTTACCCATCTGGGTGACCTTTGCACCTTTGAGGTCCTCGTTAAGGCATTCGGGTTGAAGGACAAGACCGCGAGAAAAATCGCTGAGATTGTACATGAGATCGATATCAAGGACGACAAATATAGTAATGCAGAAACCGTTGGTCTTGAGGAGATCCTTTCCGGTCTCCGGAAATCTGTGAAGGATGATACGGAGCTGCTGGAAAAAGGCATGTCGGTCTTCGAGATGCTTTATTTGTCAAAGGCAGGATGACACAATGACACCGGGAGTATCGTTCAGAGAGGCATTCCTTTACTGGTTCAGGCTGGGGTTCATCAGCTTCGGCGGCCCCACAGGTCAGATCGCCATGATGCACAAAGAAATTGTCGAAAACAAGAAGTGGATGCCTGAAGACCAGTTCCTCCATGCCCTACATTTCTGTATGCTTCTACCAGGCCCGGAAGCCCAGCAGCTGGCCACGCACATAGGCTGGACACTCAAGCGGACTCCCGGGGCCATTGCCGCAGGGGTCCTCTTTGTCCTACCGTCAGTCTTCATACTCTGGGTGTTGAGCTGGGTCTATACCGCTTTTGGTACGATTCCGGCAGTAGCGGCGCTTTTTTACGGCCTTAAGCCGGCGGTGGCTGCGATTGTTGCTGAAGCCGTGATCCGAATCGGTAAGAAGTCCCTTAGGAGCGGTAGTCTTGTTATTCTGGCCGCTTCATCGTTCATTGCGATCTATTTTCTAAACGTATCATTCCCTTTTATAGTCTTCAGCGCAGGCATTATCGGGTATGTGCTCAATCACCGGCTCTCAGGCCTATCAACTGCAACAAGCCCGGCGACATTCGAAACTGCGCACACTTCAGAATCCGGCGGATGGGGCCGTGCTATGCGGATCGCCGCATTCGGCCTTATCTTGTGGTTCTCTCCGATCATTCTTCTTGGGTTGTGGCAGGGGTGGGACTCGATTCTTGTTCGTATCGGCATTCTGTTTAGCAAAGCCGCCGTAGTGACCTTCGGCGGGGCCTATGAGGTGCTCGGCTATATCGGCCAGCAGGCAGTGAATCATTATGGATGGCTCCGCCCCGAGCAGATGATGGACGGACTCGCCCTTGCGGAAACAACCCCAGGCCCACTTATCATGGTGAATCAGTTTGTAGCCTATGTTGCTGCATATCTGCATACACCTGGTATCACCCCTGGTCTTGCTGGCGCAATAGGTGGGCTGCTTGCCACATAGGTCACATTCGTGCCGTCAATGCTCTGGATATTCATCGGTGCGCCTTACATTAGATCCGCTCCGCAGGAACATAAAACTCTCTTCCGCCCTGGCAGCCATGACCGCTGCGGTGGTCGGTGTAATCCTCAATCTGGCAGTGAACTTTGCGCCCCATACTCTTTTGCCGGAAACGGGCGGGTCGAGTGGTGTGCGCTTGCGGCCTCGATAGTAGCCTTCATCGGTATGACAAGGTTCAAATGGGCATGCCCCTGTTATCATCGGCTCGGCATTGGCTGGGCACATATGGAAACAGATTCTCTAACAGGAAAAGGAGAAAGACCATGAGCGCACAATTTTGTCCTGTTGGAAAACTTGAGAAGTTAATCCTAGCGACCGACAGTTCCCTGCACAGCGAAGGAGCGATTCGGGAGGCTATCAGCTTCGCATCGAAATGTTCAAGCAAACTTTACGCATGCATGGTGCTTGAGACAAACCCCGAATATGAGACCATAGGCTCCAACGTCTTTGAAAAAAAAGAGGAAGAAGAGGCAAGAGCCCATCTTGAATCCGTTAAGTCACGGGCGGCAAAAGAGGGACTGGCGTGTGAAACTATCTTCCACGAATCAATAGAGGCTTCTCAAGCCATCGTGGATGAAAGCCACTGAGAAGAAAGCAGATTCGGGCAAAGGAAATGGGATACGCAGGCCCTCACTGCGTGATGAGAATGATCGACATTGGCGTAGCCCTTTCGTCGGCTGCCAAGACCGCAAGCATCTTAAACGTAGACAATAGGGTTCAGCAGCGTGTCGGAGCAACAGCTCGCGCTATCGGCCTGATCAAAGGTGAGGTTGTAATGGGCATCCCGGTAAGCATAACAGGAAAGAGTATCTACTATGACCGGCAGACCCCGGTGAAGCATTAAAGGACAAGGTGATGGATAACATACTTTCTCCTTTTACCTCACTATGCTCTGTGGGCTTCTTTGCCAGACTGTCGTACGCACTTGCAAGAAGCCCGGTGCTTCCACTCTTCTCCCTTTATCTCGGCGCCGGGCCTGAGGCTATAGGATTTGCGGTAGGAGTATCAACGGTCACGGGGATATTCTTCAAGCTTCCAGCCGGTGCGTTATCAGATGTGATAGGCAGGAAGAGGACGATGATGATCGGCCTTCTCTTTTTCGCTTTCATGCCGTTCACCTATCTCCTCGTGAAAGATTACAACCTGTTGATCGTCATCAGGTTCGTGCATGGTCTCGCCACCGCGATCTACGGGCCGGTCTCGATGGCAGTTGTTGCAGATATAGCGGGTACGAAGAAGGGAGAGATGCTTTCATGGTTTTCGTCGGTAACTATCATAGGAAACCTCATTGGTGCGCCCCTCGGAGGTTTCATCCTCCATAGAGGTCCGAGGGCAGCAGACCCCTCCCTGACTGACTTTCAGTATGCATATCTCGCAAGCGGTTTTGCAGGTCTTCTCTCTCTTATTTTAGCTATTAAAATACTGCGAGGAGACAAATCAGCATCTGATGGGAGAGGACTCAAGGAAGCATCCCTGAAGTTTATTTCAGGAATAAGAGAGGTAATAAGCGATAAACGGATTGCGATCACATCCGGAATAGAAGGACTTCAGAACATGACGATGGGTGCCATGGAGGCCTTTCTGCCTGTCTATGCAGTAAAGGTTGTCGGTCTCAATGAATTCCAGGCGGGTATCCTCTGGGGAGTGCAGGTGGTGACGACAATACTCTCGAAGCCGATTATGGGGAGGACGTCGGATAAGTATGGGAGGAAAGCATTGATAAGCGTTGGGATTCTCACCTGCGCGGTCTCCTTTGGGCTGATACCCGTATTCAAAGGTTTCTATCAGCTCATGGCAACAGCAGCTTTTTTCGGTCTCGGTGAGGCGCTTGTTGCTTCGTCAGGAGCGGCGTTTGTAGCTGATCTCTGCAAAGAGAAGCACGTCGGGACCGCCATGGGGACCTTTGGGACAATATTTGACGTGGGTCATGCATCAGGCCCGATCCTCGCCGGTTTTCTCCTGGCACGGCATGACTATCTTTTTTCATTCCGGGCGATGGCCGCGGTTCTTTTGTTGGCCGTGCCGATATTTGTATTGACCGTACATCCAAAAGCAGGTGAAGTCAGCAAAACGTAGTCTAAGTGCTATGCTTCTTTTTTCTCAAGCGTTCATTTAATCTCTCCACGACCACGTAAAATACCGGCACAAACGGGATGGCCAGAAGGGTCGAAGAGATCATGCCGCCAAAAACGACCGTGCCGATGGACCGCTGGCTGGCGGCACCAGCCCCGAAGGCAACAATGAGCGGAACCACACCCAATATAAAGGCAAAAGAGGTCATAACGATGGGGCGGAACCGGCGCCTGGTCGCCTCTATGGCCGCCTCGGTTATTGTCATTCCTCCTTTGCGCAAGTCGCGCGCAAATTCCACGATCAGGATGGCGTTTTTGCTTGCGAGGGCTATCATCAACACCAGGCCCACCTGGGTAAAAAGGTTGTTGTCATATCCCCGGATGGTGAGGGCCAGCAAGACCCCTGTAAGCGCTATGGGAACGACCAGTATGACCGCCGCAGGCGATGTCCAGCTCTCGTATAAGGCTGCCAGCACCAGATACACAAAGATGATCGAAAGAGCATAAATGAAGTAGGCCTGATTGCCGACCTTTTTTTCCTGGAAACTGGAGGATGTCCAGTCGTACCCCATACCCTCGGGCAATTTTTGCGCTGCCGTCTGCTCCATGAAAGTTATGGCCTGGCCCGAGCTGAATCCAGGCGCAGCGGACCCGAAAATGGCAGCAGCCGGATAAAGATTATAGCGCGTTATCAGCTCGGAGCCCTGAGCCTGTTTGACATCGAGCAAGGCCCCCATAGGCACCATATCGCCATTGGAATTAGCCACATATAAGTTTTTTATATCCTCGGGTTGAAGGCGGTAGCGGTCATCAGCCTGTACATATACCTGGAAGACCTGGTTGTATTTATTAAACAGGTTTACAAATGAGGAGCCCAGATAAGACCGAAGAGTGCTAAATACATTCTCCACGGGCACCTGAAAAGTCTCTGCTTTCGTCCTGTCTATATTCAGGTAAAGCTGAGGGTTGCCGACAGCAAATGTTGTTTGAAGGCCCCGCAGGCCTGGCTTAGTATTCCCTGCCTGCACGAGTTCATCCGTTGCTGCCTTGAGCTGATCCAGGCCCAGGCTGCCCCGGTCTTCCACCATCATCTGGAAACCGCCTGTCTGCCCCAGTCCCCGGATCGGGGGGGGAATCACCACAAAGGCAAGCGCCTCCTGAATGCCTGCAAGTTCACGGTTTAGATGCGAGATAATAACGTCCTGGCTTAGAGCGGCGCCTCGCACACTCCAGTCCTTGTAAGGTAAGAAAGTGGTTAAAACGTTCGAGAGATTAGCGCCGTCCAGGATCGAGAAGCCGCCTATAGTCGCCCAGGCGGCAACTCCAGGAGAATTTTTCAAAATGTCATTAATTTTGTTGGCCACCTGCTTCACTCTCGGTTGTGATGACCCGGGAGGCAATACGGCGAGCAGAATTGCATAACCCTGGTCCTCGGTCGGGAGAAATCCGGTGGGCCTTTTCAGGAAGACCAGGAAGGTCGACGTGATGATGACGGCAAAGACGATGAAGAACAGGACCGCCCTCTTTACCATAAAGGTGACGACAGCCAGGTAGCCGTCAGTCACAGCTTGAAAGCCCCTGTTAAATCCCCGGAAAAACCAGTTTGGCGGTTTGTCTCCGCGCGGCCTCAGCCATAAAGCGCACTGCGCCGGTTTTAGTGTAAGGGCGTTCAGAGCGCTGATGACAGTCGTGGAGGCTATCACGAGCGCGAACTGGCGGAAGACCTGTCCTGTGAGGCCCGGCAGGAATGAAGCAGGCAGGAAGACCGAAACAAGGGCGAGCGTAATGCCCATGACAGGCCCCGTCAGTTCCTGCATCGCCTTGATTGTGGCCTCTTTCGGCGGCAGGCCGCGTTCAATGTAGTAAGAGCTGTTTTCCACAATGATGATGGCATCGTCTACCACAATACCGATGACAAGGACCAACGCAAACAGGGTCATGAGGTTTATGGTAAAGCCGAGCGCTGCTATGGCTATAAAGGCGCCGATGATGGTGACCGGAACGGTAGTAGCCGGGACCAGCATGCCCCTGAAACTTTGAAGAAAGATGAGGATCACTGTAAGTACGAGAATAGCGGCTATATACAGAGTTTCATATACCTTGGCTATAGCTTGCCTGACAAAAATGGTGGTGTCATACGGGATGGTATATTTCAGGCCTGCCGGAAAGGTCTTGCTCATGTCCGCCATGGCCTCATAAACGCTGTCTGCCACAGCGATGGCATTGGCATCAGGCAGGGAGAACATTACGAGAAAAGCTGAATGATGGCCGGTAGCCCAGGCAAAATTGCTGAAGCTCTGCTGGCTCAGCTCCACCTTCGCTATATCGCGCAGGCGCACAATCTGTGAAGGTGGCCCCGCAACCGTCTTGATAATGATATTCTCAAACTCGCTTTCACTCGACAGCCGGCCAAGGGCCGTTATGGTGAGCTGAAAGGGCTGATTCTGGGGGACCGGCGGCACGCCTAACTGGCCAGCCGCAACCTCGGCGTTCTGGCCTTGTATGGCTTTAACAACATCGGATGTGTTAAGACCGAAGGTCTGCAGCCTCTTTGGGTCAAGCCATACCCTCATGCTGTAAGGGCCGGCGCCGAAGACCTTTACCTGGCCCATACCGGGCAGCCTCGCAAGGGGGTTTTGCAGGTTTATTACTCCATAATTGGACAAATATATCTCATCAAAACGGTCGTCATCGGAGTAAAGACTAACGACAAGCAGGATATTGGGAGAGACTTTCCTGACCGTGACTCCCTGCTGCGTGGCGCCCGACGGTAGCTGTGCCAGAGAGCCGTTTACAAGGTTTTGCACCTGCGCCAGCGACGCATTCTGGTCTGTCCCGATGTCGAAGGTGATGGTCAGGGTATAGGACCC
>Ga0335070_10006941_pt1 | contig 13311 bp, 12 predicted proteins | sample Lox_Sample_13_FD_206722 | JGI IMG/M metagenome (GOLD analysis project Ga0335070, IMG submission 206722) | Soil microbial communities from Loxahatchee National Wildlife Refuge, Florida, United States - Lox_Sample_1.3 | ecosystem: Environmental > Terrestrial > Soil > Wetlands | place: USA...
AACGTCGCCCGCCTTCATCACCACCCGCGCGCGCGGCTCGCCGGTGTCGCGATCGCTCACGTCCCATTCGATCTCGTCGCTCAACTGCACGAACCACTCCACCCGGTCGTTGCCGTGGATGACCGGCAGCATGTACTCCTCGGTAGTCGCGCAGATCAGGCTGTCCTTGACGGCGGCGCATACCGACGGATTCCAGGTCACGTCGGAGCGCGCGACGTAGCCGAAGAAGTTGAAGGCGTGGACCTCGTCCTCGAAGCCCGGCTCGGCGTGCACCTCGGGCTGGTCCTGGGCGACGTCGGCGAGCTGGCGATTGACCGGATTGCCGCCCGCGTCGGAGCGCAGCGGGATGTCGTCCTTCATCCCGACCATCCGTTTCGCGGTCAGACGCTTGCGCGCAATAGCCTTGCGGTTGCTGCCGCGCTTGGGGCCGAAGGCGCTGCCGGTCTCCTGCGGCGCGGCGAACGGGTCGAAGCCTTCGTTGGTCCAGTCTTCGAGCAACGCCTCGAACATCGCCTTGACGTCCTCGCTCTTCAAATTTTCGACGTGCTCGCGATGCTGCTTGCGGTAGCCGCCGTTGTAGAGCCCGGCGAAGACGTCGACATTGCCGTAGTGATTGGTGGTGCCGAAGACGTCATCGAAATTGACCGTGCCGTAGAAGAAGCTCCAGGCGAGATCGCGGATCATGGCGCGCAGAAACGAATCAACCGGCATCGAATGCGAGCCGCCCGGCCAGGCGATATGCGCGAAGTACTCGTCGCGCTCGAACCTGAAGCCGCCGAGGGCGAAGCCGCGATAGCCGAAATCGTTGACCGCATCGTTGGCTTCTTTGGTCGCCGCCATCCTCAGTCCTCCGAGTGCCGTTTACGAACCGATGTCCCCGCTTTCGGCAGATTCCCTATTTCTGACAGATGTCCTGCCATCGCTCGACCGTGAGGTCGCCGGCCACGCTCTGCAGAAGGATCACGCCCGGCCGCGCCGCATGGAACTGGTAGGCGGTGCCTTTGGGCAGGAGCGCCATGTGTCCGCGCCGCGCAACGATACGTCCCATCCGCCGGCCCTTGGGCGTACCCTCGAGCATCGTCGTCCCCTCGTGCTCCTCCGAGGCCGCCAGGGCATCGAGCTTGACGAGCCGAATCTCGACCTCGCCGTCCATGATAATCGCGGACTCGTCGTGCGAGGCGGTATACCAGGGCGAGGTTCCTTCGGCCCGCACTGCTTCGAGCACGTACTTGAGGTTTTTGGCGACGGCGACTTTTTCGTAGGGTTCCGACTTGGAGGCGACCTCGAAGACGTTGGAGAAAGCGTAGTTGCGCGGGTCGTCGTTAATCGCCTCGACGCCGCCCTTCTCGTAATGTTCGAGCGATCCGAAGCGGGTCGCGCGCGTCATCGTTTTCGGATCCGCCATGTGGTTGGAACCTCCCGGGCCGCGGCGCGGCCTTGCGTGACAGCAACACAGGCGCCGCGCGCCGACTCAGCGCATCCGTAGCACTTTGTCGCTTTGCATGCCAACCGTCGGCCGCACGCCGCGATTCCCGGCACGGTCAGGGTTCGGTCCGCAGCCCGGCCGGCAAAAAAAGAAGGGGACGATCCGAGGAATCGCCCCCTTCGAGCATCCAAGTTCGCTCCGCGCTGGCGTCTAGGCGGCGCGGGCCGGCTCCGACGTAAGCTTCAGTTCCGCGGGTTCGGCCAGCGGCGCGGTTTTCCACTTCTTGAGTTCGGGCATCACGTGCTTGACGAAGCACTTGATGTTGCGCTCGGCTTCGTCGAATGGCATCGCGGCGTAGCTGAAGTTGCCCATGATGCCGTTGTTGTTGATCGTCTCCTGCATGAACTTGAGTTTTTCGAGCACTTCGGCCGGCGTCCCGAACGGCATCAGCGAAGCGAAGTCTTTCGCCGCGCTGTCCATCCCGTGACGCGCAATATACCGGCTGACTCCGCTGTAGAATTCGTAGCTCTTGTTCTGGCCGAATTTCTCCGAAGTCATCTCATAGTGCTTCATCGCCGTGTGATAGTAGTCGGTGATGTACTTCATCCCCAACTCCTGCGCGCGGCTGCGATCTTCGTCGACGAAGATGAACCCGCCCGAAAGCGGCGGCGGCGGCTCGGTGCCGTTAGTCTCGCGCCAGACGTTGTGGTAAATCTCAAAATCCTTCTTGACCGCGTCCCACGGCTTTTGCGGAATCACCAGCACTCCGACTCCGAGCCGCGCCATGATCGGCATCGATTCCGGCGAGACCGCGGCGGCGTAAGTGCGGCCGCGGAACGAGCGTGCCGGGAAGGGGCGGATTTCGCGCCGCGGCTGATTGGTGTGGCGCCCGCCCTCCATATAGCCCTTTTCGAGCGCGCTTAGGACCAGTTCGGCATATTCGACGAAGAGGCTCCGGCCTTCGTTCTGATCGAGGCGGAAGCCCTCGTACTCGATTCGCGCAAGACCGCGGCCGAGCCCCAGGATGAAGCGGCCACCCGACAGATGGTCGAGCAGCGAGGCCTGCTCTGCTACCCGGATCGGATCGTGCCACGGCAGCACGACCACCATCGAGCCGAGCTTCACGTGCTTGGTCCTGCCCGCCATGTATGAGAGGAACTGCAGCACGTCGGGACACATCGTGTAGTCGTCAAAGTGATGCTCGACCGACCAGACCGAGTCGAATCCAAGCGGCTCTGCCATCTCGGCAAAGCGCAACTCGTTGCGATAGACCTCGGCGTCGGAAAGTACGTTGTTGGGATTCTGGAAAGCTGCTCCGTATCCTACGTGCATGGCGTTCTCCTGATGTAATGTGGCCGCCGTCGTTGGCCGGGTACGGCCGCGGTGCCGTCACGGTGCGCAGGGGCCCTGTAAGTGGTTTAGCGCAGTCGGCCCTTGGTTTTCCAGACGCCGGGCAGCGCGGCTGGTTCGCGGATCGTCCGGACCGGGACCCAAAGGGGCGGAAAACGGCGCGATCGCGTTTCGCACTGGCGCCGCCGGCGCGCGATAATGGCCGCGCGCGATTAAACGCGCGGGAGGAGCGAGAGACGATGCTGCTCGACAACCCGAAGGGAAACTACAAATTCGTCCGCGGCTATGGCGCACCGTTTTCGTCCGGCGCGATCGCGCATCCGGGCTTCGAAATCGTGCACGCGAGCTTCAGGCCGCTCGCCGCCTTGGCGGACGGCTATGGGCTAATCGAGAGCCATCTGCGAGCGGCGGGCCGCCCACTCGGCGCGATCTGCGGAATCGAACTGCGCATCCCGGCGGCGCTCACTCCGGCCGGCTTCGACGAATTCAACCGTCCCTATATCGAGCGGCTGACGGCGTGGGGCCTCATGGTCGAAGGGCTTAACCCGGTCGCGCGAACCAACGTCGCGCCGGCCTCTAGTCCGATCGCCGGACCGTCGATCTTCGGCTTCTACTACACCGTGCCGGCGGCGGCGGGCGCGGCGCGGCCGTCCTTCGTGCTCGCGGGAGTGCCCGAGGTTGCATCGCGCGAGGGCGGCAAGCGCGAGGTCGTCGCCGCGGGCGACGTCTCGCTCGAAGGGCTGAAGCGCAAAACCGCGTGCATCATGGCAGTCCTGGGAGGACTCCTGCGGGAGATGAATATCGGTTGGGACGAGGCGTCGGCGGTGAATCTCTACACTGTCCACGACGTCCATCCGCTGTTCGCAGCCGATCTCCTGCCGGCGCTGGGAGCGGCGGCTTATCGGGGAATCCGATGGCATTACGCGCGGCCGCCGGTTATCGGGCTGGAACTGGAAATCGACGGCTACGCTGCGCGCCAGGAACTGGTGCTCGCGCCCTGAGCGATCGCCGCAGACATACAGCCCTGGTCCAGCCGTGGTCAGCTTTTATCGCAGCGCCACTTTGCTGACGCTGCGGCGTCTGATTTGCTGACGTCCGCTTCTCCTATCGCGTCTAATTTTTGCTTAGTCCCGCGCCGTCCAGGCATCGCTCTTGCTCATCTCGATATGGGCAGCGGTTTGCGTGGCGCCTCACGGTCTGTGTGTGGGCCAGAGCGCGAGCGACGGCGCGGCGGGTCGCCACCCCAAGAGGGAGGGCTCGCAAAGGATGGGGCTTGCGGCGCAAATGCTCTGGCGAAATTGGGCTGCCGATTCGCCTGCGCGTGCTGCGCCTGTTGAGCCCGCGAAAGCGACGGAGTCCCTCGAAGCCACAGAGTCCTTCGAGGAGGAATTCGCCGCTGGGAATCTGCGCTGGCTGTTGCTGACGTTCCGCGTCGGAGCCCTGACCATCGCGCTCTTCCAATCCGCTTATATCATCGAGACCGTCTATCTCGCTTCCGTCTCCGCGAGCGCGCGCGCGGCGTTCGGCGCGGATTTTCTGATCGCAACCCTGCCGCTCGTGGCATTCGGGTTGAGCTTCAGCCGATGGTTCGAAGGTCACTGGCGGACGCTTACCCTTGGGCTGTGCATCGCGCTCGTCGGACTCAACGCCGCAGCCAACGTAATCCGCCATGAAAGCGTGCCGATGTTTATCGAAACCCTGCTCCTGCTGGTCGGCACCGGCGCGTTGGTTCCATGGAGCGAGCGCTGGCAGGGGGCGCTCGGCGGCTTTTGCCTGGCCGCATTTGCAGCCGATCAGGCGCTGACGCCGATGCCCGATGCGTATGCGCAGGTCCGCTGGCTGGGGGTGTCGGGTGCGGTGGTGGTTGCTCAGATCGCGGTGCATCTGACCGGCCTCTATCGGCGTGAACTTGCCGCGCACTGCCGAGCGCTCGCGGCTGCGCGCGAGCAGGCGTTGCTCGCCTCGCGCGCAAAGTCCGAATTCCTCTCCACCATGTCGCACGAGATCCGCACGCCGATGAACTCCGTCCTCGGGATGGCCGAGGTGCTCGCAGAGACCGACCTCGATGGCGCTCAGCGCCGCTATCTCGAAACGCTACGCTTCAACGGCGGCGCCTTGATGAAGCTGCTCGACGATATTCTCGACCTGGCCAAGGTCGATAGCGGCCGCGTGCGCTTGCGGAATAAGGAATTCGATCTCGCCGATCTGGTCGAAAAAACCGTCGAGTCCCTTGCCGTGCGCGCGCACGGCAAAGGACTCGAACTCGTGGCGCGGATCCTTCCCGGCACTCCGTCACGGCTGATGGGCGACTTGCCCAGGCTGCGCCAGGTGCTGATGAATCTGCTCGGGAACGCGATCAAATTTACCGAGTCCGGCTCGGTCTAATTAACGGTCGCGGCCGGCGATGACGATTCGGCCGGCGAGAACAGAACGGCCGATACTCGCCTCAGGGCCGTGCGCTTCTCGGTCGCCGACACCGGGATCGGAATCGAATCGGCCAAGCTCGCCGAGATCTTCGCGAGCTTTACCCAGGCCAACTCCTCCGACACGCGCAAGTACGGCGGCAGCGGATTGGGCCTGGCCATAGCGTCACGGCTGGCGGCGCTGATGGGCGGGGGGCGGATCTCGGTCGAAAGCGCGGCGGGCCGCGGGAGCACCTTTCATTTCACCGCTCCGCTCGAATTTGTCGGCGCCGTGGCCGAACCCGCTCCGGCTCGCGACCTGTGTGGGAAGCGCGTGCTGGTAGCCGATCGCAACGCCGCCAATCGACGCATCTTCATCGAGACGCTTGGCAGCTTCGGCGCCGCCGTCGAGGAAGCGTCGACGGTGGCGGAGACGATCGCGACGCTGCGCCAGGCCCTGCAGCTTGGCCGGCCCTTCGACCTCGTCTTCGGCGATTGCCAGATGCCGGGGATCGAGCAGATCGAGCGGCTGGCGGCGCCGGGATGCGCTTGCGGAGCGGCGATGATCGTCCCGATGCTGACTACCGACGATCTAACCTCCAAGATCGCTCGCGTGCAGCGTCTGGGCTTCGAGCACCATCTGCTGAAGCCCGTTCGCCGCTCCGATCTGCTCGATCTGATTTCGCGGGCCGCGAAGACGCACAAAAACAAGCCGCTCGAGGCCAAACCCAACGACGATGCTGTAGGCGAGCCGGCCCAACCGGCCGCGCCGACGGCAGCTTCAGCTTCGCGTCCGTTGCACATCCTGTTCGCGGAAGACTCATCCGACAATCGCCTGCTGATAACCGCCTACTTCAAGAATCTCCCCTATCAGGTCGAAACCGCCGAGAACGGCAAAGTCGCGGTCGATAAATTCGTCCACGACCGCTATGACCTGGTGCTCATGGATATGCAGATGCCGGTGATGGATGGTTACGCCGCGGTCAGGCTCATCCGCGCCTGGGAGCGGGAGCATCGGCTCGCCGCGACGCCGGTGCTGGCGCTTACCGCATCCACGCTCGATGATGACATCGCGCGCGCCCTGGACGCCGGTTGCGACCGACATATCACCAAGCCAGTACGCAAGGCCGCCCTCCTGGCCGCGGTGCATGAGACCCTGGCGTCGGCCGCTGCACGCCACGTCGAGACCGCGCCAGCTTCGGTCAGCGCGCCAGCGGCCCCGGCCCGCGTTAAAGCCCGGCTAAACAGCGTCGCGCAGTGAGCGGGGATTGCGCTCGCGCGTGAACCGCGCGAGCGCCGGCAATTCCACGCTGTGCGGGACGCGACGGCCTTCGGCCCTCGCGTCCCGCACAGCGTGGGTTGAGCCGCGTGCGGCAATTGCCTACCTTCTGAACCAGCGTGAGCACGTGACCAGTTCATCCTCGCCAATCGTCAACGATCGTCCTGCCGCAGATGCGGCGCCTGCCGGCGGCGCCGAACGCGCCGCCGGCAAGGCGGCGTTCGTGCGCGCCATGTTCGGGCGCATCGTGCCCCGCTATGACCTCGTCAACCGCCTCATGACCATCGGGCTCGACCGCCGATGGCGCCGCGAGACCGCCGCGATCGCGCAGCCCGCCGGCGCGATCGCGCTCGACATCGCCACCGGCACCGGCGATCTCGCACTGGAACTTGCGAGCCAGGGGGCGCGACGCGTGGTCGGCGCGGATTTCTGCGCCGACATGCTGACGGCAGCGGTGGGCCCGGCCGCGCGGGCGGGGGGGCGGGCGGGGGGGGGGGCGCTTTTGCCGCCCCCCAGTTGGTGCGGGGCGGGGGGCCCTCGGCCGGGGGGGCCGGCCCCCCGGCCCCCGGCGGCATGGGCCACCGCTGCGAGATCGAATTCCTGGCCGGCGATACCACCCGACTTCCGTTTCACGACAACACCTTCGATTGCATCGTCAACGGCTTCATGCTGCGCAACGTGACCGACCTGCCCGCGGCTTTCGGTGAACTCCGACGCGTGCTCAAGCCGGGCGGACGGCTCGCCTGTCTCGACCTGACGCCGCCGCGCGGCCCGATGCACGGGCTCTTCGGTTTCTACATCGCGCGCGTCGTGCCGCTGCTCGGCGGAGTGGTGAGCGGGCACTACTCCGCCTACCGATGGCTGGGTCAGTCACTGCGGCCCCATCCGGACGCCGAAAGCATGGCCGCGATCATGCGCGCGGCGGGACTCGCCGAAGTCGGCTATCGTCTGACCGGGTTCGGCACGGTAGCGATCCATTATGCCGTCAAACCCGGCGAAGCCACCCGCCGCAGCGGCGGCGATCGTACTGAGCGCGAGAGGCGCCCGGAGAGCGATGGACGCGGCGCTGCTTGATTGGTGCCGGCGGCTCATCGGATGCTGCAGCGTCACCGCCGAGGGCACGCGGGAGATTGCCGCGTTATGCGCCTCGGCGATGCTTGCGCCGGCCGGAATTACCGCTCGCCTCATCCCCTCGACGCGCGAGGGCGGCGAACAGGTCAACCTGGTCGCCGCGATTCGCGGCCGCGAATCGTCGCTGCGGCCGATCGTGCTCAACACCCATCTCGACACCGTGCCGCCCGGCGCGCCTGAGCTATGGACCGCCTGCGACGGCGACCCGTTCAGCGCACGCGTCGACGGCGATCGCATCTACGGACTCGGCGCCGCCGACACCAAGCTTGATCTGGCGGCCAGGATTTTTGCGCTGAGCGGAGTTGGCACGCCGCGCCGCGACGTTTACCTGGTCGGCACTTTCGGCGAAGAGCATGGCCTTGCGGGCGCGAAGGAAATGGCGGAGGCGGCGATCCTGCCGGCCGGCGCGATGGCTTTCGTCGGCGAGCCTTCGCGCCTGGAGGTGATTACCGCGCACAAGGGCCTGATGATGTTCGAGCTGGCGCTCGGCTTCACGCCGCTTCGCGTTGACGAGCCGATGCAGATGCGGCGGCTGACGTTTGCGGGCAAGGCCGCTCATTCCAGCACTCCGGCGCTGGGCGTCAACGCGATCGAAATCGCGCTGAAAGCGATGGCGATCAATCTCAAACATAACCTGGTGGCGATCGCGGGCGGCACTGCGGTCAATGTCGTGCCGGCGCGATGCGACGTCGTCGCAGCAACCGACGCGGCGCTCGATATTCCGATCGGCGGCGCCATCGAGACCACGAGCTTCAACAAGGAGGCCCCCGAGGTCATCCCGTTGGAGGTCGTGACCACGATGCTCCGGTTCATCGCCGCACTGCGCAACTACGCCGACCAGGGCGGCGGTGACGAGGCCGATTACGCTCCGCCGACGCTGACCTGCAATCCCGGCGTAATCCAGTCGGAGTCCGGTTCGATGAAGCTCGACTTCGAGTTGCGCCCGCCGCCCGGGCTCGCGCTGGACGAGGTCCGCGCCGGGGTCGCCCGGGTGGCTGCCGAGATTTCGCGATCCGCGGCCGCCGTGTCCGTGGCGCTACGCGAGAAGCGCGCGAATCCGGGCTTTCGCGCGCCCGCGGCGAGCGAGACCGTCGAGTTGGCGATGGGCGCGTTGGCAAGCGCGGGGCTCGAGCTCAAATCCGGCGTGAAATCGGGATGCACCGAGGCGGGGATATACGCCGCGGCCGGGCTCGAACCGGTCGTGATCGGGCCGGGGCCGTCGACCGGGGTGATCCACGCGCCCAACGAATACAATTTTCTTTCCGACGTTGAAGCGGCGGTGCGCTTCTATCGCGCGCTGCTCGAGATGTAGGCCGGCGGCGGCAGCTAGGGCAATGGGACCGCGTCGACCGGCGCTTCTTCGGCCAGCCCCAGTGCCGCGATCACGCTCGCCGGAGTAGCCAGCCGCCGCTCATCCTGTTCCAGGGCGCTCGCCTGCACCGCGCGAAACCCCCGGCGCGAGTCCTCGTGCGCGATGAGATACAGGCGGGCGTGCTCGGCAGGTGGCTCGGCTGCTCTCAATTTGAGCGTCCGCCGCTGCCTTACGGGAACCAGCTCGGCGGTCGGGGCGCCGTAGTAAGGACCGCCGTCAAACGGGTCGATCTGATTCAGGAATTTCATCCCCGCCTGCTCCAACAGGCGCACTGCGCCGCGGCTTTCTTCGCGCACCGCGCCGATCGACGCGCGCACCTCGTCCGGCAGCAGAAAAGTGTAAAGCGGCGCGTCGGGAAAGAGCGCGCGGATGAACTCCTTGTCGTGGGCCGAAAGCCGATCGGCCTCGCGAAACGACAGGCCGGTTACGCGCCTGCCGTAGTGGTCCCAGAAGATGTTTCCCTGATCGCCGGCGCTCGGCGGCAGCATCTCGGCGATCACCCGGTCCTGGAAGCGCTTGAGATGCCGTCCGATATAGAGGAAACGCGCCCACGAGAGCTGCTTGCCGATTCGCTCCGGGCGATGGCGCATCGGCTGGGTCACGATCAACCCGCCGGTCTCGGTCGGCCCGTCCATCGAATGGCGCAGCCGCAGATACGTATGCCGGAACATCTTGCGCAGCTTCGCGGAGTAGCGCTCGTCGCTGTCGATTTCGAGGTAGTAATGCGGACTCTGCGGGGTGCCGTGCTGACCGATGATCATCGAGGCGCCGGCGATCGTGCGGGTCGCGATCTCTTCAGCGCAGAAGATATAGACGGCGCGCGCGGAGTTGGCGACTCTGCCGCGAAACGATTTCGCCGCACGCGTCAGCGTCTCCGTCATCTCCGCCGAATCGGTGGGGAGGTTCACCGAATCGAGCTCGCGCGCAAGCCGCAGCAGGCTGCGGCGGTCGGCGACGCGGGCCTCGCGGATGAGAAAGGCCGGCTGGGCGGCATCCATGGCAGCCGCATACTACCATGCCAGGCACCACGGCGGGTCTCAGGCCACAAGAGCGCGCCGGGCAACCGTCCTCATGCGCAATGGCGGGAGGGCGATCGTCCGAAGCGCCTGTACAGGAAGCCAAATGGACCATTTTGCCGTGCCAGAGGCCAAGTTGAATTAGGTTGATGGGTCGGATAGTTTTTTGGCTGGGCCGGGAGTTGGCCGGCTGCACAGGAGGTGTGGTGTGATGGAGTTGCCGAAGTGCCAAAAGTGTAACAATGGCACTCTGATTCCACTGTCGGACTACGGCCAGGAAGGCGCTTCGGTGATTTTCAAGGCATGGGTTTGCACCAACCCCGAGTGCGGCTTCAGCTTGCGCGTCGATAAGGGCGAAGTGACTTACGGCAAACGGATCGAGACCAAGCACTGACCCGCCCGCCGCCGAACCGGGCATCGTAAGGGGCGGTCCTTCGGGACCGCCCCTTTTGTCTTGCGCGGCCCGGACTTGGCGCCCGCAGCGGATACGATCTATAAAGCGTTTCTGTTGAACGCTGTTGAGACGCAGGCCGCCGCGCCGAGCTTCGCAATGGAGGTGCTTACGAGATGAGCGAACACGTCTTTCGCTCGCAGCCGATCGGCTCGCTGCTCAGGCCCGCCTACCTGCGCGAGGCGCGGCGCGCCCTGCGCGCGGGCGAGATATCCCCGGCACGCTACAAACGGGTCGAAGATCGCGCCGTGGACGACGCGCTGGCCCTGCAGGAGGCGGCCGGGCTCGACATCATCAACGACGGCGAGCAGCGCCGCATGAGCTTTCTCGGCTCGCTGCTGGAGGCGACCGAGGGCCTTTCGCGGAGCTCCTCGGTCACGCAGCCCTGGCATGAGGACGACGCCCACGTGGTCAACCTTTCGCTGGGTCTGGCGGTCACGGGCAAAGTGCGCCGGCGCCGTTCGCTCGCGACCGAGGAATTCGTGTACGCGCGCGCTCGCGCGAGGCGGCCGATCAAGATTACGCTGCCGAGCCCGATGATGCTCAAGATGTTCTGGTCCCCGCAGGAATCCAGCGCCGCCTACCGCGATCCGTTCGAGATGTTCGCCGACGGCGCGGCCGTGATTCGCGAGGAGATCGGCGAGTTGGCGCGGCTTGGATGCGAGTACATCCAGATTGACGCGCCCGAGTTGACCAACCTGGTTGATCCCGAGGTGCGACGAATGGTCTTCGAGGAGCGCGGAATCGACCCGCGGCGCCTGCTCGCCGAGGGCGTCGAGATTCTCAACTCGCTCGCCGCCCATCCCGGCGTGACCTTCGGCTTGCATCTGTGCCGCGGCAACAACGACGGCCGCTGGCTCGCGCGCGGCGGTTACGACTCGATCGCGCGCGAGGTCTTCCAGCGCGCACGCGCCTACGACGAATTCCTGCTCGAGTACGACGACTCGCGCTCGGGCTCCTTTGAGCCGCTGGCCGAGGTGCCACGCGACAAGCTAGTCGTGCTGGGCCTGGTGACGACCAAGCGCAACGTGCTCGAAACCGCCGACGAACTGATCGCCCGGATCGAGGATGCCGCGCGCTTTTTTCCCAAGGAGCGCCTCGCGCTCTCGACCCAGTGTGGCTTCGCGTCGGGAGTGAAGGGCAATCCGGTCGAACCCGCGATGCAGGAGCGCAAGCTCGCGCTGGTCGCCGACGCCGCTCGTCGCGTGTGGGGCTGACTTACGCGGGCCCAACGGACCGGGTTGGCTCGCTGGCCGGCCGGCGCTAATAATGGTCCGTTCAATTCGCCGACAGGAGTTTGCGAGAGTTTGCGAGTATTCCTATTGACGCCGCTTCGATCGCTTATGCTGGCCGCGATCCTCACAGTCCCTGCCTGCTCCGCCCAACACGACGCGCCCGCGCCTCCGCCGGCGCCGGCGCACGCCCCGGACCGCTTCATCTACGTCTCGGCAGCCGGAGTACCCGACGAATGCTACCACGACCTCGGCCCGGTCAGTTTCACCGAGCCGTACACCAGCGCCGCGATGGACGGGGACGGCGTGGACATGGCGAACAAGCTCCGCGCGCTCGCGATGCAGAAATATCCCGACCAGGCCGACGCGGTAATCAACGTGCGGACCGAGGAAAACAGCGTCGGCACGGTAGTGACCGTCAACGGCGATGCCGTCGAACTGCATCAGGGACATACCGTGGAGTGCGCGATGCGCAAGGCGCCCGGAGTGCTCGATCGCGCCGCGGCGGTCGCGGCCGGCGGGATGATCGGCGCGGTCGCGGGCGGACTGATTACGGGGGGCACGGGAGGGATGATGGTCGGCGGGGGCGCCGGCGCGGGCGCGGTTGCCACCTACATGGGGGTCAAGCAGCATCTCGAAACCAAGCGCGAGCAGGCTCAGCTCAAGAAACAGCTCGCATCGCAGCAGAGCGAAATCGCACGCTTGCTGGCCAAGCGATCGAGCCTGCAGAAGTGCGCGGACGACGACATCGCGCTCGCGAACTGCAAAGTCAGCGACACGATCGCGGCTGCCGCCGATCCCGCCGCCAAGCCGGCGGAAGATCCGTCCTATGAAACCGAACAGCCGCAATTCGAACTTCAAAAACAGGTCGAGCAGCAGCAGGATTACATCCGCAAGCTCCGGGATCAGGTCTTCGAGCTGCAGGAGCAGTTGGGCGGCCGTTACGCCGGAACGCAGTAGCCGACCGCAAACCGTAGCATTCCGACGGCTGCGGGCTCGCTCAGTGCCAGCGCGGTTCCACCTCGGTGAACTCCTCGAGCTCCTTGGCCCAGCCCTTGCCCAGCGGGACGAGGAAGAATTGCGCGATCCGGCGCGAGCTGAATCGCCACTGGCCGCCGGTCAATTCGTACTCGTCATAGATCTTGCCGCAGCCGATCAGGCTTTCGCCGTTGCGCACGGCGCGATTATCGAGCCAACACCATCCGCGCGCGTGAGTCTTGTCGATGAACTCGATGTAGTGATTGGTGAAAAACGGCTTCACGCGAAACGCCCACGTGCCGCCGTAGAAGTTCTTTATCGCTTCGCGTCCGCGATGAATCCCCCAGCCTAGGAGGCTGAAATCCGCGGCCCCGTCTTCGGCGAAAAGCTCCGCCATCCCGTCGGCGTCGCGCCGCAGGATACACTCTCCGTAAGCGTAAGTGAGCGATCTGATTTGTTCGCGATTCCAGAGCTCTTCTACTTTCTCTTCGAAACTCTTTTCCATGGCACGGCCTCCCCTGGATGTGCGGCCAATCGGACAGTCGTGACTTTACCAAGAGCTCGCGTCGCAGCGCCACGAGCTTCTGCGGCAGCGCGCGGTACGCTTGACAACCCGCCGGCGGCGATGATTTACGGCAGCTTGAAGGTGCCATCCGACAGGTCGAGGACAGGAG
>Ga0335070_10006942_pt1 | contig 13311 bp, 11 predicted proteins | sample Lox_Sample_13_FD_206722 | JGI IMG/M metagenome (GOLD analysis project Ga0335070, IMG submission 206722) | Soil microbial communities from Loxahatchee National Wildlife Refuge, Florida, United States - Lox_Sample_1.3 | ecosystem: Environmental > Terrestrial > Soil > Wetlands | place: USA...
CGGCATCCGTGCGTTGTCGTCCTATCACCGCGACCATCCATACGTCTTGCCGGTCAACGGCATGAGCTATCGCGTCGACTACGAACCGGCGGAGTCGAGCACCGGGTTGTTTGGCGGCAACTCCAACTGGCGCGGGCCTATTTGGTTTCCGGTGAACTATCTTTTGATCGAGTCGTTGCAAAAATTTCATTTTTTTCTCGGCGATAATTACAGGGTCGAGTGCCCCACCGGTTCCGGCAAGCTGCTCAATCTCTGGGAAATCGCCGGCGATATTTCCCAACGGCTAACGCGCATCTTTTTGCGGGACGAACACGGCCGCAGACCCGTGTTCGGCGGCACGGAGAAATTTCAAACCGATCCGCACTGGCGCGACCTGATCCCGTTCCACGAGTACTTCCACGGCGACAACGGCGCCGGCATCGGCGCAAGCCACCAGACGGGTTGGACCGCGCTGGTTGCCAAGTTGATCCAACAGTATAGGGAGTGACAGGAACTTAGAGCACGGTCGGAGCGTTTATACGACACGCTCTTGAACCGACAACCTTGACAACGTCGTTATAACCGACCACGGTTCAAGTCTCAGTCTGCTGCGAGTTGCATTCTATGCCCGACCCGGTCCAAGGCCAGCAGAAAATTCTCTTGCCCGCTCTCGCCATTGGTCTAACTACGACGGCTTTCATCGTCGCTAAGACGGGCCGGGATGCGCTCTTTTTTCAGGGCAAAGCCATCTTTCGATTGCCCGTCGCGACTCTCATGATCGCGGGAGCATCGTTACCTCTGGCCATGCTGTTCGTCAAAGCGATGAAAACTTGGGGCGCCCGGCCGGCGCGCATCGGGTTGATGTTCTTCGCCGGCTCGATACTGGCGGTGGCCGCGCCTTTTCTCAAACCCGGCGACTCGCCGTTGTTGTTCAACGTTTTTATTTTTATCCCCGCGGTTTTCGCGATCATTTTTGCAAGCTTGTGGTTGCTCGCCAGCGACATCTTCGAAAACACTCCAAAACCGCAAGCGGCCCGCGCCTTCAGTAAGATCAGCGCAAGCTCTTTGGCTGGCGGCATGCTCGGCGGATTTATCGCCAAAGGGCTCGGCCATTACGTCGAACCCAAATGGCTCATCTTCTTGAGCGCGCTTACCGTTCTCGGTCTAATCGGCTTAGTCATGACCGCGCACCGGCACTTTCCAAGCAATATTGCGCCACAGCGCAATGACGACGGCAAAGGCGGCGGTTACATCGCGCCGTTCACAAATCCTTACGCATTGACGTTGCTCTTCATTTCCATGACTGGCGCCTTGGCGGGCCTGCTGATCGACGTACAGTTCTACATCTCCGCCACCACCGCGAGCATGGGCTCCAAGGGCAACGCTAACTTTTTTGCGAATTTTTACATCATGTTGAACTTGGGCTCCTTACTCTTGCAGCTCTTTGCGACGCCCAAGATCCAGGACAAACTCGGCATTCGTGGTGGCTTGATGGTTCTGCCCTTCGCACTGGTAGGCGGAGCTAGCTTCGCTGGCGCCGCGGCAACTGCGCTTAGCCTTTCTGTTTTGCGCGTGACGGAAGGCGGCTTGCGCTCTTCGGTGCATCGTTCGATCTGGGAACAGGCGTTTGTCGCCGTCGATTCGCGCGAGCGCTCCTTGGTGAAACTGGCCGTCGACGGCATCGGCGCACGCGTCGCCGAAGCCATCGCCGCTGCCGGTCTTTACCTCTGGGTTCGCCAAATCGCCCCTGGCGGCATCATTATTCAGCCATTGGACACTCGTTGGATGGCCTGGCTTACCCTCGTTACTGTTATCGTATGGCTAGGAATCACTCAGAAGCTACAACAAGCCCAACAGAAGGAATCGCCCAGCGCAGACGGCCCGGCTGCAGAAATCGACTGCGAGCGCTTTCCCGATCAATGCCCGTGCACCACGGAGCTAGGCAAAGGCATCGCTTGAGATATCGAGCATATGTGCTAGTGCAGACTTAAACTGTCTTAGCCAGATTCAACTCGTGAACGGCTGCCTTGAGTCTTCAGGAGAACAATCTATGGACCTGGTCTACCGCCACAATCGCATCACCCGCTTCACCCATTGGACCAATGCCTTGGCTTTGATGATTCTCTTCATGAGCGGGCTGATGATCTTCAACGCCCATCCGAATCTTTATTGGGGCAATGTTTCGCAAGCGGATAGAGCTTTCTTTTCCATCGGCGCCGCCAACGACGACGGCGATTTGCGCGGCTTCGTGAAGCTCTACGGCCGCGAGGTCGACACCACCGGCTTTCTCGGCGCGCAACAAACCGGCTTCATGCCCACAGCGCGCGCTTTTCCGAGTTGGCTAACGGTGCCCGGATACTATTCCCTGGCCGCCGGACGCCGCTGGCATTTTTTCTTCGGCTGGCTGTTCGTCATCAATGGTCTGCTCTATATTTTTTATAACCTGGCCGTCGGCCACCTACGTAAATTTTGCTTCACTCCTGCGGATGCCGCCAAAGTGCCGGCGATGATCGCCTACTATCTTCATCTGCGCAAAACATCGCCGCAGGAGGACGAATACAATCCGCTACAAAAAATGGCCTACACCGGTGTCTTCGTGATTTTGACGCCGCTGATTCTGCTCTCCGGCATGGCCATGTCGCCGCAACTCAACATCGCCTTCAATTGGCTGCCTGCCGTCTTCGGCGGCCGCCAATCGGCGCGCAGCATTCACTTTATTCTTGCCTTCGGCTTTGGTTTTTTTGTGTTCGGTCACGTTTTCATGGTGCTGACTCAAGGTTTTCTCAACAACATGCGCTCGATGACGACCGGTTGGTACAGGAAAAAAGTTCCACTCGCCGCGAAACCGATCAAAGCTGCCGCGCCGGTAAGACCGGATATCGCACAAGCGTTAAAGTCTAAGCCGGAGGTTTCAAGTTCACTGAGCGACGACGACGCCGAGAAGCCGCTGTCCGCGACGCCCGCGAGCGCTCCGCAAACGGCGGAAAACGAGACACTTGCCACCCCCGACGGAGGAAAAAAGCATGACTAAAAGCGCTATCTCGCGCCGTAATCTCCTCGTGCGTGCCGCTCAGGGTATCGGCTTGCTGGCGATGAGCGGATGCGAAAAAGTTTTCGACAGCTTGAGCCAAAACTCGACGGTGCAAACGATTTTGGAAGCGGCTGAACAGGGCAACCGTCGCGTGCAGCGCGTGCTCACTGGAGAGGATAAACTGGCGCAAGAGTTTAGCGAAAAAGACATCTCGCCTAAATTTCGGAGCAACGGAAACCCGCCGCCGATCACCATGGAATACGCCGAGGATGCACGCAACCAATGGGCCAAGTGGCGGTTGGAAATTGGCGGATTGGTCAAGCAGCCTGGCCAGTTCTCTCTCACCGATCTGCGCGCCATGCCGTCGCGCACGCAGATCACTCGGCACGATTGCGTCGAGGGCTGGAGCGTTATCGGCAAATGGAAAGGCGTGCAACTACAACTCCTGCTGAAACAAGTAACGCCCACACCGGACGCGCGCTATGTCGTTTTTCGTTGCATGGACACGGACGATAGCGGCGCGCTTTACTACGAAAGCATCGACCTGACCGACGCTGTTCATCCGCAAACCCTCCTCGCTTACGAACTGAACGGGCAACCGCTACCCGTGGAAAACGGCGCGCCGCTGCGGCTGCGGGTGGAAAATCAACTCGGTTACAAGCACGCCAAGTACATTCGCAGCCTCGAATTGGTCTCGGGCCTGGAGAAAATCGGCCAGGGCAAAGGAGGTTACTGGGAAGACCAAGGCTACGAATGGTACGCCGGCATTTGACCCACTCCTCTCGCCACATATGGCTTTCGCCTGTAGCGTAAAAGTCATTTCCTTATGGACCGGCGCGGCGTACTGGTATCGCGCATGCGCTTAGGGTATCCATAGCGCATGCGCATCTGTTCTCTTTTGCCCGGCGGAACCGAGATTGCCTACCTTCTTGGGCTCGCCGACGAGATCGTCGGCGTAACCCATGAATGCGATTATCCGGCGGACGCGAAGCTGAAACGCGTCGTCGTCCGCAGTACCATCGATTCGAGCAGCCTGTCGAGTCGCGACATCGACCACAAAGTCAGCGAACTCCTATTGGCGGGGCAGAGCCTCTACGCGATCGACGAGCAAGCGTTGCGGGAAGCCGCTCCCGACCTCCTATTGACGCAGGGCCTGTGCGAGGTTTGCGCGCTGGACTACAACGAAGTTGTAAAAGTCGCGGCGCGATTAGCGCCATCGCCGCGTATCGTCTCGCTCAACCCGCACTCATTGAACGATGTGCTCGAAGATATCCAGCGCATCGGCGCGGTGACCGGGCGCCCGGATCAAGCGGAAATCTTGGCGCTTGATCTGCGTCGTCGCATCGAGCAAATTGCCTTGAGAGAACCGCAACACCGTCCACGGGTGGTCTGTCTCGAATGGTTCGAGCCGCTCTATATCGCCGGCCACTGGGTTCCCGAAATGGTCGCTCTCGCCGGCGGTCATGACGTCCTCGGCCGAAGCGGCGAGTCATCGTTCAAAGTCGATTGGCAGGAAATCGTTGATGCGCGCCCGGACGTGATTTTGCTCATGCCCTGCGGCTTCGATACCCGCCGCGCGGTGAAGGAGTCAACGTCTCTTCGCGCCATGCCTGGATGGAGCAACCTTCCGGCCGTAAAAGCCGGCAACGTCTTCGCGCTCAACGGCAACGCCTACTTCAGTCGCCCGGGGCCGCGTTTGATCAACGGGCTGGAGATCCTTGCCCGCATCATTCAACCCCATGGTGCGACGCAATCCACCCCGCCAACCGATGTTGCGAAGTTGAACTGACCTTAGGTTCATCGTCATCGACCTACCTTGCGCAGGAAATTGCTCCTCTGCACGGCGCTTTCAAAATTCCTAGCAGTTTCAACAGCGAATATTTTTATTGCAGTACCTTAGCCAGAACCCAACTGATTCGACAATCTGAAGGCACGATGATAAGTAAAACAAAAATAGGGAGTAAAGCTTATGAGCAAAACCATTATCGTGACCGGCGGCGCCGGCGGCATTGGCTCGGACATCTGCCGCGGCTTGGGCGCGGACGGATTGAATGTCGTAGTCGCGGACTATGCGAAAGAAGCGGCGGAAAAAGTGGCGTCGGAAATTCGGGATGGCAGGGGCGAAGCGACTGCCGTTCAACTCGATGTCGGTAACCCGGAGAGTGTTACCGCATTGATGAGCCAAGCCGTCGGCAAATACGGCCAGATCGATTATGCCTTCTGTGGCGCCGGCGTCATGGATCGCGTCGCCGTCGTCGATATGTCGGAACAGGAATGGGACCGCGTGATGCGCATCAATCTCAAAGGTGTTTTTCTCTGCGCTCAGGCGGCGGCAAAGCATATGATTCCGCGACAAGAGGGACGCATTCTCAGCATCGCTTCCGGCCGTGGGGTCGCGGGCCAGCCGCGCGCCGCCCACTATGCGGCGTCGAAGGCTGGCGTGATCGCCTTTACAAAGTCCCTGGCTGTAGAACTAGCGCCCTATAACATCACGGTGAATGCCGTTTGTCCCGGCGCTACCGATACGCCGATGTCAAGAATCGGCTACACGGATGAGCAATTCAAAAAACGTGAAGAAATTCCGCCGCTGATGGATGGTCTCACCCACAAATTTGAAATCGTCGGACTAGTACGATATCTGCTCAGCGAGGCCACGAAATTCGTCACCGGTCAAACGTTCTTCTTACGCACACCCAAATAGATTGGCCCACACCAACATCCGGTTGATGCTTCAACCTAGGAACACCACTTGAGCGGGCACCTTCTTATTGTAGAGAATCCCGGTGCTTCAGTTGATCAGTCCGGTGGAACTATCGAAGCTAAAACTCGGTTTGCTCCCGTTGGGTCGGGCTGCGGTTAGTATAAAAGATGAGGGCGAGGTGAGATTGATGGTGAGCGTCACACCGCTGGTTTTACGGTAACCAACAAGGAGGATCGATGCTTCTGTACTTGGGTAAGAAAGGAACTCCCCGTAGTAACCTTCCATCGCCATGGCGGCGTTTTTCAAATCCGAGCGCATCGAGGCATCGATAGCCCGCGCGCGATGCAGTTGGAATTGCTGGATCGCGATAGCGGCGAGCGCTCCGATAACGGCAACAACGACAAGGAGTTCAAGAAGAGTAAATCCCGCGTCTCGCGATGAAAGCTTTGAAGGCTTTGCCGGCTCTATATCCATACATCCAAGTTGCCCGACGGCGAAAATTTGAGCGTCTATATAGCACAAATTGGTCCAACGGGCCATAAGAAAATCTTGTCGGCACCGTCGTTCCAACCATTGGACGAGTGATTGCTGCAAGATCTCCGCAGTGCGGTCCAACACTGACAGAACTGCCAAGTTGTTGGGGTTTCGTCGCAGGCGCCGCACCCGACAGCGCTGTGATTAAGTTCCGAACATTGGCATTCGCGCCGCCGCACCGCGCGATTTGCACTCATTCAAGAAGGTCTGATGGATCTCGGTCGCTTGATCTTCGTACTCGATCTGCGCGCCGCCCTTCTTTACGTCCTCGCCGGTGTCCTTAAGGTCTTCGACTTTGTATTTGAAGCCCCACGGCTTGAGAGCGAGGTAGCGCGCCGGCTCCGGGCCGGGATTGAAATGTTGATGCCACCACTGCATGGGTGGCGTAAACATGCTCATACGACCCCACTCGACGCGCCGTTTGGTGTCATATTCTCCTTCGGGCCATAGGAAGGAGTAGCCCGAGCCAGTGAGCATCACGATGTGCGCGCCGGCGCCATGGCGATGCGCTTTTTTATATTTGCCCACCGGAAACTCCGACAGATGCGCGCTCATCGTATTATCGACGAACTCGAACAGCGTCGTGCGATTGTCGCCGCCCCGTTCCTTGTAATCTTTCGGCTGAAATCCCCACAAATCCGCGATGAAATTCGATTCCCAGACACGGCCCTTTTTCACGTCCGGCAAATAGCGCCCACCCTTGCCCCATTCATCGGCGCCGCCGCTGTAGCGGTCAGTGAAGACAAAATTGTTATTGAAGATGTAATCCAGATTGCGATAGCGGTTGATGACCACCGGCGCATCAGTCAATGAAATAAGCCGTACCGGCTCCTTACCCTGGGCATTAAAATGCTGATACGAGGTATTGAGCGGCGTCGAAAATAGGCTGCCCTTTTGCCATTCGAGCGTGTGCTTTTTTCCGCCTTCGTTCCAGATGGTTGTCGCACCTTGACCTTGCAGGATAAAAACCGCTTTCTCATACATGTGGCGCTGCGGCTTGAGCTGGCCACCGGGCGCAATCTCTTCAACCACCGCGTCGCACATACCACCGGCGCCGTCTTGATTGACGAACGCCGCCTTACCGCCGGTGCGCTGCCAATCGCCAAGTTTAAGGGTCAAGAGATCTTCGACAATGAACCCTTTGTGGACTGGAATTTCTTCCCACTGCTGATAAATTTCATACGGGCTTTGCGCCGAATATGCCGATGCTTCATTGAGGTTTTTCATTTTGTTCTCCATCACTGTGCTTGATTTGGCTCAGACGGTGGTTTCTTCGTCGCTGTCTTATTTGATCTGCTCCATGTAGTAGCCGAGCGCACCGCGATAGGCCCGGTCGATGGCCATCGAGTCCCGCGCGCCTTGCAGCACCAGTTCGCAGTCATGGCTGGTTTTGACGTAACGCTCGAACATCTCGGAAATATTTTCCGAGTGGTCGGTATCGGCGACGACATGTACGTCGAGGGAGATCATTCGTTTCAGATTGATGCCCAACTCGTTCTCGAATTTCTTACCGACGCGGTACGACATACCGCCGCCTTTGACGATTTTGCCGTTGTTGCGCCGCTCAAGCATGTGCGACGCGGCGTAGGCAGCCAGCCAGTGACTGCGTAATGCAACGTGATGCCAGGCGTAAAAGCACGCGCGCACCATGGACGGGACCTCCGCTTTTTCGAAATCCTCCGGCTTGAGGCCGATCACTTCGCCTTGCTTCACCGTCAGAGCATAATGATCCATGCCCGCGCGAGGGTCGTTGACCAGTTCGTCGCTCTCATGCTCCCAAATGACTTTTTTCACTTCCAGCGGTGCGCCGCCTTGCACGTACCCCCAGCAGTCACGCCGGTTGCTGGTGTAGAGCGCGTTTTGAATCACGTAAAATCGGCCACGCTCCAAGGTCAGCGCTACGCCGAGGAAAGTCTTGAATTCGACGCTCTCGAATTGATCGTTGACCATTTGATCGAGCGTCCTCAGCAGATCGTCCAGCATATTCATCTAACGTCCTCCACACTCCTTTGTAGTGGCGGCTAGGGCAGCGCCTCGACGAGGTCGGCGAGATGGCCCCGGTAGACCCGATCGATCAGCAAGCTCGCACGCGCGCCGCGCAGGATCGCCTCGCGCGCCGACTCCGTGGTCGCGTACTGCCGCGCCACACGCATGAGCAGATGCGCGTGTTCGACGTCCATCACCACGTGCTCGGCGTTGTTGATTTGTTTTTTCATCGGAATGCCGAGATCGCGCTCAAACAGCCCGCCAATGCGCGCCGAAAGCGAGCCGCCGCGGATGAGTTCGGCCGAGTTGCGCATTTCGAGAATCGCCGACGCCGCGATCGCCTCGAGCCATGGCTGTTGCGCCAGCCGAATCCAAGCGCTGAAACAAACCTCACCGCCTTCCAGGTGAGCGGTGCGTTCGAAAGCCTCGGCGGTCAGGCCGAAAACTTCGCCTTCTTTCACCGCGAGTGTAATGTGATCCTGTTTGCCTTCGCTCTTTCGCCCGACCAGCTCGTCTTCTTCGTGTTCCCAGATAATTTTTTTGATATCCAGCGGCGCCGAACCCTGCACGTAGCCCCAGCAGTCGCGCCGGTTTTGCACGTAGTAGGCCATTTGGATGGAATAGTGTTGGGCGCGCGCCTGGCTGAATTTGACGCCGAGCAAACGCCTGAACGGCGCTGACTCGAACTGCGCGTTGCATAACCCGACCAATTCTTCCCACATGCTTTCCAATCCATTTGCCGCATTACTCATAAATATGCCTAATCCTTATCCGCGGTTCTTAAAATAAGCAAGTTTGCCCGGAGCCATCGGCGAGCAACAAACCAGGCTTCACGCGCCGAAGGCGAGACTCTTGATCACCACCGGCACAAATCCCTCTCCCGCCACAACTTCGCCGATGTCGATAAAATCGAGCTCGGAAAGGCTGACCTCATCGATACAGGGCATGTTCCACTTCGCCGACAACGCACTCCCAACCACCTGGCCGATGTTGTGGACAAAGACCAGTGCCAGTGGGCGGTCCTCGGCGGCAAGGGTTGCCAACGCCCAATCGATTCCCGAGGCCATCTCCTGCACACTGCCATAGCCGGCGAATGCCGGGGTGGAAAACGCCAAAGCAAACGGTCCTCCGCGCACTTCCGGGTCCCGTTCTCCAAGAGCTCTTTTGACCGCGGCTTCCGTGCGCTCGGCTACCGGCATCTGCCAATCGACTTCGGCGACGAAAACGCGCAGGTTACGCACCGGCAAAGCGAGATCGTCCGGGATAAAGATCGTCTCGCCGCTCAACTGGACGGTGTACTGCGAAGCGCCAATGACGGTGGCGCGAATCCCCTCGCCAGTATCGAGAATTCTAAATCCTCGACGGTCCACTTCCGCGCGAATGGCGCGGCCGAGTTGCGGACCCAAGTCGCCAAACGCTTCGGCTTCGCGCGCATAGATGTATTCGGCCACGCCGCCGGAAAAAACAATCCCGTCGACGGTCGGCAACTCGCCCAGCGGTGCGCTGACAAAAAAATCGCTCCATGGCGCGTTACCCGTGGCCAACGCCTCGAAAAGCGCCTGCGCCATGCGATTGCCCAAGCTGGTCTTGAGCTCATTGGAAAGCCGCGAACCGATATCCAATTTGAAACCCAGATCGATCAAAAAGCGCCGGCCAGCTTTTTCCAGACGAGCGATCGAGCCCGCATCATCGTGGGCCACCAAACGCGCGCCGATATTGACCGCCGTGGTCGCGCGAATTTTGCCAGAGTCGATCAAGCTAATCTTTGTTGTGCCGCCACCGATATCGATATTGAGCACTTTCTGCCGTAACTCCCGGCTCTGCATCACCGCCCCGGAGCCATGCGCCGCCATGATGGTTTCCAACGTCGGACCCGCCGTGGCGCACACGAATCGTCCCGTTTCATCGGAGAAAAGTTCGGCGATCTTCTGTGCGTTGTCACGCCGCGCCGCCTCGCCGGTGATAATCACCGCGCCGGTATCGATATCGTCGCGGGCCAAACCCACCTCGCGGAAAGTTCGATCGAACAGGGTTCGGAGCGGGCCGGCTTCGATATTCCAATCGCCGCTGAAGGGCGTCAGAACGATCGGCGAGCGCGCAATGACTTCGCGTTCGAGCACGATCGGTTTGCGCTGCAACACGGACGGATAACCGATCAAGAGCCGGGAAAACATCAAGTGCGACGTCGATGAGCCGATGTCGATGCCGACGCTGGTCAAATGGGTATGCGGCCCCACCGCGCCCTCATGATCGTGGCCGTGACTGCCGTGCCCCTGGTGCTCGTGTGTGGTGATTGCCATTGCCGGAAGTTCTTAAGCTACCGCGGTTCGTCCATCTGAACGAACAGATCGGCGACCGTCAACTTGCGCGCCAAAAGACCCTGCTCATCAGCGTAACGAACTAAAGCTTCCAGAGGCTTCTCGTTACCCTTGATGCCAAATTTCCAGGGATCGGTGCCCAACACCGCTCGTTGCTCCTCCCAAACCTGGCGATTCCAGGCGAAGTTTGAATAGGTCGCATCGGCGTCATCGCGCAGGGCCAAATTTTTTGCCGCTAGACAGGCGTCAAACATTTCTTGCGCCGCCGCTGGATGCTTCTCCAAAAAGGCGGCATGAAACGTGATGGCGTGGCTGGTTGGGAAAATCCCGGTGCGGCGAAAATACTCCTGCTCCACGGATTTCGAATCCACAATCAAACGCCGCCATCCTTTCTCCTCTGGAAAATCCGGCACGATGATCGCGTCGAACTCGCCATTGAGCATACGTGCGGCCAGTGAACCTTGGCTTGCAACGACATCGAGGCGTGTGCCCGCGGGCAAGTTCAACTCGACCTTGCTCTTGCGCGGCATGATCCAGTGAATATCCGCTGGCTTGACGTGGTATTCGTCGCTGAGAATACCACGCACCCACAGACCGCAGGTATTGAGCCAGCTGGGGATTCCGACTTTACGTCCTCTCAATTCTGCGGGTCCTTTAAGCGGGGAATCTTGCGCGACAAAAATATAGGAATGGCGAAATTTGCGATTGGGAAACGCCGGGATCGCCATGTAGGGCGCGCCTCGGCTTTTAAGCGCGCAGTAGGTTGCCAACGAAAACTCGCCGGCGTCGTACTTTCCGGACAAAAACTCCTCGTGACCCAAGCCGTCGTCCTCGAACGGCACGGCTCTCAGGTCGAAGTTTCTCATGGTAATCCGGCCGTCGCACAACGGCCGCGCGCGCAGGTGATAGCCCGCCGCCAGCGATAGTATCGGTCGCTGATTCTCGTTCATCCAAACTCCTTCGGTGGAAGTATAAGAACAACATTCGACAGCTCACTTCAAACTGCGCAAGAGAGAAAAATCGAACATCTCGCTCACGGTCAAATGCCGGCTGATTTCTCCGCGCGCCAACGAGCTGTCCAAATATTTCTGAATCTGATCGTCGCGCAGCATGAGGCTATCCACCGTCACACCGGCGATGTCCTCATACGACTCCGTGGCGTTGGCGTTGCTGACCTTAAAATTTTTCTCGATATAAGCAATCACTCCGGCTTTGTCGCGACGGATAACGGCCACCACGTCGCGCATGGAGCGCAGCATGTTGCGCACTTGCTCGGGGTTTTTCTCGATTTTTTGCCGGTTGGCCGCCAATCCGAGCCACGGCGCTTCGGCAAGAGAGCGGCTTCGACCGAGAATTTTGAAGCCTTTCTCCGCCATGATTCCCGTGAACGGCGGGCTAAGCACGGCAGCATTCACGGTACCCTGCTGCAACGCAGCCAAACTGATGGTGGTGCTGCCAGTCTGGATAAACGTTACTTTTTTCGGATCCGCACCGCCATGTTCGATGATCAGCGACCCGTAGCGATGACTCTCCGAACCGATGCGCGACACCGCGACTTTTTTGCCTTCGAGCTCCTTTACGCCAGTAACGCTCGCCGGACTTACCAAAGAAAACAGCGGGGCACGGTAAAGAATGGCCAGCGCCTTCACCGGCAACGAATTGGCGATGGCAGCACCGGCAGGGCCGACCGAAGGAGTGAAATCAATCTCTCCCGACAACAGGCCGGCGAGTTGGAGATCGCTGCGCATTTGAATCAACTCGACGTTCAAGCCGTAGCGATCGTAAATTTTCATATCCTTGGCATAGTAAAAAGGCAGGAAAACCACGTTGCGCACGGAGAGCGCGACGCGGACGCGATCCTCGGCGTAACCGGTCTTGACGACACGGAGACTCGCAACGAAAACTCCAATCCACAACAGAACCAACCACACCTTCCGCCGTAACCGCACATCCTTCACCGTTATCATCTAGTTTTTCACGTCCTTTCTGTTTTCGTGATTGGACAACTAGGCGCTCTTCGCTTGCGCCGGCGCGCTGACTAGTTTCAGCTCGGTGAAGAGGTCGCGCAATTCGTCGTATGCTTCGCGGCTGAGCGGTTTGGACGGCCAACGCGGATACATTTTCACGTCGAAGCCGCGCAACCGCATCGCTTCACAATAGATTGTCCGGCCGAACGGTCCGGCGAGGCGCAAAAAGAGATCATGGATACCGATGACAGTCTTTTGCAGCGCTAACGCCTCCGCCGCTCTTCCTGCGTCGATGGCGCGCACCAGCTCGATGCCGATCTCCGGTGTCACCGCCAGCGGTGGACTGATCGTGCCGGAGACTCCGACCGACATGGCCGACACAAGGTTGCTCGCCAGCGCATAGGGCGCGAACGGTGCTTTGACAAGTTTCATGTAGGCCATCGCTTCATCGACGCTACCCATGGCTAGCTTGGCTCCGAAAATATTCGGTACCGCCTCGACCAAGCGCGCCATGAAGGCCGGGTGAATATTGTAACCCGAATAGCGCGGGTTGTTGTAAACCAGGATCGGCATACCGACGGCGCGATCGACCATCTTGAAGTGTTCGATAATCTCGTACTCCGACCGATCGGCGTAGTAGTAGGGCCCGACATGGCCGATCGCTTCGGCGCCAATCTCCCTGGCATGTCGACCGAGATCGATGGCAGTGAACGGATCTGCCGCGCCCACGTGCACGACCACCGGCACGCGATGCTTGACCTGCTGCACGACGATCTCGGCAACCCGCTTCCGTTC
>Ga0335070_10006943_pt1 | contig 13309 bp, 6 predicted proteins | sample Lox_Sample_13_FD_206722 | JGI IMG/M metagenome (GOLD analysis project Ga0335070, IMG submission 206722) | Soil microbial communities from Loxahatchee National Wildlife Refuge, Florida, United States - Lox_Sample_1.3 | ecosystem: Environmental > Terrestrial > Soil > Wetlands | place: USA: Florida...
ATTCAATCGATCGAGGGATGTATTTCATGTTGAGGATTCTAAACTAGAACTTTAAAATTCTCAACAACGATCATAACGGCATCCGGAACCGGCAAGAATTCATCGCGGCTACTTGGAACAGGGAAGTCATGCTTTCGTGGCCGCCCCGCGCTTCATGCATTGCCCCGTAAATTGCGAAGTTTGCCGGGCGTCTCCCACTGTCATGCATGGCGTCCCCGCTCCCAGGTGGTGGAGGCGGCGAGGACTAAATTGCCAAAGTCTGTGCGGATGATGGAGTTCAACTGGCGCATCTTCGCTCGGGCGCACGAGGGGCCGCGGTCTCTCGCTGCCGGTCCAAGGTGACTTGGGACCTAGGGGAGGAGATGGGGCTTCTGTTGGCTGAGGCGGCGCGGCACCCTATCTCTTCCCCTCCGACACCCTTCCTGCTGTGTCACCTCCCGTTCCCGCCCGCCACCTCGTTGCGCTTCGCGTCCGCGCCATTGCGCAGCTGAGCCGCGGGGGCTAGCCCGTCCGCTCCAGCGTCCCATCGGGCTTCTCATCCCGTACAACCAGTGACAGCGAGCGACGCGTTGGGTGTCCCAAAGTGCCTAGTGCGGTAACGCGCCCTCGCAGAACGCTGCCTTACGGATGTGTAATGGTTCATGGGAAGTCTAAACGCACCCCAGATTCATGGGTGTCTCAGCGCCACTCGTACGCCTACAAGTCAAACGAAAAGAATGTGCGTTTCGATTCTGAGTAGTCCCCATACTCCTTGTCACGGTCCCAAATGCGCAGCCGTATGAAGAAGGCGAGTTTGCGCCCTAACCGTTCCATCGCTTTGGCGAGCACCTCTTGATCGATCATAGTGGCGGTGCCGCAGCGCGTCGAACCACCCTTTGGGTACGACGGTGTCCAGTTGTCGTTCCATATCCGAGTTCTCGAGGTAACCTTTCCGTCGGAACAAATACAGTCAATGCTCTCGTGCGTACAGCGGATCTCGGTATTGGGAATCGTATAAGGGGCGGGAATCCTCAGCCCCATGGCGAAATAGTCGCTTTGCCAGGTTCCGAACGGTATCGGAAAGAGACAATTACAGACGGCAACCTCGTTACCGGTTTTGCCTGCCGTGCTTGCTTCCTCGATCGTGATCTCCGCTGGCTGACCTTTGAGCTCGAACGTATCTGCGACCGACAGCCATGGCATTTTTTCGCAGAGGAAGGCACCATCAGGCAGTTCGTAATCCGGCGTTACAAGATGGGCGCTGATCGTGAAATTCGCGAATTTCTGCACTGACGCTGCCACTGGCGTGTCGAGCGAAACAAGCCTCATCCCTTCCGCTCGTGCGGCCTGCACGAGCCCGCGGGCGAGGGGTGTGAAATCAGCGCCGGGAGCGCAGAATTTTTCAGGAAAGTCGGAGAGCCACGAAGGCCTTGCGCCGGGTTCAACATCGAAGAGACCGGCAATCCCGTGAACGATGTCGAAGCAGTAGCCTTCCGCGATCTTCTGAGGCAAACGCCACTCGCTCACGGCATAAGCCAGAGTCCGAAGGTACGCGGAGAGATAGACCTCGCTCATCCGTTGCCAGTACTGGCCAATGATTCCCGCGCGTGCGTCTGACATGTTGTCGAAATAATACGGGTAGCGCGTGTGATGTGTGCCCAGCTTGTCTCGGAGGGTTCTCCACTCGTAGGCCCAATGCTGGAGAAAGGGGTAGCCGCTTACGCGTTCCAGCCTCTTCAAATTGTTCATTAGGATCGGCGGAACATGCGCGGTCTTGTGCGCCTCGAAGTAGCTACCGCCCTCGAAGTCGCCCGGAGCCCGTCCCGAGTGGGCCTGGCGCCATCCGCCGATCCCGTGCCCTTGTCCGTAGCTTCGTTCCAGAATGACGTCGGCAAGAATCGAAGGGCAATGAAGGCGCGTCGCGAGCACCGTGCGAAGGGGTCTGCCGTCTGGCGAGGTCAGGAAGACGATCGTGAGGTTTTGACAGACTTCAGACTCGGTCTCGCACTGATCGAGATAGTCCAAGAGCGCGTCCTCCGTTGAGGACCGCGTGCCCGGATTATTGAGAAGATTGCGGATTTCCTTGGCCGTTCTCCAGCGCGACATTGGGACTGGCCACTTGAGCCGCTCGAAGAGGAAGGAAAGTGCAAGGGGGGCTGAGGTTGGCAGGAACCATGGCGTTTCCGGGATCGGCTGTTCTCGGACCTCCTCGACCAATGTGTCAACGAAGGCATCCGTGATCTTGTCGGCAAGTTCCACCTGTCCGACGAGCATCAGGAAGCGCACCAAGTATTTGTGGCCAATCACGAAACTGTAGCGTCGGCGTCGGTAGTAGGGAGCGGGCACCGACGTGTCTTTGATGTATTGGAGCCAGCGATCCGGATAGTGCTGCGCGGCGAGCCTAAGCCGCGTCATTATCTCGGTCTCTGACGTGTAGTAGCTCTGCCAGCCGTGACGATGAATGTGGGCTTTGACGAGCCACGAGTATGCACTGTTCTTGCCCTCGACCGCGAGGCTCACAAGGAACGCTTCGTCGAGGATTTCCTCGGCACCGTAGGTCGTTTCGCTCGTCTCGAAGTAGGAGAGGATCGATTGCAGAGCTTGCGGTGCTTTGTCCTGATTCTTCCAGTGATGAAGCCACCTCACCATGAATTCCTCGCGGCTCCTGTAATGAACGGCCGCAGCCGCTTCCACGAGGGCGGCGAAATCCTTATAGCCAAACGATGTGGGGTCAACCTTAGCAGCCTCTTTCTCCCGCTCGGAAAGCTCCTCTTCTTTGGTCGCTTTGATTTCCCGAGCTTTAGGTGCGCGGCCGAGAAAGGCATTCTGACCATGGAGGAGCGCACGGCCTGCAGGTTCATTGACCGCGCGGTCCTCGAGAACACCCAGGGTCCGTTCGTCAAGGAAGGTGCGGGCTAGTGCCGCACCTTCCGGGGATTCGAGATCCATTATCTTCGCGAGTTCGATCAGGCACTCGTCGGCATAGGAATAATCGTCGGTCGAGAGGTAGTGCTTGTAGAGGGCGGGCAAACGCTCGGGCGCAACCTTTGCCACGACATCGATAAGCTCAGATCTCACGTAATTCGTCTCGTCGCCGTCCGTAAATTCCGTGATCATCTCGATGATCGGGACGAGCGTATCGATGTGTGCCCGCGCGACAGCCGGTTTCTTCACTTTCAACTCGACAACGGCATCGAGCACATCCATCGCGCCGACGTCTTTTCGCCAACCATAGCCGACAAGGCATTCGGCAGCGTGTGCCAGAAACTCGGCCTGTCTTCCGTCCTCATAGAGGAGCGCTAAGTTCGCGAGTTCTGTCCAACGCCCTGAACGCTCGTTGAACTGCGTCACCTTCGCTGAAAGGGCTTTCGCCTCGTCGGTGAGAATCGCTGCCGCACCGTCTTTATCAAGGAGAGGAATCCTGTCGCCCACATTGTGTGTCACCCAGATCGTGTCAGACCAATGCGCGGATCGGCGCGCTATGCTTAGCTCCGAGGTCGTCACTTTCGTATTACGTCGGTCGGAAAGACCAAGGAAATGCAGATCGACGGCGATGCGTCGGAGAGCTTCGTTGAAGGCCCGATATTGTGCATATTCTCGTTCGGGAGCTGGACCCCACTGGACAGGTTCCACATCAGCAGCCCTTATGTAGACGGCCGAAAAGGTGGGAACGAGCCGGCCTTCCGCAATGTCCCTTGCGATCTCCTGGAGCTTTGCCAGACCCTGCGGCAGCCATCCCAGATCGGCCTCACCGAGCCCCGGATGGATCATCGAGTAATCGCCCTTCGCGGAAAAACCCACATACAGCGCGGTCCAGAACACCTCGTAGAAAAATGAAGTGATGTCCTCGTTCTCACCGAGTGAATAGTATTCCTGGATGAGGTTGTTGGGCACCGGAGGGATATGCACTTCCATCTTTGCATCGCGATCGCGCCAGAGGAAATAGCATGCGGCAAAGGCCGAGAGGGACTCGTTACCGAGAGGAAAGAGTTCTCTGACATCAGCGCCTTTGAAACTGCCCGCCCGAATGAGCGCGTCATGGACCAATCGTCGGTGATCCTTCCACTTGGCGCCGCTTAGCGTCTTGCGGACAAGCTGAAGCCCCTCGATGTTTTGCGCATCACATAGCAGACGGATGAACCTCGAGACATGGGGCTCTGGTTTCCTGAAGCCGCGCGTATAATTTAGCGTACGCCGCACTGTCTCCTTATCCATCAGCGCACTAACCCAGAGGAGGTGGTCCGAAAGCTCCGTGAATTCCCGCTCGGAGCGGTGCCGCAGCACGATCCATGCGTTAACGCGGCGAGCCAGTTCATTGAGGCATGCTGGTAAGATCTGAGGGGACATTCCTTTCGGGCCGAGGCGGGCGAGCTGTGTCACTTCGCTGTCGGTCAAATCGTGGATGTCGTCGAGAAGGTTCAGCGTCTGCCGACGGTTGTCGGAAATCGCGAGGGCGGTCGCTCGGTAAACGGCAAAATCATACGATTGAAATTGGCGCGCGTTTGAAACTCGGGTTTTAAGACTGCGGAGGGATACTGTTCGCGGTAAGTCTCCGTCTTTGAAGGTCTTCGCTTCCGCGGCGGCGAGGATATTTTCAATCTGCTGGTCGGGCCAGCCCTTCGCGAGGGATTCGACGACCCAATCCCGCGTTGCACCTGCGAGTAAATCCTTGAAATCTCCTGCCTGCGCCTTTGCGAGCCACAGCCAACCCCATCGCCAGTATTCAGGCGCATCATTCGCGAGCCAGTTGATGATCTTCGGCAAGAGCGCCTGATAGCTTTCCGCATGGTCATCCCGTTCCTGCACCCACGCGAAGATGCTCGAGTGGAAAGGGACCATGCCGACATTGCGCGGCTCCAAAAGGTGGTCGATCTGACTGAAGTCCCCCAACACCTGCCTTATGCCGAGGCTTGGCCAGAAGAAGTCTGATCCCGCGAGCATGTGGATGGCGTTCTTGGCATCCGCGCTGAGGTGAACCCAGAGTCCGCGATAATAGTTACGGATATCGCCATCCGGACACGATGGGAGCAATTGAATTTCCTCCGCAGACGTTGGACGGCCCACGCGGATAACACCCTCGTATGCGTAAATCAAATGTAGCGGGTGGCCCTGGCTGATGTTAAAAAACGCTGTCGCGATCTCGTCGATCATTTCGGAGCGCCGCTCGGGAGTCGGATCAAACCGGAGGATGAGTGGACGCGCCTTGTCCTGCTGCACCACCCAGCGATGGACCGCGACCTCGTCCATGCGCGGAATTTCGATCCAGTCATCCTCATTCGCGATCGTCAGCAGCTTGACGGGTAGCTGCTCATCAGGGACACGTTGCGTTCCGACGATAAGACTGACATTTGGCGGTAGCGGAAGCAGTTCGTTGAAGAGGTGGTTGAGTTGGTCGACGCGCTGAGTGTCGCGCCAAACGTGATCGAGCCCGTCGACAACGATGTAAAGTCGCTGCCCTTTGCCGGTGAGGTTGGTTGCGGCAATCCCGATAGCGGACCGCAACTTGTTGGCATCGTCCTCGACGCCTGCCATGGCTTCAGGATGGCGCACATAGAGCTGATGCATCAACGAGGTCGAAATCTCGATGAAAGAGACGCGGTTGGAACTTGAGTCCTCTGCCGACAAAAAGTAATGGTGTCGCGTGACGGCCGCGCCTTCCTGTTGAAGCTCCTGCGTCAGATAGCTGAGGTAGGTGCTCTTTCCGCGTCCGGGCGTTCCCCAAAGGATCGTGATAGAGTTGTCGTCCTTTGCGATATGCGCACGAAAGATCTTGTCGAAAACCTCGCTCGGCGGGCTATAGCCGTCGGGAACGACAAAATCCTGTCGGATTGGTAGCGGGCGGCGCTTCGTAATGAGCTGTACCAGATGCTTCCGCAGAATACGTCCATCGGGTTCAGGCTGGTTTTTGCGGGTCGCCCAACGACGTACGCTTTCGCGGAAGAGAAGCCAACCCGCCGGATCCGTGTCCGTAGGTACGAGCTGATCGCGAAGATAGTCTTCGTACCGGTCGGGGTCTGGCAGACCTTCCAAGAATTCGAACGTACGGAAGAATGTTTGGGCCTCGGCGGGACCTCCACACGCGTTCTCAACTGACTCGCGAATTCCCTTCGGCAGGAGGTCAAGGTCGACCCGCGCGTCCTTCAGGCACTTGGCGAACTCAGCAGACGCTTTGCGGTTGGTCTTGAGGCCCGCGCTGTGGATTGGCCCCATCGTAGCGACGCGGGCGAGGGACTTCGCCCACTTCTCGAGCATCGAGGTGCCGGTCTTAAGTTTCCCGAGAAGCCAGTCCCAATCGAGCTCATAGCGGTCGGAATCGACCGTGAACTTGACCTGCGCGAACTCGTAGGAACCGTCCTTGCGTGCAGCCACAACGTCGTCGAGCGCTCGGTAATTCGTGTCGTCCGCCTCGAGCTGCACCCACGCGTAGAGCTCGGAGTCTCGGTAATGACGAATAAGTACCTCAATGCCGGCGAGGTCTTGGTACTCGTAACCGGCTCTTGTTGTCGCGGCGGGCTTTATCCAGACTTTTGCCATCGCCATACCTTGCGGTAACTATGGCCTGCTGGCGGTTCCGTAAAAATCCCTATGCCCAACGTTTGACATGAGCGGCAGGCACCAGATTGCCGGTGGCTGTCCGCTCGATCGAAGGGTTAGCTCTCACCAAAAGTTCTTTCGAATTGACGGCTTGTAAGGCGCACGTCGCTGATGAGCGCACTCAGGAGTAGGCTAGTCTCGGCCCCGCGTAGAAGGGGGACGCCTTTCAACCAATAAGAAACTTGCCCTGCTTGCCCGCAAGCTGTGAGAGCGCGTCCCGGAAGCAAATGATTCAACTAACAGCGCGCATCATTTTCTCATTTCCTCCCTCATTTCACACCACAGCATCCAACAGTTTGGCGATCTCCGCGGGGGCGGGGAGTTGGCCTTTGAGCGCCGCCGGCAGTCGCTTGACCAGCCGGTAGGTGGCGACGCCGATGGGCTTCTGCGTGTCCCGCAACGCATACTCTACGATGGTCCGCCGCTTCTCTTTGCAGAGAATGATGCCGATGGACGGGTTTTCCTCCGGCAACCGGACGCGCTCGTCCAGGGCAGCCAGATAGAACTGCATCTTGCCCACGAACTCCGGCTCGGACTGGCCGATCTTCAGCTCAACCGCTACCAGACACCGAAGTTGACGGTGAAAAAGCAGCAGGTCAATAAAGAACTCGCGGTCATCCACCTCGAGCCGGCACTGACTTCCGAGGAAGGCGAATCGCCCGCCCATCTCGCGCAGAAAGTCTTCGATGCGTCCGATGAGCGCCTTCTCCAGTTCGCGTTCGGCGTGCTCTTCGGCCAGCTCCAGGAAGTCAAAGGTGTATTCGTCCTTGACCGCCAGTTTAGTCTGAACGCGAAGCTCAGGGGTCAGTGCGCGATCGAAATTGGTCTGGCCGAGGAGCGTCTTCTGGTAACTCTGGTTCTCGATCTGGTGGGCAAGCACATTCTTGGACCAACCGAATTTGGCGGTCATGCGGAGGTAGAACTCCCGTTCCAGTGCGTCCGTGCAACGCTCCAGAACGATCAGGTTGTGGCTCCAGGCGATTTCTCGCACCAATGGTGCGAGTTTTTCGGATCCTGCGTATGCCTCATAAAAGGCCTTCATGCGCCAGGTTGGAGGCGGAAAAGCCGCCGACACCCGGAAACTCCGCCCGCAGATCGGTGGCCAGGCGCTCTACCACGGCCTTGCCCCACGACTTGCCTTCCTGCCGGCCGACGATCGTCCGACCAATGTCCCAATACAACCCCACCAGCTCCCTGTTGACCGCCCGCAGGGCCGCGTATTGGGCTGTTCGTACCCGCTCCTTGATTTCGCCTAGCAATACAGCATAGTCGGCGGGCAGAATGTCTCGGTCACTCTGCACAGAAGGTCCCTCCGTATGTCCAGGCAGTGCTTCCTCAATTGTGCAACCAGTGGTTGCAATTTCTCGCACAACTGGCGAGAAGGACGCGTACGACCATTCTCCACCGCCTCCCAGAGGTCGGCTTCGAGTCTTTCAATATTGTCCAGAGACCCTATTGTCATGCTGGCACACCCTGATTACATGTAGCGCCTTCGCCACACAGACGCGAAGGATTGGGGGGCAGGTACTACATTATTAAGTTGCATCGAATCCACCAAGGGAGCGGGGCGCGATATCGGCCATGGCCCATTCCCCCGCTTCGCGCAAGCGGTACAACCTCCTCTGCTATACATGCCACCAGTGACCGATGAGGTCAAAAGAAAAATCCCGCACGCAAAGGCGCAAAGAGCGCAACGTCAGAACCACCTCTTGTGGTCCAACCGCTGCTACTCACAAAGATTCCCAAGTATCCGTCCCTTCTTCGTGCAGAGAATGATGCCGATGGATGCGTTTTCCTCACATTACTCATTTCATTACCCAATTCATTCGGTATTACCCAATTTCCATTTGGCGGTTTTCTGCCACCGGGCATTCTGACCGCGTCCCAGGCATTCGATCCGATTTTTCGCCCGCAGGTCTTTCAGGACACGTCGGATCATATCCATGCTGACATTCGGGCACTTCTTTTTGAAGTTCCGCTACGCTGAAAGGTCCGGGCGCCTTTTCTATAGACGGATTCGAAGGTCCGGGAAAATAGCCGGAGGGTCATCATGATTCTTCCCCTCTTGGATCTCGCGATGCGGTGCGCCTTCGGGTTTGGGATAGCGTACCTTTCCTGCTGCATTTTGTCGAGAAATTTGGGGAGGGCAGCGAGGACGCCGGCACATGGCTGAGGGCTTCGTAAAAAGTCCATCTGTCCCGCGAGGCGCGGGATTGCGCTTCATCTTTCGTCACTGCAGCGTACGTCTCTGTACGCCTCATTCCTCAAGATTCGCGCGCCTTGCATCCGGACCTTTTTACTTTGCCCTCCGGCTTGACGGGTTTTCCGAGGTCTTCATGGTTAGGATATGGCGTCCCGGGACTTCGTGATGGATTTCCCATTGATTGACAGCGTTCCGACCGCCGTGGCATAGTTTGCGGAAATACATGCGAGTCAGGCCTCGACGGCACCATTCATACTTCCACGCTCCAGTTTCCAGTTTCCGTACCGCGAGCTTCCTCTTGCCATTGGCTCACCCCTGCGAGTCCCGTGCCGAGGTCGTCCCATGCGGCTCCGTCTGCGGCGAGCACCTGCGCGGATCGAGGCCTGTCTGAACCGGCTCCGTCGTGGTCAAGTCCGGATGTTTCATGAATCGATGTCGCGAGACCGCGAAGATGGGCGTGCCACCGGGCAATCGTCCCGCGGTACGCGGGATTGGTCCCGAGGCGTAGATGAACGGTACGTCGCAGGGATCGACGCCCGAGGACGCCCGGAAGGACGGCCAGATCCGCGGTCGGAGCAAGCGATTCATGGAATATCCGGGCTGGGAGGGGGGACGATGCAAGAGAAAGCAGAGGCAGGGATCATCTGGCTGGAGACACTCCGTAAAGAGGACATTCCCCTGGTAGGAGGGAAAAACGCCAATCTCGGGGAGCTTTCCGGCGTCATCGGTGCGCCGGTGCCTCCGGGGTTCGCCGTCACCGGGCGATTGTTCCGGGAGTTCATGGATGAGGCGGGGCTGAGCGATCGGGTGCGGGAGATCCTCCACGGCCTTGACACCGCCGACATGCACACGTTGCAGCAGGTTTCCGGGGAGATCAGGCGCATGATCGAAGAGACGCCCATCCCTGGACCCCTGGAGATCCAGGTCCTGGAGGCGTACGACGAGCTCGTCCGCCGCTGCGGGAAAGATGAGGTGCTTGTTGCGGTCCGCTCGTCGGCGACCGCCGAGGACCTCCCGGGAGCGAGCTTCGCCGGACAGCAGGATACCTTCCTGAATGTGGTGCGGCGGGATTTACTCGATCGGGTGCGGGCCTGCTGGAGCTCTCTCTTCACCCCCCGAGCCATCTCGTACCGGCAGGAGAAAGGGTTTCGCCACGACGATGTACTGCTGAGTGTAGCGGTGATGGAGATGGTCCAGGCGAGATCCTCCGGGGTCACCTTCACCATCGAGCCGGTCACTGGGGAACGGAACAAGGTGATCGTTACCGCCGCCTGGGGGCTCGGCGAGGCGGTGGTGAGCGGGCGGGTGACCCCGGATGAGTACATGGTCGCCAAGGATAGCCTGGAGATCCTCGAGCGCTTCGTGGCGGCGAAAAAGGAAAAGTGCGTGCGCCGCCGGGAAGGCGATACCGCCTATGTGCCTGTTCCGGAGGACCTCCAGGCGGTCCCGGCGGTGACCGACGAGGAGATCATCCGGCTCACCGAGGAGGCGAAGCGGATCGAAAGGCACTACGGTGTGCCCCAGGATATCGAGTGGGCCATCGACGGGGAGGGAAGGCTCTTCATCCTCCAGGCGCGACCGGAGACGGTGCACGGCCGCGAGGGGGCCAAAGAGGTGACCAAGATGGAAGCAGCAGCCGGCCCGGAGATACTGCTTCGCGGCCTGGGAGTGAGCCCCGGGCAGGGAAGCGGACCGGTCAAGATTCTCATCGACGCAAAGGAGATCCACCGGGTGAGCAAGGGGGACGTTCTGGTCACCGAGATGACCACCCCGGACTGGGTACCGGTCATGAAGATCTCCGCGGCTATCGTGACCAACTCGGGGGGCAAGACCTGCCACGCCGCCATCGTCAGCCGGGAGCTCGGGATCCCGTGCGTGGTCGGGACCACGAACGCCACCCAGATGCTGGCCGCAGTTCCCGAGGTTACGGTGGATGGTGCCACGGGGTTGATCTACCGGGGAATTCTCGCCAGGAGGGCGGAGGATGCCGCCCCGGCCGCAGTGGCGGCAGCGGTGGCGGCGCCTCCGGTGACCGCCACCAAGGTCTACGTGAACCTCTCCATCCCGGAGATCGCCCGGAAGGTGGCGGTGGAGACCCAGGCGGACGGTGTGGGCCTCTTGAGGGCCGAGCACCTCATGCTGAGCGTGGGAAAACATCCGCGGCTCCTCATCGAAGAGGGGGGCGGCGGCCTTATGGTGGACAAGTTCGCCGCCGGTATCAGAGAGGTGGCGGAGGCCTTTGCCCCTCGTCCCGTGGTCTACCGCTTCCTGGACTTCAAGCCCGACGAGTTCCTGGAGATACCCGGTGGTGAGAAGTACGAGCGGCCGCACGTAGGCCCGAACCCCATGATCGGCTACCGCGGCCAGTACCGCTACATGAAGGAGGACGATATCTTTCGCCTGGAGCTGACGGCCATCCGCCGGGTGCGGCAGGAGTTCGGCCTGACGAATGTCTGGGTCATGGTGCCTTTTGTCCAGGCCCTCTGGGTCTTTCGCGAGACGGTGCGGATCATGAGGGAGGAGGGTCTCGACAACCGAACCGATCCCGATTTTCAGTTGTGGATCATGGTGGAGGTGCCGAGCAGCGTCCTTCTCATCGACGAGTTCTGCCGGGAAGGAATCGACGGGATCAGTTTCGGCACCAACGACCTCACCATGCTGATGCTCGGGGTCGATCGGAATGACGCCTCGGTGCAGGAGCTCTATGACGAGCGCAACCTCGCCGTGCTCCGCGCCATCGCCTACTGCATCACCATCTGCCGGAAGCACGGGGTCACAACCTCCATTTGCGGCCAGGCGCCGAGTGTCTATCCCGACTACCTGGAGTTCCTCATCCGCTGCGGCAGCACCTCCATCTCGGTCAACCCGGACACGGTAGTTGCGTCCCGCAAGATGGTCGCAGCCCTGGAGCGGAAGATCCAGATGGAGCAGGTGGTGGGCGGAGCCATCAGGCCCAGGGTGGCCAAGATCCCCATGGATGAGCTCTTCTTCTGGAGGAAGGTGGAGTAGCAGCGCTGCGGGCTGCAGCGAGAAAGGCGAGACAGGCGAGAAAGGGATAAGAAGCCCCCCATGGACCTTCTCATTGACTACCTGAGCCGGCGCTACCGCCGGGTGGTGGAGGTAGGGATGGGGACCTACTCCAGGGTGGCTTGCGCCCTCCAGGACCTGGGCCTCACCGTGACCGCCACCGACATCAATCCCCGGACGGAGGGGGTTCCCGTGGTTCGGGACGACCTCTGGGAGCCGAGGCTGGAGATCTACCTGGAGGCGCAGGCGATCTACGCCATCCGGCCTCCGCCCGAGTTGCTCCCGCCGCTCAAGGAACTGGCGGGAAGGCTGGCGGTAGATCTCATCGTCAAGCCTCTCGCCGGCGAACCCTGCGATGGGCAATTGGTCTCGACAGGGGGAAGCTTCTTCTACGTGTACCCGGCCGGCCGGTCCGGCAGGGAGAAATTGAGAGAGTCTTCGATCCCATGACTGCCGAACAGAAAATCATCTATCTCGTGGGAGAGCGCACCGGTCAGACCATCTCCAAGGTGGCGGATGCCGTCCTCTCCCAGTTCGAGACCGACACCATCCAGGTGCGCCGCTTCACCATGGTGGAGGATACAGCCCTGATCCTCTCCATCCTCAGTCGGGCCCAGCAAGAAAAGGCCCTCGTGGCCTATACGATTGTGGCTCCCGACAACCGCGAGTTCCTTGAACGCGAGGCCGCCAAGCGAGAGCTGGAGACGGTGGACGTCATGGGGAACTTCATCGTCAAGCTCGCCCTGTTCCTCGAGCAGAGGCCGCTTGGTATCCCGGGCAAGCAGCACCAGATAGACGCCAACTACTATCGGCGCATCGAAGCCATCGAGTTTGCCGTGAAGCACGACGACGGCAGGTCGCCCCACACCCTCCACCGGGCCGATATCGTCCTCGTGGGGCTCTCCCGCACGGGGAAGACACCCCTTTCCGCTTACATGGCCCAGATGGGCTGGAAGGTCGCCAACATTCCGCTGTTTCCCGATATCCCCCCACCGACAGAGACCTTCGCCATCGATCAGGTGAAGATCTACGCCCTCGCCATCGAGGCGGACGCCTTGGTCCGCGTCCGGCAGGAGCGCCTCAAGTACCTGGGATTGCCTGATGACGCCAAATATGCCGACCCAAGCAAGATCGTTCAGGAGATCGCATGGTGCCAGGCCTTCTATCGGCAGCACTCTCACTGGCCGGTGATTGATGTTTCCGGTCGGGCCATCGAGGAGGTGGCGGCGAGGGTCATGCAGCTGCACTCGGCGCGTCTTCAGGCGCGACAGGATAGGCCCTCATCAAGGCAGGCGCAAAAGGGGAGTTAACCCGCATTATGCGGGTTAAAGGGAATGAGGACCGAGCCATCTCGCCCTTTCTACGGCAACAGGGAGGCTAGGCAGCCTGGGGATGGCGGTCCGTCCGAGGAGATCGGCCAGGGACCCGGGATGGATGAGTCGTCGATCTCCCGGTGGCACAGGCTCGGAGCGCACGCTCAGTCGGTGTTGATCCTGGAACGGAGAA
>Ga0335070_10006945_pt1 | contig 13307 bp, 11 predicted proteins | sample Lox_Sample_13_FD_206722 | JGI IMG/M metagenome (GOLD analysis project Ga0335070, IMG submission 206722) | Soil microbial communities from Loxahatchee National Wildlife Refuge, Florida, United States - Lox_Sample_1.3 | ecosystem: Environmental > Terrestrial > Soil > Wetlands | place: USA...
CCCGAATGGCGGATGAACCGCCCGCAGTAGCTGGAGCGGCGGGGCATGCGGAAGGCCACCGTCTCGCCGGGCCCCCGCAGGGCGGCCTCGATCTCGGCCCGGAGCGCGGGCGTCACCCACTCGTCCGCGTCGATGTTGAAGACCCACTCCCCCCGGGCCCGCTCCACCGCCCGGTTCTTCAGGGGGCCGAAGCCCGGCCAGTCCCGCACCGTCTCCACCTGGGGCGTGAACTCGCGGCAGAGTTCCGCGGTCCCGTCGCTGCTCTCCGAGTCCAGCACCACCACCTGGTCGGCCCAGGATACCGATTCCAGGCAGCGGCGGATGACCGGGGCCGCGTTCTTCGTGATCAGCACCACCGACAGCGCCATCGACCGTCGTCCTCGTCGCCGGGAGGGCCCGCCGCGCCATCCGGCTCCGGCCGGGCCCATCCCCGCAGTCCCCTGCTGGTCAGCAGGTCGCGGTGGATCGTCGGGGCTCTCCCGCCAGGAGCGGCCACAGTTCCGCTTCCACCGCCGCCACGCGCCTGAGGTATCGCAGCCGCTTGATCCAGCCCCGCGGCCGATCCGCCCGGGCCAGGCGCAGGCGGTTGCGGGCGCAGTAGGCAAGCCCGGCCGGCCCGGGCCGGACCTCGCGCGCGTAAGCGGCCAGCGCGGCCAGGTTCAGGTCCCGGGCGTGAGGAAAGGCGACGCCGGGCCCGTGCTTCTCGAGGATACGGGCCTTGTTCCGGGCGAGCAGGGCCCTCGCCTCGCCCCCCAGGCCGCCGAAGGTGGTTCCCCCCCGATGATACACGAAGAGGCCCTCCGCCACCGCCAGGCGGAGGCCCAGGCCCCGGGCCCGGAGGCAATAGTCGAAGTCCTCGTAGTAGCCCAGGCCGAATCCCTCGTCCAGCTCCCCGATCCGCTGGTGTGCACTGCGGCGGATGGCGACACAGCAGAAGTCGAGCCGCTCCGAGCCGAGGAGCCGCCCCCCGCTCGCCCCGGCGAAGCGGAGCCCCTCGGCCAGGATGGCCTCGGGCGCTCGCCCCTCGACGTGGATCCGCTGCGCGGTCCCGGCCGCATTGGTGACGGGCCCCGCCAGGGCCAGCTCGGGATCGGCGGCGAGCGTGCCTGCCACCCGTCCGAGCATCCCCGGTGGGACGCGGGTGTCGCTGTTCAGGAGGAGGAAGATCTCCCCCCGCGCCTCGCGCAACCCGAGATTGTTGCCCCCGGCGAAGCCGAGGTTGCGCGGGCTCTCCAGCACCCGGATCGCCGGCTGGCGGGCCCCCAGCTCGCGGAGCCGGTCCCGCGTCTCCGCGCCCGACCCGTTGTCCACGACCAGGACTTCGAGATCCCCCTGCCGCAGGTCCTCGGCAAGGCTGGCGAGGCACGGGCCGGTCGTCTCGTCGTAGTGGTCGTGACTGAGGATGATGACGCTCAGGGCGATGCTCATGGGCGGGCCGTTGCCAGCGCGCGGGTGAGGCTGTAGATCCGATCCACCGCGGCGGCGACCGTGTGGGGCGAGGAGATCCCCGAGTCCTGCAGCTCGTCCCGCTCCCACCGCTCGAGCAGCGCTCCCAGCGCCTCGCGCACGGCCCCCGGCGCATCCGCCGGGACCGCCACGTGCCCCGCAGCCCGCAGCAGCCCGTCCAGCTGGGGATTGCGCCAGGTGAGGCCCAGGATCGGCCGCCCCGCCGAGAGATACTCGTAGAGCTTGGAGGGGATGTACTCCTCGCAGAACGGGCTGGTCCCGTGCAGGAGGAGGAGCGCGTCCGCCTCGTGCATCCGCACCAGGACCTGGTCGTGGCCCGATGCGCCGGTGACCGGGTCGCGCTCGAGGCGGCCGAAGACGCGGACGATCTCGGGGCGACCCAGGCGCTCCACGGCAGCGCGCGTGACCGGATCGAGCCGGCTCCCGTACACGTGGACCTCGAGAACACGGGCGCGCTCGGGGCGCGCGGCGAGCAGATCCTTCACCCCATCCAGGAACACCCCCAGATTCCGGGTGGGGGAGAGCGACCCGAAGTGGGCGACGACGAACCGCTCGCCGCGGCGGTACGGCCGCCGTGGACCCGCCGGAGGCTCGGCCCCGGGCAGGATGCAGTGGCCGCGGCTCCCCAGCTCGGGATGGCGGGCCCGCGCTCGCGCCAGGGCGGCCTCCGTGTACCAGACCGCCACATCCGCCTCGCAGCAGACGGCGCGCTCGATCCGCTCCGCCCAGCGGCGGGCCATCCGGGACTTGTCCCAACCCTCGTAGAGCAGCGGATCCGCGATCTCCGCCAGCCACGGGACCCCGAAGCGCCGCCGCAGGCGGGCGGCCGCGAGGTGCGACGGGTCGGCGCTCCCCGCGGAGTAGATCAGGGCCGGTCGTCTCCGCTGCACCAGGCGGGCCCCGGTCCAGTAGGCCGGGAGCAGCCAGGACCACTGACTCTCCAGGGGAATGAAGGTCCGCTCCGCCAGGTAGAAGGGAAGCAGGAGCGCCGAGATGGCCCCCATGGTGACGCGGTACCCGACCCCGCCCCGGAGCCGCTGCCGGAGCAGGTGACGCAGGTCGAACCGCAGCCCTGAGGGGCCCAGCGGGAGGACCTGATGGTGCTCCAGCACCGGATCGCTCGTGCCCGTGACGGCGCTCACGATGACCGGCTGGATGCCCCGGGCCCGGAGGTGCGGCATCTTCTCGGTGATCATCTGGCTGGCGGCCCGTCCGTCCATGTTGAAAGCGTGGGACAGGATCAGCCATGTCTCTGCGGTGCCCATCCGGGGACCCGTTAGCCCGGACAATTCACGAAAGTGCCCGTGAATTCTCCGGGCTAAATGAACCAATGACCAAATTCCAATTCTCGATCGTCCGCCCGGACGGACTCCTAACACGCTGCCCCAGGCCTGTCAACGGCCAATCCCGGCAGCCGCCCGCTCCGTTCCGGCAGCGGGCGGCTTATTGAAACCACCTGGCTATCCAGACCAGGAGGGCCAACCCCACGATCACCCAGATACCGACGATCACCCCCGCGGCGAGGAGGCTCCGCGGGCGGACCGTGAGATCCGCCGCCCGCGTCCTGCATTCCTCCAGGACCGACGCGGGGATGAGGCGCCGCACCGCCAGGACACCCAGCGGGATCAGGACCAGGTCGTCGGCGTAGCCGAGAACGGGAATGGGGTCCGGGATGAGATCGATCGGACTCAAGGCATAGGCCACGACGCAGCCGGCGAGGAGCTTCGCATACCAGGGAACCCGGGGGTCCCGGCACGCGAGCCAGAGCGCCATCACCTCGACCCGGAGCGCGCCGGCCCAGCACCGCCATCGCTCCATCAGCGGCACGCCATCCTCAGGAATCTCTTCAGAATGGACCGAGAGTGGTCGCAAGGACCCCGCGCCGGGGCGTTAGTGTTTCGCGGGGAGTGTCTCGTACATCCGGAAGGCTGTCAACATGCCCGAACGGTCGGGAAGGTCGTCGTGCATGCCCGGCGGACCCTCTCACGGATCTCGGCTGCCCCCCAGCACGCCTTCTTCCGCCGGGTCCGCCGAGAGGATGCTCGCTGAACGTTTCGGCGGCGGCGAGGCGCAGCACCTCAGGTTCGCGCTGCGCCTCCGCAGGCCCAAGGCGCGATGCTGGCCCCCGGCCCCCCGAAGCTGGAAGCGATGGAGCCATTGAGAAGCCTACCCTGTCTCGCCGTGCCCGCCCGAACCCCTGCGAGTCCGGCCGGTCCCGGCGACAATGGTTACCGCGGCCAGTACATGATCACGCCGACGCCGAGGAGGCACAGCATGCCTCCTATGACGTCAAACCGATCGGGGACGATCCGATCAGCACCCCATCCCCAGAGAATTGACAGGACGACGAAAATCCCGCCATAGGCCGCATAGACCCGGCCGAAATGCGCGGGCTGATACGTCGGGACCACGCCGTACAGGAAGAGAATTGCGGCCCCCAGTGCGCCGAAGAACCAGGAAGCGCCGTTGCGCCACCACTGCCACACCAGGTAGCCTCCCCCGATCTCGCAAAGCCCCGCCGCCACAAACAGCCCAAAGGATTTCGCCGCGAGCACCATGGAGGCATTCCCCCCTGCGAGCCCTGATCCGAAGAAGCCGCCTCGGCGGTTCAGGAATTTCGGATTGGGGCGAGATCAGCCGCCCGAATCGGTTCCGCCTCACAGTCGACTGACTTCAGGCGGCCCCCCTATGCAGATTGATTCGAAGGGCGGCCTACCCCGTTTCGCAGCAGCCGCATCCCGTTGAAGATGACAAGCAGTGAGGTGCCCATGTCCGCGGCGACCGCCATCCAGAGCGTAGCCTGCCCCAAGACCGCGAGGAGGACGAAGGCCGCCTTGGTGGCCAGGGACACCGCAATGTTGGCCCGGATGATCCGGAGGGCCCGTCGGCCCAGACCCACCGCAAGGGGGAGCTGTCGCAGATCATCGCTCATCAGGGCGACATCCGCCGTCTCGATGGCCGCATCCGTCCCCGCCGCCCCCATGGCGATGCCCACGGTGGCGGCGGCCAGGGCCGGCGCGTCGTTGATCCCGTCTCCCACCATCCCGACCGTGCCGTACTGTTGCACCAGCGTCCTGATGGCCGCCACCTTCTGCTCCGGCAGCAGCTCCGCGCGGATCTCGTCCATGCCGACGCGATGGGCGATGGCCTCTCCCGTCCCCCGCACGTCCCCGGTCAGCATGACGAGCGGGCCAATGCCCAGCCGCCGCAGTCCCGCCAGGGCCTCCCGCGCGCCATCCCTGACCTGGTCCGCCAGCCCCAGGATCCCGAGGGCCTGGGCCCCGTCGCTCAGGATGGCGGCGGTCTGCCCCTTCGACTCCAGGTCCCGGAGGTGCCGCTCGATGCCCTCGCCGCAGATCCTCAGCTCCTCGGCATACCGGTGGCTCCCGAGGGAATATCGGTGCCCGCTCACCTCGGCGGAGGCGCCCCGGCCGGCCACGGCCGTGAATCCGTTCGCCTCCGGCCAGACGAGTCGCTCGCCCTGGGCGGCCCGGAGGATGGCGGCGGCGAGGGGATGTTCCGACCGCGCCTCCACGGCCGCCGCCAGGCGCAGGACCTCTTGGGGGTCGGTCCCATTGAGTGGGCGAATCTCCACGACCTCGGGGGTGCCGCGGGTCAGGGTCCCGGTCTTGTCGAAGGCGAGCGCCCGGAGCTCCCCGAGGGCCTCCAGGTACTTTCCTCCCTTGATGAGGACCCCGGCGCGCGCCGCACGGGTCAAGCCACACACCACGGCGACCGGCGTCGAGATCACCAGCGCGCAGGGACAGGCGATCACTAGGAGGACCAGTGCCCGGTAGAACCACGGCCAGCTCGGATGGCCGAGGAGCAGGGGCGGGAGGGCCGCGATGAGGACCGCCCCGCCGATCACCGCCGGCGTGTAGATGGCGGCGAATCGCTCCACGAAGGCCTGCGCCAGGGCCTTCTGGGCCTGGGCCTCCTCCACGAGCGAAATGATCCGGGCCAGCGTGGTCTCCTGGACCCGATGGGTGACCTCCACTTCCAGCGCGCCCCCGCCGTTCACGGAGCCGGCGTAGACCTGGGCGCCGGGGGTCTTCTCCACCGGCATGGACTCTCCCGTGATGGGGGCTTGATTGACCCCGGAGGTCCCGCCCCGGACGGTCCCGTCCAGCGGGATGCGCTCTCCGGGCCGGATCAGGATCACCTCCCCCGGGGTGACGGCCGCCACGGGGACGCGGACCTCCTCCCCGTTGCGCCGGACCGTGGCCTCGGGCGGCGCGACGTCCAGCAGGCGCCGGACCGCCTGGCGCGCCCGGTCCAGGCTGTAGCTTTCCAGGAGCTGGGCCAGGGCGAAGAGGAAGGCCACCGTGGCGCCCTCACCCCAGTCTCCGAGGGCCACTGCCCCGGCCACGGCGATCGCCATCAGCACGTTCATATCCAGCCGGCGGCCCAGGGCGGCACGAACCGCCTGGCGGGCGGTCATCCAGCCGCCGGCCAGCAGGGCCGCGGTGTATAACCCAATGGCGGCCGCGCGCGGTTCCCCGAGCCAGTCCGCGAGGAGGGCGCTCCCTAGCAGGACGCCTGACGCAACCGTCGAGAGGAAGAGCGGGTCCCGATGCCACGGCGTGCGGGCGCCCGCCTGGCTCGCCAGGCTCGGCGTCATCCCCAGGCTCCGGATGGCCGCAAGGATCCCGTCGGGGGTGAGGCTCTGGGGGTCGAAGTGGACCCGCAGGGTCCGCTCGACCAGATTCACTTGCCAGGACAGAACCCCGGGGAGGGCGCGGAGCCTGCCCTCGATGGCCATCACCTCGTCCTGGCAGTCCATCTCCGCGACCCGGATCACCGCCGCGTCGGAGGCGGTGGCCGGTGCCACGGCGCGGTACCCGCTCTGCCGTACCGCCGCGATGATCCGGTCCAAGTCCATGGCGTCCGCGTCGTACTCGACGTGGAGATTCGCCGCCGCGAAGCTCGCCACGGCGCTCATGACCCCGGGGGTGTGGCGCAGGCTCTGCTGGATAGCCTCCGCGCAGTCGGGGCAATGGAGCCCCTCCAGACGGAGGGTGGTGTGGCGGAAGCGCCGGGCCAGGGCGACACCCGCCTCTCGGGCCTTGGCCTCCACGGCCGGGAGGGACAGCTCCGCCGGGTCATAGGTGAGGCGGAGAGAACGTGTAGTTGGATCCAGCTCGGCCGCGACGATCCCCTTCATCTCGCCGAGAGCAGTCCGCAGTCGTTCGGCGCAGGCGGTGCACTCCTCCGCCTGCGGAATGAGGACGGGTACGTCCACTCTTTGCGTGGTCATGGGGCGACCCCTCGGCATGCGTCCCGCACGGCGGGGCGCGACGTCAGTCAGCCGATGTGGCAGGACGGGGCGGACTCAGGCAGCCCGAGGCGGATGTTCGGCAGGCCTGGTCGGGAGCCACGGGGCCCTGGGAACCGCCGCTTCGCCAGGACGGCCAATCGCGAGCGGCGGCGAGACTGAGAGCGAGGTCGGGGCTAGCCCCGGGATCGAGCACAGGTCCAAGACGTGGGTATTCGAGATTGGCGAACGGGCCGCGAGTCCGTCTCCGACGAGATCGAGGGCGGGGGCGCACACGAGCACAAGCAACAGGATGCTCGCGGCGAAAACGCGCGCCGGGGCGGGAACCAGCCGTGCCATCCAGGGCCGCCGCTCAGTCCGCTTCATGAGCATGCTCCATGGCCATCCGCATGAGGGTAACGATATGCTGGTCGGCCAGCCGGTAGTACACCATCCTGCCCTCCTTGCGGTACCCGACGAGCCGGGCGGTCCGCAGAAGCCGCAGGTGGTGCGAGACCGTTGAGACGCTCAATGCCAGCAGGCCGGCGAGGTCGCACACGCATAGCTCCTCCTGGGAGAGGGCAAACAGGATCTTTGTCCGGGTTGCATCGGCCAGGATCGCGAAGGTGTCCGAAAGCCCTTCCGTGCGCTTGAGGGTCGGCTCCAGGCGGCGAATCTTCGCCAGGTCGAGTTGGAAGGTCTCACAACCGGGGACGGATCGACGGGGGACCACGAGTGTCACGCTCCATTTCGATTATTGTTCAAATATCGTAACGTAAAGAGTCCGTTTCGTCAAGCGCTGCATCGATGTCCTGGTCTGCCTAGCCCGCATTGTTCGCGAAGACGACTCGCGAACAATGCGGGCTTTGCGAGAGCCCTGGTAGTCGTTGACTCGGGAGGGACCAAGCCTCCCCCGGGCGTCTCCACGCTGCGCCCACGCCGCGGGAATGGCCACTGGAAAATAAGCCCGGACTAATCGCGACCGCCCTGGCGATAAGTCCGGGTTAACCCGGATTATTCACAAAAGAGCCGTGAATAATCCGGGCTTACATGGCAACGGCCAATCCTGGAGCGGGAAGAGGCCTGGTGGTAGCTCCACCGAGCATCTGTCCTGCGTCGACCGGGATGGGTGCGGTGTCGAGAGGCCCCAGGGATGCTTGATCCGTCCCGGGCCACCAATCCCAAGGGCTTCTGTTAAGCCCGCATTCTTCGCGGGCCTCATTCGCGAATAATGCGGGCTAAGCGCGGATCCACTTCCACTGGAAGGCGTACCAGAGCGCCAGCCCGACCGCATACCCCAGCCCCATGTTCCACATGGACAGCCCGGCGGTGAGGATGAGGACGTAGCGATCAGCCTTCTCGGGCATTCCCCCCCGGACTCCGGTGGCCAGCTCGAGGCCGCCGACGAAGAGGATCAAGCCCAGGATCGCGCCGGGGAGCAGCCGGAACATCGTGGCCACGGAGTCCGCCACGAACAGCCCCAGGAACAGAACGAAGGCCCCGTGCATCACCAGGGATCCTCCCGTCCGCGCGCCGAACCGCACGTGGCCGGCCAGCCCGCCGGCCCCGTGGCACATCGGGATGCCCCCCAGGCTGGTGCCCACCAGATTCATGATCCCGTGGTCGATCGCGACCGTCCGGACCGTCAGGGGCCGATCCGGGAACAGGGCATTGTTCTCCTCCACCGTGGAGATGATGGCGTTGCCGAGGGTGAGCGCCACCTGGGGCAGGCCGAGGACGAAGACCCCGAGGAGCAGATCGTTCCAGCCGATCCGGGCCAGCGCGAACTCGGGCAGCCGGAACCGCAGGCTCATGCGCCCGATCTCCGCCAGGAGGCCCGGCTCCCGACCCAGCGCCACCGCCACCCCGAGGCCCAGGAGCACCAGCATCGCCGGGATGCGTTCCTGGGAGAGCAGGAAGAATGTGAGGATGCCGGCCCCGAGGCTGAGCAGCGGCATCGGGGCCATCATCTTGATGCCTTCCAGCATGAACGTGAGCCCGAGGCCCAGGACCAGCCCGTGCACGATGGGCCGGCTGGTGATCTTGGCGATCCACGTCACCGCCCCGGTGAGGCCCATGCTCAGCCAGAAGAGGCCGGTGAAGAGCCCCGAGGCCCAGATGGCCCCCGGCGTGATCGTCCCGGGCTGGGTGATGGCCGCGGTGCCGATGGCCTTCATGGGCTGGACCGGCACGGGCGACTTGAAGTACATCCCGACCAGGATCTTGAAGAGGCCGAAGGCCACCAGGATGCCGGCGGGATCCATCTTGTTGATGGTGATATAGCCCACCAGGAACGGGATCAGGGTCCCGAGGTCGCCGAAGGCCCCGGCCAGCTCCTGGAGATCGTATCTATTCCGGCCAGGCTGCATCGAATATTCCTCCCGAGCCTCTGACATCTTTGGATCATTTATATGTTACACGGAGCATAGTCAAGGGCGAGTAATGGCTCACCATCTGAGTCAGACAAGCGACCATCCTCTCGAGACTCCGCCATCCACCGAGGAGTCGGGTGGGAGCTGAGCCTTGCGTCTCTGAACCAGCGCTGGTGTCCGGTCTGCGAAGTGCTGTAAGATGAGGCGACCGAGCTACCCGGGCAGTGCGGCATGCCGTGGGTCGCTCGAAGAACCCGACGCTCGGTCCCACCGGCAGGGAGTTTGTTGAATTGACAGGAACGAGAGGAACTCCAGTAAGGAATCCTTCGTCTCGGACTGGGTGGCGAGGCCGCCCTCCGGTCCGGAGCCTGCTCGTGACCGTCATCCTCCTCTCGCTCGGCCTCGTGGTCGTGACCGTCGTGAACTACCGAACCGCGGTGCAGGTGGCCGACGAGACCCTCCGGAATCAGGGGGTGAGCATTGGATTGGAGTTGGCCGCGGAGGCGCGGGCCCGGGGCGCGTGGGAGGGCCCAGCGCTCCAGGCCCTGGCGGCCGAGCAGCACCGCCGGGACGTGGCCTTCCTGGCGATCATGGATCGGGACGGCACCGTCCTCGTGCACTCGAACCCGCGGCTCGTGGGAACGCGGATCGCGGACGTGGCGGTCAAGGGTGTGGTAGAAACCGGCCAGCTCACCGGCGAACTCGTGACCCTGGAGACCGGCGAAGAGGTCTACTCGTTGACCATGCCGTTTCATGTCCCCGCCGGGGGACCCGGAGCGGTCTCCGAGGACGGGAAGCCCCGATTCCGTATCCTCCGCCTGGCCCTGCACACCGCCCCGGCGCGCCAGATCGTGCACCATGCGCTGTTTCAGGTCATCCTCGTGGCCATCATGGTGATGGTTCTCCTGGGCCTCAGCGGGTGGCAGATTCGCACCCTGCGGCGCTATCTTGCGCTACAAGAGGAGGCCGCCCGGCAGGAGCGGCTGGCGGCGCTGGGGGGGATGGCGGCCGTGCTGGCCCACGAAATCCGCAACCCCCTGGGGGCGATCAAGGGATTGGCCCAGTTCCTCGGGGAGAAGCAGCAGGACGATCCGGCCCATCAGGAAATGACGCAGACGATCGCCCGCGAGGCGACCCGGCTCGAACGACTTGTCGGCGACCTGCTCACCTACGCACGCCCGCGTCCCCCGGAACGGCACCCGACGGACATCCTGGCCACGCTCCGCGAGGTCATCGCCCTGGCAGGGCCGGTAGCCGAGGCGGCCGGCGTGAAGCTCGGCATGGAAAGCCCGGACGGGCTTCCGTCGGTGACGGCTGATCCGGAGCAGATGAAGCAACTCTTCGCCAACCTCGTCCTCAATGCGCTCCAGGCCATGCCGAATGGGGGAGTCCTCACGGTTACGGCAAGCCCGAGCGGCCGGACTCGCTCGGGGCCCGGGGTCGAGATCCGGATCACCGATACCGGGGGAGGCATTCCTGAAGCCGATCTGCCGCGACTCTTCGAGCCGTTCTACACGACGCGAGCGAAGGGGACAGGGCTGGGCCTGGCCATCTGCCGGCAGATCGCCGAGGCCCATGGCGGAACGATCGACATCGCGAGCACCGGCCCCGGGGGGACGACTGTCCTGGTGACGCTGCCAGAGGAGATCTCCGCGCGTGGCTAAGGGGAAGGCCAGCATCCTGGTGGTGGACGACGAGCCGGCCATGCGCCTGCTAATCACCTCCGTGCTCAAGGACGAAGGGCATCTGACGACCGCGGCCGCGAGTGGCGAGGAGGCTCTCCAGCTCATCGCCAGGCACCATTACCACGTGGTGATCACCGATCTACGGATGCCCGGAATGTCCGGCCTGCAGCTCCTGGAGGCCGTCCGTCGCGACAACCCTGCCACGGCGGTGATCCTGCTCACCGCCTTCGGCACCGTGGAAGGCGCCGTCGAGGCGATGCGGAAGGGCGCCGCGCACTACCTGCTGAAGCCGCTGGCCAACCCCGACGAGCTGCGCCTCACCGTCCGGCGGGTCCTGGAGGAGCGGCGGGTGGCGGATGAAGCGGCCACCCTCCGCCAGGCGAGCGAGGCCGTCTTCCCCTTTGGCGAAATCATCGCCGGCGATCTCAAGATGCAAGCCGCCCTCGACCTCGCCCGGTCCGTTGCCACGGCGGATGCGACGGTACTCCTCACCGGCGAGACTGGGACCGGGAAGGAATTGCTGGCGCGGGCCATCCACCACTGGAGCCCCCGGGCGGACCAGGCCTTCGTGGCGGTCAATTGCGCGGCCCTGGCCGAGAGTTTGCTGGAGAGCGAACTGTTCGGCCACGAGAAGGGGGCCTTCACCGGTGCCGTGGCCCAGCGGCGCGGCCGGTTCGAGTTGGCGCACGGCGGGAGCCTCTTCCTGGACGAGGTGGGCGAGATGAGCCCGGCCCTCCAGGCCAAGGTGCTCCGGGTCCTCCAGGAACGCACCCTGGAGCGGGTCGGCGGGACGCGGACCGTGACGGTGGACGTCCGGGTGATCGCGGCAACCAATCGGGACCTTCAATCCATGGTGGCTGCGAAGGCCTTCCGCGATGACCTCTACTATCGCCTCAGTGTGTTTCCGATCGTGCTGCCGCCCTTGCGCGAGCGCCCCGCGGACATCCAACCCCTGGCTGATCATGTCCTGAGCCAGGTAGCCCGTCGTTTGGGCAGGCGCATCGTCGGCTTCACGGACGATGCGATCCAGCTCCTCCAGATGTACGGCTGGCCCGGAAATATCCGGGAACTCCAGAACGTCATCGAGCGGGCCGCGATCCTCTGCCGAGAGGATCGAATCCGCGCGACCCACCTAAACCTGACGTTGTCCGCCGCGCCGGCTGCGGTCGGACCGAAGACCCTCAATGAGGCGGAGCGCGAGGCCATCCTGGGGGCGCTGGACGCCCCCGGGGGAAACCGGCGCCAGGCGGCCGAGCAGCTCGGGATCGGCCTTCGGACCCTGTATGCGCGTCTCCGCGAATACGGGATGACCACCGGGAGCGATGCGGCGGAATAACGACCCAACTTTTGTGGCAGTCGATGCAACTATATTGGTGAGGACGGAGATGACCGATCAGCGCGACATCGTGAAACGTGGAGAATTGATCGTCCGGGCCCAGGGGGGGAACAGCGCTGCCTTCGGTGAGCTGGTGCGCCGGTACCGCGGCCTGGTGTTTGCCGTCTGCTTCGAGCAGACCGGGAGTTTCGCCGACAGCGAGGAGCTGACGCAGGAGGTGTTCCTGGCGGCCCACCGGGGCCTCGGATCGCTTCGAGAGCCCGACAAGTTTGCGGCCTGGTTGCAGGGCATCGCCCGGAACGTGGCGAGAATGGAGCGCCGCCGCCGCGGGATGGAGGTACCGGTCGCCGGCGACCCGGACGAGCAGGCAGTGGACAGGGCCACCACCATCCGCGCCATGGAGCTCCAGAATCTCCTCCACGAGGCCCTTCTGGGGGTGACGGAGCGGAGCCGCGAAGTGCTCTCGCTCCGCTACCTGGGCGGCTACTCCTACCGGGAAATCGGCGCCCTGTGCCACTTGCCGCTGCGCACGGTGCGAAGCCGGCTGCACGAGGGACGGGCGCAGCTGAAAACCCGGCTGCTCGAGATGGTGGCCGAGATGTGCCGTTGCGCTCGGAGCAGCGAGCACGCGGCCCAGTGCACACTGGAACAGTGCGGGCAGGAGCCCTGTGCCTGTGTGGCCCAGCTCACCGCAGACTGATGGATAACTTCTGCACGGAGGATAACCATGTGTCAGCCCAAGACGACATGCCAGAAACCGGAGGAATTGAAGGGGACGCCGCAGGAGTGTTCCCCGGAGCAGGTACAGAAGTGCCACGGCGCGGAGAAGGACCACCCCTGCGTGCCGAGCGGGAAGAAGTGATTGCACCTGCCGAGGTCCCTGCCATCGGGGTGGAGGGCCTGGCCAAGCGCTTCGGGGACGTCACCGCGGTGGCCGGCATCCGCTTCGATGTTCGGCCGGGGGAGATCTTCGGGTTCCTCGGCCCCAACGGCGCCGGGAAGACCACCACCATCAACGTGCTCACCGGCCTCGCCCGCCCCACGGCCGGGAGCATCCGGTACTTCGGCCGGGACTATTCCCGCAATGTAAAGCGCGCCCAGCGCCTGATGGGGGTCGTGCCCGACGAGAGCAACCTCTACCCGGAGCTGGACGGCTTCGAGAACCTCTGCTTCTGCGGGGCGCTCTACGGCAT
>Ga0335070_10006946_pt1 | contig 13307 bp, 12 predicted proteins | sample Lox_Sample_13_FD_206722 | JGI IMG/M metagenome (GOLD analysis project Ga0335070, IMG submission 206722) | Soil microbial communities from Loxahatchee National Wildlife Refuge, Florida, United States - Lox_Sample_1.3 | ecosystem: Environmental > Terrestrial > Soil > Wetlands | place: USA...
CTGAGTGGAGATTTTCCTTATGCTCAAACCTTCAAAATAAAAATCAATGCTTGAAGAAATTATGCGTGATTGAGTTCTCATTTTCGGAAAATCAGAACCTTCCGTAAATCTATGACCACAATCTTTACACTTAAACACTTGAATGCCTCTGACTGAACCATTCTTCACGACATTCCCAGATTCGCAATACTTACATTGCATATCTTATTCCTCTCTATTGTATATCCTATAAGCCATATTTAGTATATAAAGCTTATGCTTTCAAGTTTACCTTCTCCGTATTAGGTCAGGGAGCTCTGAGAGATAGACAAACACATCAAACAGAATAGATAGTTGCCAATAAATATCTGGTTGACCAGAGAGCACTAGCCCAATAGTTAGCAGAGCTAGCCCTAGAAGTCCGAGAATCTTGATAGAATTGCGTGCTGGAAGTCGTTTATATCTTGCATAATATCCTTGTAACTCATCTTCTATAGAATCTATTAACGGATCTCGTGCAGTATTTGTAGGAGCCATAACGACTTCGCATATCAGTTTAGGTTCTCGTTCAAGAAAAACACTTAATTGAAGATATTTTGAAGTCTTTCTAACATACTCCAACAAATCGGGAGAAGAACGGATACTGTATCTAGTTTTTTCAAAATAGGCTACCTTAACATCAGTTAGATTTGGATAATCCTTATCTTTGCTCAAGGAAATCAAAGTTTTAAAAAATTGGTCACGTTTCGAGATGAAACGGTAGCCTTGTTCATTGTCTCCTTCGATTCTCTCTGAGAGATGTAATGCATTCATTATTGCTGGAACACAAATACGGGCTTTAACAGTCTCGATATCTGCATAAAGCCTCAAATGCTCAAAATAAATCATATCTCCTGTTGTAGCAATTCCCATTAGTGATGTTGCTAGCGTATCCTCATAATATCCCGCATACCCCACAGTTAGTCCAAAAGCTACCACTATTGGAAGAAGCGAAATGTTTGATGATAACCAATATGTTAGCATCCACACGATGCTTATTATGGAGATATAGAAAGGTGGAACAATTTTGAGATATGGTTGCCTTTTTGTAAGACAGATAGAGAGGATAAGAGGTGAAATAAAATATGCTATAGAGAGGAACAGAAAAGTCGGTAATAATTGCGGAGCAAAAAGGACAGATGTATCATAACTGCCGTTCACGAGGGGGACGTAAAATTCTACAAATGAAACAAGGACACTAAGGAGCACTATATTAATCGCCCCTCCTAAAAGAATTCGGAACAACCAAGAAATTACATCGTAATTTTGAGAGACTGTCTCCTCCAATTGTCTCATGTATTGAACCATACTCTGTAATATCCAATAGGACATATAAACGATTGCGAAGCCATGACAAATAAGTTAGCAGTATCCCGTCTAAGAAAAGACGTGAAACGCTTATGGACATATTCGAAGTCATAGCAAAAAGAAGAAGCGTACGCAAATTCAAGGCTCAACCGCTTTTTGCTTTCTCGATGGTGGCTCACACAACTTTTTTATTCTGAATGCGCAATACCTACGGAGTTGAAGTGGTAATATGGGAAGCCTTTGGCTTGGTGCTTTCGTCGGATTCGTCATCATCGCTGTTCTAGGCTGGCCGCTTCCGATCTTGGGTCATTTGATAGGTGGTTTCGTTGCGGGTTTAATAGCTGGAGGAGGAGCTGGGAAAGGAGCCTTTGCAGGTTTCCTTGCAGGCATATTTGGCGGAATCATACTTACAATTCTTGCTTTCATAGGGTTCTTGGCAATGGGTATAATGTCAGGTGGCGTGCTTGGGGCGCTTTTGGGTAGTCTCGTTGGCTTGTTCGTGGGGATAGTGGCAATCATCGTAAGCATCTTTGGGGCAATAGTGTCTGCTATTGCTGGTCTCGTCGGCGGTCTGATAACTAAGTAAGAACAACTTTCGCAAACATGCTTTCCCCAGCCGTAACCATGTTGAAAACGCCGTATTGTGCGAAAGTTTAAAATCAAATCAACCCTTAGGCTCTAACATTCGCGGTGCTCAATATGGAACCTTTTCCATGGTGGAACGAGAAACAGAAACAGCTAATGGAAGACGCAAAATCCTTTGCAGATTCTAACCTCTCGAAAGGCGAAGAGGTCTCGTGGACGAAAAAGTTCCCGTCTGATCTGCTGCGAGGAGTAGCTCGCAAGGGCTGGTTCGGAGCCGTCATTCCCGAAGAAAACGGCGGATTGAATACCGGAGTCACAGGCGTGGCGATTGTGGCAGAGGAGTTGAGCAGAATCGGCTCGGCGTTGGGCGAAGCGTATTCCGTTTCCATGTTCGGGGGTGTCGAGCAACTCTTAACTTTCGGAACAGAAGCACAAAGAGAAAAATGGCTCCCAAAAATCGCCAAAGGCGAAGTTGTCGGTGCAGTCTGCATTACCGAACCTTTTGTAGGTTCTGATGCTGCGGGCATCGAGACGACTGCTAGAAAAGAAGGCAATCATTACATATTGAATGGTAAGAAGCGTTTCATAACAAACGCTGGATTAGCTGACATTTACGTTGTCTACGCGCGAACCAGCGAGAAACCCGAGGACAAAAGCAAATATCAGCATTTAACTGCTTTCTTGATCGAAAAAGGAGCGCCTGGCTTTTCTGTTGAAAAGATCAACGAGCTCTCTGGCTGGACTGGGTTGCCAAACGGATTTTTAGATTTCAATGAAGTTAAAGCTTCAGCAGAAAACGTGATAGGTCAAGAGGGAATGGGCTGGAAAGTCATGATGGCTGGTCTAAACTTTGAACGAACAGTCTATTCTGCTGGTATGCTTGGTCCTATGCGGGAATCAGTGCGGTATGCAGTTGCTTACGCGCAAAGACGAATGCAGTTTGGAAAGCCAACAAGCGAGATACTAACGAACCAATCGAAAATTGCTGACATGTTCGCGGGTTTGCACACTTCAAGGTTGCTGGTTTATCATGCTGCCCACTTGTTGGACGACCATAAGGATGCCATGGTGGAAGCAGCAACAGCCAAACTGTTCACCTCAGAAACTTACGAAAGACTGATTAGTGACGCCATAATGGTGATGGGCGGCGACGGCTGGACAAGATTCTACCCAGTTGAAACTTACCTTCGGGACGCAAAAGTGAACCAGATTGGAGCTGGAACGAATGACATTATGAAGCTGGTGATTTTGAGGGGTGGATTGAAGGCAATGAGCAAGGACTTGAAAATGCCGCAGCGTCGATTGCACGAAAAGCTCAAGGTGCCAATGTCGTCTGTTGAGCAATTGCCAAAACTCGAAGCCACTGAAAAAGACGTGTTGAAGGCATTGGCTGAAGATTACATCGTGAATCCAGGACTGTACATGACCAGGGAAGACTTGAAAGAAAGGCTTGTTAGTCCAGATGATGCGAAGCTTGAACACATCCTCATTGCTTTGGAATCGCAGGGCTTGGTTAAAGTTTATCGTGACGGCAGAGGAGCGATTGCGCTTGCAAAGGCGACTTATCAAGGACTTCGTAAAGGTGGATCTCAAGAAGGATACAAGTGGTTTCCAGAATGGCTGAGCAAAGAATTCACATTCTAAACGACAAAATTCCTCTAGCCACGCAGAGAAAACGCACAGGCAGTTCTTAGACGAGACATCAGTCTGCTTTCAGAGGTAGTTTGGTGAAGTTTGATTGATGCTGCTTGAAAATGTGAGGGTTTCTAAGAAAACCTTTTAACAAAACTGGAAGTTACATAGTCAACTGCTTGAAAAAAGGTGAAATCTATGGAAATTAAGAGAATCACGGTTTTGGGTGCAGGTTTGATGGGGCATGGAATCGCTCAAGTGGCTGCTCAGGTTGGCAAATATGACGTCAACATGCGGGACATAGAGCAGAAATTCATAGACAATGGCATGAGCATGATTCGTGAGAGCCTGCAACGCTTCGTGAAGAAGGGACAGTTGACAGAGGCGCAAATGAATGAGGTTCTGGGTAGAATTCATCCAATATTGGATTTGAGGGAAGCTGTTTCGAATGCAGAGTTGATAATTGAAGCTGCACCAGAAAATGTGGAGTTGAAGAAGGCTCTGTTCCGTGAGGTTGATGGTTATGCGCCTTCGCATGCTATCGTTGCTTCCAATACTTCTTCCGTGAGCATTACAGAGATTGCTTCCGCAACGAAACGTCCAGAAAAAGTGTGTGGGATGCATTTTTTCAATCCGCCGCAACTGATGAAGCTTGTGGAAGTTATTAGAGGAGCTAAAACTTCGGATGAAACTTTGCAGACGGTTTTGGATGTTGCTCACAGGTTAGAGAAGGAAACGGTGGTTTGTAAGAAGGATAGTCCTGGTTTCATTGTGAATCGTATTTTGATTCCTGCTTTGAATGAGGCGGTGGCGCTTTATTGGGAGGATGTTGCTGATAGGGATGATATTGATAAGGCTGTGAAGCTTGGTTTGAATTGGCCTATGGGTCCATTGATGCTTTTGGATTATATTGGTGCAGACACGACTTTGGCTATTGCGGACGTCTTGACCAAGGAGTTGGGTGGGAAGTTTCAGCCTACGATTGGGTTAAAGCAGATGGTTAAGGCTCAATTGTTGGGGAGAAAAGTTGGCAAGGGCTTTTATGATTGGACGCAGAAATAGGCGGTGAATATTGTGGATTTTAAGATGATAGTCTATGAGAAGAGCGAAGGAATTGCTACAATTACGCTGAACAGACCTGAAGCGTTGAACGCTTTCAGCAAAGAAGTTGTAGACGAGGTTTTGCAGGCTTTAGATGATGTGAGAGACGATGATAACGTTAGAGTGGTTGTTTTGACTGGTGCTGGAGAAAAGGCGTTTTCGGCTGGTGCGGACATCAAAGCAATGATAGGAATGAACGCGTTGAAGGCAAGGGAACTTTCGCTTATGGGTGAGAAGCTTTGCCTTGCTTTGGAGAATTTGGAGAAGCCTGTCATTGCAGCTATTAACGGTTTTGCGTTGGGCGGCGGTTTGGAAGTGGCAATGTCTTGTGATCTTAGGATTGCTTCTGAGACTGCGCGGATGGGACAAACAGAGATTAATATTGGGTTGATTCCAGGTTGGGGTGGAACTCAGAGGCTTACACGTTTGGTTGGGAAGACCAAGGCGAAGGAACTTGTTTTCACCGGGAGGATGATTGATGCGAAAACGGCTGAACAGTTAGGTATTGTCAACATGGTTTTTCCTGCTGCTGAGTTTAGGAGTGCTGTGAGGCAGTTCGCCGTGGATTTGGCTACTAAAGCTCCTGTTGCGTTGAAGGTGGCGAAGGCTTTGATTAATAAGGGTGAGGATATCGGGTTGGAATCTGCTTTGGCTTTGGAGCGTGAAGGTTTCGGTGTTGTTGCTTCGACAGAGGATTTGCAGGAAGGCGTTAAAGCTTTCACAGAGAAAAGGAAACCAACATTTAAAGGCAAGTAAACATGATTTTGCTCTGACAGTCTGAGAGCAAATTTTAACCCCCCTATAAATAGGTTCAACATCGCCATTAGCGCGAAAAAACTCCAATAGCGAATACCCCTATCGTTTTTCCACGTCTGCCTTCCTTGTCACTAATGGAATGCTTCTTCAGACAAAATAGATGAGGACGCTTTGATTTTCTCACCAATTTAGGAGCTTTTCCAAGGCTAAATTGACCTACCTCCTCTAGGTTTCTGCAACTGACGAATCTTAGGCTTCAAACATGTTGCTCTCCTAGTTTTATCCTCCTTTACAAAAGGTCGCTTTGCGTCTGTTGGCTGAGTGACCTGAGAAAGCCTAAGAGGTGTTGACAGTGTGACTAAGTTATGGGGCGGGTGACAACGCAAGGCTTAAGTTGGGAGATCGTCAGTCAGTTGGTTTTGGACGGTTTTCAGGTGAAATGATGAGCTCCGTGCCTGATGAGGAAGTTGATGAGATAGCCCAGAAGATTATTGCGAAGATTGAACATGCCAGTTCGAAGGAGCTAGCGGAGTCTGATGAGATGATTAAGATTCTGCATTTGACGAACGTTCATCATGCAAAAACGTTGTTGCAGCACATGGATGAGGCTCCTACACCGCCCGAGCGTGATGTCGGAAAAAAGGCGGTGATAAAGGCGCTGCTAATTTCCACATGGCTTCAGCGGCTATACTTCATAATAAGGTCAGTTATCATGGGGTTGCTAGGTGCCCTGGTCACGTTTCTTTTCATTCTGTATTTCGGTTCCATAAACTTCAGGCTGCAAATCGTCCTAGGATTGTTCACTTTTGTGTTTTCATTGGCGGCATCAAGATTACTCGATGTGCAAATAGTTAAAGTCACGAAAAGGGCAGTTGCGTTTTTGGCGAATCACAAGAGCCTGAGAGACTTCGTTCTAAACCATTTCTAGCAGTTCACAGTGAGCCGTTCGGCAGTCATTCCACCAAGTATGATGGTTGCCATGGCCGTTTGAAAGGGTTTATATGATGCTCTCGCAGAATGCTTGTTTCTCTGGAGCGTGTTTGATCTAGCATGAAGGCAGTTATTTTTGGTCCGCCTGGCTCGGGCAAGGGAACGTATGCATCGCGTTTGCAGGAGAAGCTTGACGTTGATGTTATTGCTATGGGTGACATTTTTCGGGAGATTATGAAGGAAGACAGCGAGCTCGGGAGGAAGGTGAAGGGATTTGTCGAGAAGGGTCTGTTGGTTCCTGATAACGTCGTTATCGAGGTTCTTAAAGAGCGACTTGGCAAGATTCCTAAAAATAGAGGCTTCATTCTTGACGGATTTCCCCGAACAATTCAACAAGCTGAAGCGTTGAGCAATATAGCTTCGATTGACGTGGTCATTCTACTCACTGTGCCTGACTGGATTATTGTCGAGCGGTTGTCCACTCGGAGAATATGCAAGAACTGTGGAGCAGTGTATAATGTTCGCTACTTGAAGCCGAAAGTTGAAGGCATCTGTGACAAGTGTGGAGGACCGCTTTATCAGCGGAGTGATGACACGGCTGAAGTCATTAAGGAACGCATAAGAGTCTATGAGAAGCAGACACAGCCAATTCTGCAGTACTACAAGAAGAAGGTTAAGCTGATAGAATTCAAGACAGAAAGTCTAGACATGCCGCCAGAAGTAGCTGTAGAAAGCATCATGAAGGAATTGGAAAAGCTGAAGTTGTGAGAGCATCTAAACGATCCCATGATCAATCGAATGGTGTGGTCTGCATGAGAAAGCTGAATACGTTGCCGCATCGAGTCTGCGAATCCACATGCTACGTGAATGGGCTAGAAGATATTCTGGCATGGCACGGAGCAGACTATGCTGACTTTTTGCTCTCTGTTATAGGTGGCATGGCTGGCTTCACCTATCTTCGTTTCAAGAGAGCAGACCCACCGTGCATGGTGTATTGGGGCGCAAATCCCAAATACCTAATGAAAGATCTGGCGGAAATCATCGGTTTCAAGCAAACCGTAATTGAAGGAAAAACATTCAAAAGCACCTTTCCAAAGCTCAAAGCATTCATCGATAATGGGCAACCCGTCGTGGCGGGAGCCCTTGACATGTATTATCTGCACTACTACTCTGAACTTTACAAGAAACTTCACGTTCCAATACACTATGTCCTTGTTGTTGGGTATGATGACGAAGAAGAAGTCGTCTACGTGCACGACTGCAGCCACAAACAAGTTGAGAAGATACCTTACCACGAGTTTGAAAAATCCTTGGATGTCAACGTGGCTGGAATGAGCAAGAAAAACACGATAAGAGCCTTCACTCTTCCTCGAAAGATACTAACCGAGTTCGAAGTCGCCAAGAAAGGCTTTGCCTGTAAAGCCCAGCGATTCCTAGAGCCTCCTGTGAAGCTTTTTGGAATCCCTGCAATGCGAAAACTAGCAAAGGAAATCCTTGAATGGGAAGACAGAAAATGCTTCGAGCACATGATCACCTACGCGACAACACCACCACTATTGCCCAAAACCTTCGAAAACAGTCACGGAATGCGATTCTGGCAAGCAGACGTGCTCAACGTTCTAGGAAAAAAGTATCATGCAGACAACTGGGTTGAAGCATCGACTCTATTCAGGCAATCTGGAGAGAAAATCATGAAACTCTGCGAAGCAGCCTTGAAGCAGAACAAGCACCAAGCATCAGAAACCCTGCTGGAAATAGCTGAGATTGAGGAAAGAGCATACAAACTGCTGAAGACTGCCTAAGAAACAATGGCGGTTGATTCCGCAGTAGAAGAGAAGGAAACTTAATTGTTGCCTAATTCCTTCTTGAAAGCTTCAGTCAGATCCTTGCCCCAGTTGTCCACAGGTTCCAATCGTCCATCAAAGAATCGCAACACTGGTGGTTCAAACGTGAACTTTAATCCTTTCACAAGGCTTCGATGTTTGTACAGCCAGTTGATTCTGTCAATCGCATACTCCATATGCGACACCGTGTAGACTCTTCTCGGCAATGCAATCCTCGTCAATTCAATGTCAGCCATGACTTCCTTGCCAGTCTTAGGATCCCTGTCCACCGAAATCGTTCCTCTTTCCATGCTTCTTATCCCAGAAGCAATGTAAAGTGCAGCCGCCAAAGCTCCAGCTGGATACTGCTGCTGCGGAACGTGCGGTATGAATTTCATCGCGTCCAAGTGGCAAGCCAAACCGCCTGGCGGCGTCACCACAGGAATCTTCGTTTCAATCAGCCTATTCACAAAGTATTTTATCTGCTCCACCGAACAGCCTGCAACTGAAGGATCAACCATTTCTCTAACGCCCACAGCCATTGCACCTACTTCCCGCATCGACATACCACCATAAGTGTAGAAGCCCTCGTAAACAGGAAGCCAAGGTCGAATCTTATCGAACAATTCCTTGTTGTTTGTGGCTATCATGCCGCCTCTGACCGAAGTGTTCTTTCGCCCGCTCATGTAGAATAAGTCCACGATGCTGCACATTTCCTTAACAATGTCGGCGACAGTCTTGTTTTCGTAGCCCTTCTCGCGCTGACTGATCATGTAGGCATTCTCGCACAGCAGGCTTCCATCAAGCACCATCATCAAACCGTGCTCATCACAAATCTGCTTTATTTCACGCATGTTCTTCATAGAAAACGGTTGCCCGCCAATCAAGTTGGTTGTTGCTTCCATTCTGACAAAAGCCACTTTGTCTTTGCCGTATTTCTTTATCACATTCTTCAGTTTCTGCGGATCAATACAACCCTTAAAGGGGTTTGTGCTCTCAGTCTTCAATGCCTCATCATAGTAGATTTCCAGAACTGTTGCGCCTGCCAACTCAATGTGCGCCCTAGTAGTTGTGAAGTGATAGTTAGTTGGAACAACATCACCCTGTTTGATGAAAACTTTCGCCAACAAGTGTTCAGCCGCTCTACCTTGATGAGTATTCATCACATACTTGTAGCCCAGAACATCTTCTACTGCATTGGCAAACTCGTAGAACGTCATGCTTCCAGCATAAGCATCATCTGCCTTCAAAAACGCGGCAAATTGGTTGTCGCTCATCGCGTTTACGCCGCTGTCAGTCAGCATGTCAAGGAATATGTCTTTGGTTTTGAGTAGAAACGTGTTGTAACCCGCTTCTCCCATGGCTTTAAGCCGTTCATCCACTGGAATCAGCGAGATTTTCTGAACCATCCGAGCCTTATGCATCTCAATGGGTATTTCTTTGCCTGAAGCAAGTTTTATAGACATTATGCAAACCTCGTGAATGCCCGCTATGTTCGGCTTCAGCTTTTAATAATACTTTCGGTCAAGACCTGCTCCATTCAACATTGCGATTTAGGACCAAAAGTTATATGTGAAACCAAGAGAGAATGACAGTTTTCCCCTCAGGTGAGAAGTTTATTGCCAGACCCCCACGTACTACTCGAAGACAACCCAAGCAAAAGAGTGCTTTTACTCGGCAATGAAGCGATCGCCAGAGGAATCCTTGAAGCTGGCATAAGCGTCGTGACAACTTACCCAGGCACGCCTGCATCAGAAATCGGCGACTCCATCGCAGCCATAGCAAATGAAGCTGGTTTATACATGGAATACTCCACAAACGAAATGGTCGCGATGGAAGTCGCAGGAGGAGCCGCAAACTGTGGGGTGCGAGCATTAACAGCAATGAAACATGTCGGGCTAAACGTGGCAGCAGACATGCTCATGACACTAGCCTACACAGGTGTCAGAGGCGGCTGCATCATAGTCACCGCAGACGATCCAGAATGCCACAGCTCACAAAACGAACAAGACAACCGCTTCTACGCTCTGCTTTCAAATCTTCCATGCTTAGAGCCTTCCGATCCGCAAGAAGCGAAGGAAATGACAATTTCAGCGGTAGAAATCTCGGAAAAGCTGGAAGTACCCGTGTTGTTGAGAACGACAACTCGCGTGAGCCACACGAGAGGACCAGTCACTTATGGTAAGCTGGCAAAACCAAATTTGAAGGGCAAATTCGTGAGAGACGTTAAACGGTTGGTGATGGTCCCAGCCAATTCAAGACCAAAACACACAGTGTTCCTCAAAACAATGGAAAAAGCCAAAGAAATCAGCGAATCATCACCCTACAACAGAGTTGTGCGCGAAGGAAAAAGCAAAGAATACGGCATAATCTCCTCAAGCTCAGCCTACAACTACGCGGTTGAAGCAGCAGACCTCTTGGGCTTAGACGCCAGCATCCTGAAACTGGGAATGACTCATCCAATGCCTGAAAAGGCAATCGCAGAATTTCTTAAAAAGTGCAAAAAAGCGATTGTTGTTGAAGAGCTGGAACCGTACGTGGAAATGCAGGTCAAAGCAATCGCCAAAGACTATGCGTGCGAAACTGAAGTGTTCGGGAAAACGGGCAAACCGTATTTTTCGAGAGAAGGAGAGCTTTCAACCAGAGCCGTTGCAGAGGGATTGGCTAGAATAACTGTTAGGAAGTTGCCAATTGACTTCGCAGACATTGACAAGAGATTCACCGAAGTTGTGAAAGAGCTTCCACGGAGACCGCCGATCCTGTGTGCAGGATGCCCGCACCGAGCCTCATTCTACGTCATGAGAAGGATTGGAGGCGAAAACGCCATTTACCCAACAGATATCGGTTGCTACGCGCTCGGCATTGCTCCGCCACTGAACATTGGCGACATAATGATTTGCATGGGCGCCAGTTTGGGCACAGCACAAGGAATAAGCAAAGCCACAAATGCACCCACGATAGCTGTGATCGGCGACTCAACCTTTTTCCATGCAGCATTACCTGGACTTGTCAACGCGGTTTACAACAATTCTAGAGTGACTTTGGCTGTTTTGGACAATGCCACGACAGCAATGACAGGGCATCAGCCGCATCCTGGAACTGGATTGACAGGCATGGGTAGCCCTTCAGAGAAGGTCAGCATCGAGAAGGTGGCGGAAGGGTGTGGAGTGAAATATGTCAAGGTGGTTGATCCGTTCCAGACTAAAGAGGCTGAAAAGGTTTTGAAGGAAGCTTTGGAGCAGCCTGGGCCTTCTGTCGTTGTTTTCAGAGCTCCGTGTGTTTTGATGTCTGTGCGAGAAATGCGGCGCAAAGGCATGAAGATTATGCCATTCAAGATAACAGAGAAATGCACCAATTGCATGGCATGCATTAAGCTGCTGGGCTGTCCAGCACTGACAGTTGAAAGTGGAAAGGTTCACATCAGCGAAGAGCTTTGCACAGCTTGCGGCCTCTGCATTCAGGTTTGTCCTTACAAAGCGATAGAAGGAGGAAACACGAGACGTTGAAGGAATTCAATGCTGTTCTGGCTGGTGTCGGTGGGCAAGGAACGCTCTTGGCCGCAGAGATTTTGGGATCAGCCGCAGTGAAAGACGGGTTAAATGTACGAGTGAGCGAGATTCATGGAATGGCACAGCGCGGCGGTGCGGTCACTTCTAACGTGCGAATAGGCGAAAAGATCCTGTCAGCTACGGTCATGGAGGGACAGGCAGACGTGCTTCTCGGGTTTGAGCCGCTTGAGACATTGCGCAATCTGAAATACGCTTCAGACAAAACTACTGTGATCATGAGTGATGAGCAGATCCCACCCACAGAACTGGCAGCCAAAGGCACGGCTTACCCGAACATGAAGGAAATAACTGCGAAAATACGTCGCTTTGCCAAGAAAGTCGTTGTCATCGAGACGGAACAGTTAGCTTCCGAGGCTGGAAGCAGGCTGACTAGCAACATTGTCTTGGTAGGCGCTCTGGCAGCGACCGAAAGCATGCCAGTGAAAACTGAAAGCTTGATGAAATCAGTTCGGGAACTTGTTCCAGCAAAACATGTCGACGCAAATGTTAAGGCGTTCAAGCTCGGCTACGACTACATGAAAAAGCATGCTTAGGCTTTCGGCGCCTGCGAAGTCGGCTCATCTTCCTTTTTCTCATTCGCAAGAATCGCTTGCAGTATGCTCTGAAAGATTTTCATGTCTGATACGTTCACTATGGGGATTTGAAGGGTTTTTTCGATTTCAAAGATCTTCTCGTATTTTGGAAATCGAGCGTAACAGACTTGGCTGATTGGAAACTCTTTCTTCTTGATCTCTTCTTCAAACGATTTTTCATAAACTTCAAGGCAAAGCAGGTAACCGTCTACCCAATAGAGTCTGCCGATTCCGTAGGTAGCAGCGCACCATGCAACGTTAGTCACGGAGCGCTTGTCTAAACCGAAGACGGTGATTTTGCGTGTTGGAGCAATGTCCACATCCATGATTTTCACTCTTTGAAAGTCGAGTTCAAGACTTGTTTGACTTTGCCTGTAATTATAGGTCCTAATCCGTGAACTGTTTCAGACCAGTCGTCAACGTTGACTAGGGCGTTTATGGGAGTTTGGTAGGATTTAAGGATTGATATGGCTTTTTCACGTCCGATGTTGGGTAGGCTTGCTATGAAGTATACTTGAGCATCTGATATTGTGTCGTATTTTTTGAATGCATGCACTGTGGGCATTCGCTTTTCTACTATTTGTTCTTGGCGTGCAGCCACATAGAGAAAGTCAACTGTCTCTTTCCATGATGTTGTGTTTACCATGGCTATACCGTTTCTTGCAAGGTTGAACATTGCTCCCCAAACAGCCGCAGGTTGAATTCTGCTGTACTTGTAGATTATGGGCAAATACCCTTCCAGAAGGATCAGCGATTTCGGATAAACTTCTTTAAGCCTGAACAATTGCTCGAAAAGAAAACGCCTTGTAAGTGTGTAAACGAAATCTTGAACGGTTTTGCGCTCAACTGCACAGACATCGGATAGAACGTAATCGCCCTTCTCCAAGGTTGCAGTTTGAACGTTGACGCCTCGTTCCGTGAGACCTTTCACGATTTTCGGAGCAGAACTAGCTTCTCGACCATCAACGATGATTGTGGGTTCTTGTTCTTCGCGTTTCTTTTCCTTTAGGTAG
>Ga0335070_10006947_pt1 | contig 13306 bp, 10 predicted proteins | sample Lox_Sample_13_FD_206722 | JGI IMG/M metagenome (GOLD analysis project Ga0335070, IMG submission 206722) | Soil microbial communities from Loxahatchee National Wildlife Refuge, Florida, United States - Lox_Sample_1.3 | ecosystem: Environmental > Terrestrial > Soil > Wetlands | place: USA...
GATTCCTGCATGCCGCGCCCATGTTTCATCTGGCCGATGCCGCGCATACCTTCACCGTCACGCTGGTTGCAGGTGGGCACGTGGTCATCCCCGGTTTCGCTCCGGACCTGGTGCTTGCGGCGCTTGGCAACGACCACGTCTCACGCCTGGCTCTCGTCCCGACGATGTTGCAGAGCCTGCTGGCGCATCCGCAGTTTGCGCAGACCGACGTGTCTGCACTGAAGTCGGTTGTGTATGGCGCTTCGCCCATCTCGGAGACTGTGCTCGCCCGTGCATTCGGAGCTCTCCCTCAGGCGCGCTTCATCCAGGCCTACGGGCAGACTGAACTGTCACCTATCGCCACCCTGCTCTCGGCCGAGTTCCATAGCGGCGCGCGTGGACAGCCGAAGCTGGCTTCAGCTGGTCGTGCCACCTGCGGCACAGAGGTCAGGATCGTGGGTCCGGAAGGCAACGAACAGCCCCGTGGCAAGGTCGGCGAGATCGTCTGTCGCGGCCCGAATGCCATGCTTGGCTACTGGAACAACCCGGATCTCACAGCAAAGACGCTCATCGGTGGCTGGGTGCACACCGGCGATGCGGGTTACATGGATGCGGATGGGTTTGTGTACGTCGTAGATCGGCTCAAGGACATGATCATCTCTGGCGGAGAGAACGTGTACTCGTCCGAGGTGGAGAACGTCCTGATGCAGCACCCCGCTGTCGATAGCTGCGCGGTCGTCGGCATTCCCGACGAGCGCTGGGGCGAAGCCGTGCACGCGGTCGTGGTCGCTCGCAAAGGCGCCCGACTCGATGAGGCCGAGGTCATTGCTCACTGCCGCACCCAGATCGCTCACTACAAATGCCCGAAGTCCCTCGAGGTGCGTGACGCGCTGCCGCTCTCGGCCGCCGGCAAGATCCTCAAGCGCGAACTGCGCGAGCAGTACTGGCAGGGACGTCAGCGCCGCGTGAACTGAGCCGCCGGCGCCAGGCGAACCGAACCGCCGACGCCGGGCGAACCGAGCCGCCGGCGCCAGGCGAGTCGATCCGTTGTCGAGCTACTTCGACAGATCGGTGAACAGCGACAGCAGGTAGGCAATGGAGGGCGCAATGTCCGCGACCGGGATCCGCTCGTTGAGCCCGTGGCTGAACCGGTCGCTGTCCTTGATGAACAGGGGGCTGATCCCGTAGCTGGGTACGTGCTCCTTGCGGAACCACATGCTGTCGCTCGCCCCCGCGGACATCGTCGGAAATACCGGCACACCGGGATAGCCGATGTGGATGGCCCGGGTGACCGCGGCCATGAGATCGGCCCGGAGGGGCGAGGCGTCGGTCGCCACGCTTCCCTGGGAGACATCCCTGAACTGGATCGCGGGATCCGCCGCGGCCTTCTGCAGCTCCGCCATGATCTCTTCGCGCGGGTGACCGGGGAAGATACGGCAGTTGATGTTGGCGGTCACTTTCTGGGGCAGAGCATTGAGCGCATGCCCGCCCTCGATCATCGTGGCGACACAGGTGGTGCCGATCTTGCCGATGGTGGCCGGATTGGCGGTGAGGGTTGCGATGGCCTTCGCATCGGTGGGATCGGCCGCGAAGGCGCGCATGGCGGCGGCGATCTGCGGCTCCTCGTATTGCGCCGCTGCGGTGAAGTAGGCCCGGGTCAGCTCACTCAGTTCCGGCTTGAAGCGGTGCGCACCGATGCGCACCAGCGCGGCCGACATCTCGGTGATTGCATTGGGCTCGTACGGCCGCGAGCTGTGACCGCCAGGGGATGTGACCGTGAGCTGGTAGTCCGCATAGGTCTTCTCGGCCCCCGACCAGACGAAGTACAAGGGCTTGCCATCCGGATCCAGCTGGCCGCCCGTTCCATCGACATTCAGCAGCATCTCGGCGTTGGAGAGCATCCCGGCCATCATGGCGGTGGTCTTCATCGTCGTTTCCTCATCGCCCGAGAACACCAGGACGATGTCGCGCCGCGGCTTGAATCCGTGGCGCTTCAACTCGATGAGTGATGCCACTGCGAGCGCATCGTCCAGCTTCATGTCGCTGGCTCCACGCCCGTACAGCATCCCGTTCTCGACGACCGGAGTAAACGGGTCGCGCTGCCAATCGGCGGGCTTGGCCTCGACGACATCCATGTGGCCCGATATCAGCAGCGGTTTGAGTCTGGGGTCCGAGCCCTTCCAGTGGGCGATGAGAAAGGCGGTGTCATCGACCGGAGTGATCGTCACATCGGCATCGGCAAAGCCACCCGCGAGGAGTGCGGACTTGAAGAGCGCAGCGACCTGCGGTGCCTGGTTGCCGGGACCCCGCACGGAGCGTAGCGCAATGGCCTGCTTCGCCAGCTCCAGCGCCTGAGCCTCCGCCCGGCTGTGATCCACCGACTTGCCATAGGCGCCGGATGCACCCGTGATCACCACGAAACCCAGTGCCGCTGTCGCCCATGCCCGCATGCCGCTCTCCCTCGAGTCCTGTGTGGATATGGTTTCACGCGACGTGCCATTTTGCACGCCCGCGGCACTTCTCAGGGTCGCAACAGCATGGGGTAATCACCCACATGGCCCAGTTGCTGGATCACGCTGCGAGGCGCATCACCCAGGATTATATGCCGGCAGCGCCTGCGGACGCGGGAGGATCCGGACGCAGACGGAAGTCGTAGTTGACCGTGTAGAACGGAGTTTCCCGGCTCTGGCCGTCGGGGGCCAGTCCGGGCGGATGCCGTTCGAACTGCGCGACCAGCGACTCTTTCATTCCGAACACCGCGTCGGAATCCAGGTACTGGCTGTCAGCGACGAACAGGTGTGTCGTCACGGGCCGGTAGCCATGGGCCGAGACGATCATGTGGATGTGACCGGGTCGGTACGGATGGCGACCCATCCTGCGCAGCATCCGTCCCACAGGACCATCGGTGGGAACCGGATAGAAGGTGGGTTTGATCGACCAGAACGAGTAGCGGCCTTGCGCGTCCGTACGAATCCTGCCGCGCCCCTTCATACCCGTCTCCCCGGGTATCTGCATGTCGTAGTTCCCCTCGCCGTCGCCCGACCAGATGTCGAGCAAGGCGTTCTGCAGGGGCTTGCCGTCGAGATCGAGCACCCGCCCCGAATAGAACGTGGGTTCGCCCTTGACGCCTTCAGCGAGATTGCTCCCGAGCGGGAGATCCGGCGCGCCCTCCCGGTAGAAGGGGCCCATGACCGTCGATTCGACGCTGCCCTGATGCGCAGGATGGTTGAGAGTGATGACCAGTATGGATACGCCCAGCGTATCCGACAGGAGGATGTACTCCTGGCGGCGATCCGTGCAGGCCTGACCCACATCGGTTAGGAACTGGATGGCGCCGAACCATTCCGCTTCCGTCAGCTTCGCCTCACGCACGAAATCGTGCAGATGGCGCACGAGCAGGGTCATGACTTGCCTGAAACGCGGATCCTCGCAATCGGCGAGGCGTTCGATCACCGCCTGGGTGATGCTCGTTGCACTGAACTCGCGCATGGCAGTCAGTTGGCGCGAAGAGCCCGCCGCGGCAGAGCGCGGCGGGCCGGGTCCGTGCTCAGCGGTAGGTGTTGTTCGAGGTGTGATCGCCTGCGAGCCATCGCTTCAGTTCCTTATGCGCATCGGCCCGCCGGTCACGCGAGATCTTCTCCGCCTCGGGATGATCGAGCGTGAATTCGAGGATCAGTCCGTTCGGATCGGTAACGTAGACCGACCGGCAATACCCATGTTCGAGGACGAACGTATTCGGAGGCATGATACCGGCGTCCGCAATGCGCTTCTCCAGGGCAGCCTGCGTCTCGGCATCCACCGCGAGCGCGATGTGATGAAACGGCGACATCGGCATCTTCGGACCGAACTCTTCCTGATCCCGGGGATCCGCGAACTGGAAGAACGCGAGCGCGCCCCCGTCTGCCATTTCGAAGAACGTGTGGCAGTAGGTACGCACCTTGCCGAACAGTTCGTCCGACTCGCACCAGGTGGCCACCAGCGGCATCCCAACCACCTCTTCGTAGAACCTGCGGGTCTTCTCCAGGTCCCGCGAGACGTAAGCGTTATGGTGCAGACGTTTCGGAAGCCTTTGCGACTGTTGCATGGTGCCTTGCCCTTCGGATCAGAACTTGAAAGTCACATCAACGCCGTAGCGGCGCGGCAGAGCGCGCCACAGGAATCCGCCGGGAGAGAACTCCGCGTTGTATTGCTTGTTGGTCAGATTCTTCGACCAGGCCGTCACCGACCAGCGATCCGCTTCGACGCCCGCGCGCAGATCGGCCAGGTTCACCGGGTCGCGCGAAGTCACGTTGTACGGATCCCACCACGTACGGCCGATCTGATGATAATCCAGCCGCAGCGTGCCGTAGATGCCGTCCGCCACGGGCTGGCGGTACTGGAATCCGGCGCCGATGGTGTCCTTGGTCAGCAGCGGCGGCTTGTTGCCTATCACGGTCGGATCTTCCATCCCGGTGATTTTGCCGTCCGTATAGCCGAAGTTCGCATAGACGTCGAGATGCTCGGTGGCGCGCGCCGTCAGCTCGAGCTCGACGCCCTTGTAGGTGGCATCCAGATTGCCCAGGTTCTGCGTCGAGGTGAGCGAGTCGTAGAAGAAGAAGTATCCGTTGGTGGATTTCGTATGGTAGACGGCGATATTCGCATTCAGCCGCTTATTGAGGAACTGGCCCTTGGCGCCCACCTCGTACGTATCGGCCACCTCGGCCTCGAACAGGTCGTGAACGCCGAATTTGCCCTCTGACTGCGCCACCGCGCCCACGCCCGTCTGGTTGAAGCCGCCGCTGCGGAATCCACGGCTCCAGCCACCATAGAACGTCAGGTTGTCCGTGGGTTTGTAGCGAAGCGTTCCCTTGGGCTGCGCGGATGACCAGGTGTGCTTGCGCACCTCACCCGTGAAGGCCGTGGGATCCGGGAGGAAGTGAGCCGGTGTATCCGTCGTGTTCCGGCGTGAGTCCTCGTCGTAGCGTATGGCCGCATCGAGCTCGAACTGGCTGGTGATCTCGTAGGTCGCATCGCCGAAGACGGCCCAGGCGTTGTTGTTCTGCGAATCCGCCAGGAAGGTGACGTTCGTATTGGTCGCGAAGGGATTGGTCGGATCGATCCGCGGGGTCTCGTAGACCGGTGGAATGCCATCGCCACGGTCCACCAGGTTGCCGGTCGAGATGAAGCGCTCGGTGTGCACGAAGTACGCGCCGGCGATCCACGAGAAGCCGTTCACCTTGTTCGACGTGAAGCGCAGCTCCTGACTCTCGGTCGTGACGTCGATGAACTGGCTCTGGCTCTCATCGAAGGGGCCACCCAGCGCGGGCGGGATGGTGGCGAAGAAAAAGTTGTTGGCGATGGATGTGCCGATCGGGCGGAAGTCGTAGGCATCGCCCGTATCGATTTCCTTCGTATGGTTCCAGTCCGTCACCGAGGTGAAGGTGCCAAAACCCGCGTTGTAGTCGATTTTCAGCGCCGTATCCGTGACGTCGCGATTGTCGCTGCCCAGGTTGTTGGTCTGGATCGGGCTGCTGGTGTCGTTGGCGTTCGGCGGTGTCGTGAAGCTGCTGAAGACGTTCGCCTCGTCGTCACGCGGAATGATGTAGTAGTAGGCAGTCGTCTGGACGCGGTCACGGAACACGCGCAGGTCCGCACTTAAGACATCGCTCGGCCTCCAGAGCAGGCGCAATCGGCCGGACCAGTCCGTGTACGGATCGGCTTTCTTGTCCAGGAAGGTGTTCGTCAGGTAGCCGTCGGTGTTGTAGTAATTGAACGAAGCGCGGTAACGCAGCGTGCCGGCCGAATCGATCGGGCCGCTCACGGCGAACTGGGCCTTCTCCGAAGTGCCGTTGCCCACTCCCAGTCTGGCGTTCCCCTCGAAGTGATCGGCAGGGTCGGCCGTGTGGATGATGATGGCGCCGCCGATGGCATTGCGTCCGTACAAGGCGCCCTGCGGTCCCTTGAGGACCTCGATCTGCTGGATGTCGGTCAGTTCCTGGTCGAACTGGTAGGGATTGGTCTCCAGCACCCCATCCACGAGCACGGCCACCGAGGGCTCACTGTTGCGCGCCTGGGAGATGCCGCGGACCGTGATGAACGAATTGCCGACGTTCTGTACTTCGACCAGCGTCATGTTCGGCACCAGCGCGACGAAATCGCGCGGGCTTTCGATTCCGGCCGACTGGATCTTCTGCGCCGTGAAGACATCCACGGTGATCGGCACGTCCTGGAAGGTCTCATCGCGCTTACGCGCGGTGATGACGATTTCTTCCAGAGTGGTCGGCTCGCTCTGTGCCTGCACGCACTGGGCGTACAGGCCGGCCGCCATCAGGCTTGCCAGGGAACCGAGGACGCGGCGCGTCGGATTGGACATGTGAGGACCCCCCTTCATTCCGTTTCCAAAGTCTTTCGCATAGCGAAAAACTTGTCGATATACAGAGATCATATTGAACGCCGATCGGAGATGCCGTCAAATAAACGGCGCACCCCGCCACTGCATTTCGGATACCGAAAACCCCCGATCGCTCACATGCCAGCCGCCAATCGTTTCCTCACCACGCATGTCGGCAGCCTGCCGCGCCCCGACGATCTCATCGAAATCATGTTCGCGCGCGAGGACGGCATTCCCATCGACCAGGCGGCGCTGTCCGAGCGCATCGAGAAGGCCGTGGACCAGGCCGTGGCCCACCAGGTCAAGGCGGGCGTGGATATCGTCAACGACGGTGAGTGGCCCAAACCCAGCTACGCGACCTATATCAAGGACCGTCTGAACGGATTCGGCGGCAGCGGGAACAGCTTCGTCTTTCAGGACATCGAGGACTTTCCGCGCACCAGGGCGCGCGTGCTGGCCGACCCGGGCCGCAAGCATCGCAAGACCCCGGCCTGCAACGCGCCGATCACTCCGAAGGATGTGGCAGGTCCGACGGGCGATCTCGCCATGCTGAAGTCGGCGGCTGGCCGGCACGCGGCGACCGGTACCTTCATGAGCGCTGCCTCCCCCGGCGTGACCGGATATTTCTTCCGCAACGAGTACTACCCCGATCACGAGAGCTACCTGTTCGCCCTGGCCGAGGGCCTGAGGCACGAGTACGAGGCGATCGTGAAAGCGGGCGTGATGCTGCAGATCGACTGCCCGGATCTCGCCATGGGGCGGCACTCGCAGTACCGGGATCTGACTCTGGCGCAGTTCCGGGCACGCATGGAACTGCACATCGAAGCCCTCAATCGCGCCCTGGTCAACATTCCGGCCGAGAAGGTGCGCATGCACCTGTGCTGGGGCAACTATCCGGGACCCCATCACTGCGATGTGCCGCTGAAGGACATCGTGGACCTGGTCTGGAAGGCCAGGCCCCACGCCGTCCAGTTCGAGGCCGCGAACCCACGCCATGCGCATGAGTGGTCACTCTTCGAGGACATCCGGTTGCCCGAGGGCAAGGTGCTGATCCCCGGCGTGATCGAAGTGCAGTCGAACTACATCGAGCACCCGGAACTTGTGGCCCAACGGATCGGTCGTTACGCCAACCTCGTGGGACGCGAGAACGTCATGGCCGGTACCGACTGCGGCTTCAGCATTCACGTGGGAACCAGCGGTGTGGATCCCGATGTGGTCTGGGCCAAGCTCGCCGCGCTCGCGCAGGGCGCGGAACTGGCGAGCCGGAAATTCTGGCCTTCGCATTAGCCGCCAGCCGCCCCTGTTCCGTCAGTGACGGTTGCGCCGGATCGCGACCGGAGCGGGCCGCCCGTCAGCTCAAGCGAGTTTATGGGATGCGATGGGCAGTGACCTGATGCGTTTCCCGGTGGCTGCGAAGATGGCGTTGCACAGCGCCGGCGCGACGGGCGGCACGCCCGTTTCGCCGATACCGCCGGGCTTCTCGGAGCTCGGTATGACGTGAACGTCGAGCACCGGCAGCTCGTTCAGCCGCAGCATGCGGTAGTCATTGAAGTTGCGCTGCTGGACCCGGCCGCCACGCAGGGTGATCTCGCCCCAGAGTGCCGCTGTGAGTCCATAAACGATGCCGCTCTCCAGTTGCGATTCAACGATGCGCGGATTCACGGTCTGACCGCAGTCGATGACACAGGTGATCCTGTGAATCCGCAGATCACCGCGCACGACGGAGACCTCGGCCACCTGGGCGATGCGGGAGTTGTAGCCCTCCATGAAGGCGATTCCCTGATAATGCCCCCGAGGCGCATGCCCCCAGCCCGAACGCTGTGCGATCACGCTGAGCACCTGCAGATGCCGGTCCTTGCCGGCCAGCAGCTCACGCCGCAATTCCAGCGGGTCCTTCGATGACAGGGCCGCGATCTCGTCGATGGAACTTTCGATCGCGAAGCAGTTGGGGGAGTGGCTCACCGAACGCAGGTAGCCCACATCGATGCCGATTTCCTGGCGCGTGTAGCGCAGATCGAAGTTCGGCACGGCATAGGGGAAGTTCTGCACATACTCGATGACGGAGTCGAACGGGTCCTTGTTGGTCGGATCGAAGCGCGAAGTGATGGAAGGGCTCACGACGTGCAATGCCCAGGCGAGCAGCTTTCCATGCTCGTCGATGCCCGCACTGACAGCCTCGCGTGCTGGCGGCCGATAGTAGTCATGCGTCATGTCATCTTCGCGCGTCCAGATCAGCTTGACCGGCGCACCGACCGCCTTCGATGCCGCCGCAGCCGCCGGCACGAAGTCCACTTCCAGGCGTCTGCCGAAACCGCCGCCCAGCAGTGTCGTGTGGACATTCACCTGTTCCGGCTTCAGTCCAGCCGCATCGGCTGCCGCAGCCTGCGCCATCTGCTGCACTTGAGTCCCGACGTACAGATCGCAGCGGTCCGCTCTGACATCCGCCGTGCAGTTCATCGGCTCCATGGTCGCATGCGCAAGCAGCGGCAGCTCGTAGACAACCGAGAGAGTCTTCGCAGCTGACTTCATGGCTTCGGCCGCATGACCTGCCTTGAGGGCGTCCGCCACATTGTCGCTCTTGAGCGCCGACAAGCCAGGCCTGGCCGCGGCTTCGTTCAGCCTTGCCCAGACCGAAGTCGTGTCGAGTCCCGCGTTGGGCCCCGGCTTCCAGACGATGCGCAGGGCATCGCGCGCCTTCTTCGCCTGCCAGAAATGATCCGCGACGACAGTGACGGTGGTCGCCGCAGGCAATACGCGCCGCACTCCGGGGAGAGCCATCGCCGCCGCTGAATCCACCGAATCCACCTGTCCACCCAACTCGGGAGACAATGCAATGGCGGCGTGCAGCATGCCCGGCAACTTCACATCCAGGCCGAACTCGGCGCTGCCATCCACTTTCGAGGGAGTGTCGAGGCGCGGCAGGGGCTTGCCGATCAGCCGCCAGTCCGCGGGATTCTTCAGCACCACGTCCTTGGGAACCGGCAGTTTCGCGGCTGCTTCCGCCAGTTGACCGTAGCTCGCGGTCTTGCCCTGCGGCCCCAGAATCCGTCCGCTGCTCGCGCTGCAGCTGGAAGGAGTGACCTGCCACCGTTTGGCCGCCGCGGCAATCAACATTGAACGCGCCTGCGCGCCCGCCTTGCGCAGCTTCTCCCAGGCATCCGGCACACTATTGCTGGTACCGGTAACCTGCCCGCCATTGAGCGCGTTGACATACGCGTCGCCCACCGGCGCGGACACGACGCGGATTCCCGACGGATCGATCTCGAGTTCCTCGGCGATCAGTGTCGGCAACGCGGTATACACGCCCTGCCCCATTTCCGAGCGATCCACCAGAATGGTGACGGTATCGTCGCTGCCAATCCGCAGCCAGGCATTCAATTGCGACTCAGCTCGCGCCGCCGCGCGCGCACCGCTTCTGAGTGCCGGCAGGGCCAGGGCGAGCACGAGGCCGCCACCCAGGTATGCGGTCCTCTGGAGAAACTCGCGGCGCGAGCACTCAGTCGATTTCCGGACATCGCGCGGGCGAGTGCTCATGACCGTTTGGCCTCTTTGAGCAACTCAGCGGCCCGGTGAACCGCCCTGCGTATGCGCACGTACGTGCCGCAACGACACAGGTTGCCAGCCAGCGCCGCGTCCACATCCGCATCGCTGGGCGCGGGATTCGACTGCAGCAACGCGACAGCGGACATGATCTGCCCCGACTGGCAGTAGCCACACTGGGGCACGTCCAGTTCGACCCAGGCGCGCTGCACCGCGTGACTGCGGTCCTTCGAGAGGCCTTCCACCGTGGTTACGGTCTTGCCCTCGAGCGCCTGCAGAGGCAACAGGCAGGAACGCACGGGCGATCCATCCACATGCACCGTGCAGGCACCGCACAGGCCCATTCCGCAACCGTACTTGGTGCCGGTCAGACCCAGATGGTCACGCAAGACCCACAGCAGTGGCGTGTCGGCATCCGCTTCGACGCTCAGACGGGCGCCATTGACGGTTAATTTGACCATGGCCGGTAGCTACCCCCTTCGATATCCGGCGATGCTACTCGAATTGCCCACTCCATGACACGGGTCGCCGGTGCACAGCCCGAGGCTCACGCAGTGAATGCAATCCAACGCATAGGTGCCCACATCGTGATGATGACCAGGGTCAATCCCGCCGTGACACCAGCTAGCCCGGACAGGGCAAGCCGAAGGCGCGGACCTGCGGCAAGCAGAGCCACGTAGCCGGCAGCCTGCAGACCCATGAACAGAACGACCAAGTCGGGCAATATGCGGTGCGTGGCAACCATTCGCGACAGCGGGATGCCCGCAGCGCCAAGCTGGGAGCGGTTCTTCGATCCGGAGGCCATCCTGGATGTCCTGGGATGCACGAACATCCGCGGTGACGCGCTCGAATTCGGCTGCGGCTACGGCACGTTCACGATCGAAGTCGGACGTCGCGTGACCGGGACCGTTTACGGTCTCGACATCGACCGCTCAATGGTTGCGGTCACCCGTGAACGAGCCTCGAGCGCTGGACTGACCAACATCGTGGCCGAGGAGCGTGACTTCGTACACCTCGGATCGGGACGACCCGATGAGTCGGTGAGTTTCGCCCTGCTCTTCAATATCCTGCATCTCGAGGAGCCGATCCCTCTGCTTCAGGAGGTACGCCGGGTGCTGCGACCTGGCGGTCGCTGCGCTGTGATTCACTGGAGGCGTGACCCCGCCACGCCGCGCGGCCCTCCGCCCGCGATCCGCCCCGACTCCGGCAGTTGCCGCGCGTGGGCCGAGAAGGCCGGCCTCCAGTTCGTGGCTGCGCCGGAACTGCCGCGCACTCCATGGCATTGGGGCATGTTGATGAAGCGCCCCGATCCCACCGTTCGGACACCCACGTGAAATGGCCGTTACGGCGCCGCCTTCATCTGCAGACCGGAGCCGGATCCCGACAACGCCACGAACACCTCCGAGCGGATCAGCCAGCGCCCGGACCGCTTGACCCACTGTGCGGAATAGCGTCCGCGGATGATGGTCGCACCACTGATGCTGCCCAGATGTCCCTTCCAGATGCCGGTCTCGAAGGCCAGCGGCCAAGTGGAGCTGGCCTCGATCGCACTCGGGATGCGCTCATACACGATCACGTCCTTCGATAAGGGATCGTCCTTCTCGAAGAGTTTGCGGTAGGCATCCTTGCCCGCCATCTGAATTCCCAGCCCCCGGCAGATGGTGACGTCATCAGTCCAGTAGGTGGCGACGGCTTCCACGTCGTGACGGACAATGGCGGAATTCTGCTCCAGGCGCGCCTGCCTGATCGCAGCCTGATCAGCACCGCCTTGCGAAGGGCTGGCCGCGGCAATCGGACTCAGCAGTGCTGCCAGAAGCAATCCGGTGGGAAGATGCATGAATGACCTCGATCATTGGAGTTGAATCCTGCTGCGTCGCGCGTCAGCAGTCAAACCCGGATGACGTTGGAGGGTGCCGATTGCTCGGCAGCGATCAGCTTATCGAGCAGGCGCCGGAAGTGTGCGAGCGGCGCGTCCGCCAGAATGCCGAGCATCTGGAAGTGTGGATCCTCCTCCAGTGTCTGCTGTTGCCGCTCGATGATTGCCTTGTCCTCCATGAAGCCCTCGATCAGGCTGTCGAGCAGCGAACGGGAGATCGTCGAGTCCTCGCCCTCGAAGTTGTTCAGGTACTCCCAGAAGAAATGCGTCGTCCGGTCGGTTTCGGGTGTCATGAACTGACAGTTGCGGTATTCGCGGGCATCAGGCGGCGGCACGTCGTGACCGGTTGGCGCGAACAGGGTTTCCATGGTGAAGATGCCGGGGACCAGCATCGTCGCAATGTTGCGCCGATCCACCCTGGCGGCCTTGTCGTGAATGACCTTCTTGTGGAACGGGGGTGCATCGCTGTCGCGGTGCCAGCGCTCGACCCTGAAACCATTCGACAGTCGTTCGATCACGGTCGGTTTCGTGACGTAGGCGTATTCCTCCGAGCCACCCAAGGTCCGGGTGTGCACGAAGGCCAGGTGCGAGAAGTCGCTCAGGTTATCCACGATCAGAAGGTAGTTGGCATCGTAGTGAAGATAGGCCGGTATCCCCTTCCAGGTGGGATCCTCGAGATACGGCAGGTCCACGATCAGCGCCGGATCGGCCGCGGCGGGGTCACCCATCCAGATCCAGACGAAATGCCCGCGCTGCGCCACGGCGTAGCCCGGCACGCGCAGCTTGGGCGGGATCATGTCCTGCCCGGGAATCTGTACGCACTTGCCCGAACCATCGTACTTGATGCCGTGATACATGCAGCGCACGGCATCGCCCTCCAGGCGGCCTTGCGACAGCAGTGCCCCCCGATGCGGGCAGCGATCATTCAGCGCATGGACCTGACCGCTCTCTCCCCGGTACAGCAGCACATGCTCTCCCAGGATCCTGCGGCTCAGCAGTTTGCCGTCGATCAGCTCGTGATCGAGCGCCGCAACATACCAGCAGTTCTTGAGGAACATGGCGATCACAGCCTCCGGACCACTCGCAGACGATTTCCATGGCCGAAACGGTGTCGTCCGCATTATAAATGATAGTCCAGAGCGCCGGCGCAGGCTCCCACCAGGCGGTCCCGTCATGCAGCTGCCTGAACGATTGCTGAACACACGAGCCGAACGGGCCCTGGCCCGAGGTCCTCGGCCCGTTCGTGGGCGGAGTCGAAATCATCTGCGGAACGCTGATTCTGGTGGGCCTGCTGACGCGACTTGCGACGATCCCGCTCATCGTGATCCTGATCGTCGCCATTGTGTCCACCAAGGTTCCCATCCTGCTGGGACGGGACTTTCTGGGCTTTCATCCCGCGCACCTGGGCCGGTATGGCTTCTGGAGCATGGCGCACGAGATCCGTGCGGATCTGTGCATGCTGCTGGGTTGTCTGTATCTGCTGGTGATTGGCGGGGGCGCCTGGTCAGCGGATCTGCGTCTGCAGCGCCAGAAGGACGCGC
>Ga0335070_10006949_pt1 | contig 13305 bp, 17 predicted proteins | sample Lox_Sample_13_FD_206722 | JGI IMG/M metagenome (GOLD analysis project Ga0335070, IMG submission 206722) | Soil microbial communities from Loxahatchee National Wildlife Refuge, Florida, United States - Lox_Sample_1.3 | ecosystem: Environmental > Terrestrial > Soil > Wetlands | place: USA...
ATCTCGGAGGACGAGGCGGCCAGGGTACTTGATTGGATTGTTGCGCTCTTCAAATGCACCCTTGAGAGTGGGGAGCCCATCGTCATCACCGGCTTTGGCACGTTTAAGGTACTCAATAAGCGCCCGCGCAGGGGGCGTAACCCCCGCACCGGAGAGGAAATGACGATCGCGGCCCGCCGCGTGGTCACCTTTCATCCGAGTGCTGCGTTCAAAGCGGCGGTCGCAGCGGTGTGACATGACCCAGACTCCCGACAACAAGCCGCCCCTGCCTCCGCTGGAGACGCTGCCCGGTCCACCGACACAGCCGGGTGTCTACTGGTTCAAGAGCGACGTGGCGTTCTGGGCAGTGATGGTGGAGGTTCGAGCGATCAACGGACAGTTGATGCAATATAACTTCAATTGGGATGAACCTGTCGCCAATCTGAAAGGCTACTGGCGAGGCCCGATCCCTTCGTCAACGGGACCAGCAAGTCGCTAATCTTCCGCTACAGTTTGAACCAGCCCTAACAGGGACACTGGATTCCGTTCAGCCAATAGAAGAACCACAGAGCCGTCGCGACAGTCAGGTAAAAGATGACTTTGCCTGCCGTAATCTCCCACTGCTGAATCTCCCGTCCGCTTTCACCAAAAATGCGTTCCGGTTCACGAGGCTTTGGTGAACCAGACGATGGACTGCTCCCGGTGCGAGGTTGATCGAGCTTTCTGGCAGGTTCCATGGCGAGACCTCCTTGGTGAAGCTGGAGGATGACGGATGAGGGAAAACGTCCTCATTATAGATACGCTACCAACCGATGAGCCAACACACTCCCCACATTATTTAGGGAAGGCGTAAAATAATTGTAGATAGTACGCTATTATGGATCACCTGCAAGTGGCCCAACCGGCTCAGACGTTCTACTTCGACAAACACGTCGGACCAGTGTAGTTCTGGCAACTGTTGCGTGATCTCCTCCAACGTACAGTCAGGATTCGCCCTCACCATTTCGAGAATCTGATCGCCAATGGTTACTTGGTGCAGCATACGCTTCTCCTTTGCTCAGACAAGAGCCTCACTTCACCACTCAAGGGTCCTTGCGCATAAAACTCTGCTGCCAGAATTCGGTCGATTCCATCCACCTTATCAGCCTAGTCTCAGGTTCCAATCTGGTCAGCTAGGGGGATCCCCATGTCGAGCTTCAATTTTCCCTAGCGCCCACATTGACACACCAGCTGAATCACACGCCCTCAACCGACTCCGTGCTATTCCCTTCCTGGCAGACCCCAATACACCCATTCCCCGGCAGATGCCCCTTGCGCCCTCGTTCACATCTCTCCTAGAATTAGCCTCCCCTGCGAGGCTCCCATGCCCTTCACGATTCGTCCCCACCGCCGCTTTCCGGTCTGTTGTCCCGTGACCTACCAGACAGGTTTGTTTGAGGGGCACGGCACAGTTTGGAATCTCTCCCTCACTGGCTGGCGATTCTCTGGCAATCTCCCGTTACGGATCGGGGAAGTCTGTTCGCTGACGGTGATCCTACCGGCGTACCAGCCAATCTACGTGGTCGCTGGCATCGTGCGCTGGGTGCGCCGTCAGGAGGAGTATGGTGTCGAAACGCTCGTGATGGACGAGGAGTCACGGGAGGAGATGGAAGAGTATCTTTTGGAAACGCAGCTGAGGCAACACAATGAAGGATGAGCGGAAACGCTGCGCCAAGTGCGGCTTACCGTTTGATTGCGCTGTCTCTCCTGACTGCTGGTGCAAGGGCGTGGCCGCGTGGCGTGATGTTCGAGCATCAGCACAAGAGAAGTACAAGGACTGCCTGTGCCCGACGTGCTTCTCGTTGTCGTTCTATCATCCGAGTACGCTCAGGAATGTGTGGGGCATCCGTTAGAAGGAGTGCCTTGTGACATACAACGCGCGTGCGTTCCTCAACCTGCCGCTGGCCTACTGGTGGGTTCTTTTGCCACTGATAACACTTCTGTTGGTGAGTGGTGAACCAGTATACGCGGAGTGGGTGGAGGTTGGTGGCAATGTCGAAGAAGGACTGACTATATACCTGGAGTTAGACACTCTGAGCCGCAGTGGGGACGTAGTGAAGATGTGGGAACTGTGGGACTTCAAGACATCACGAACCGAACCGAAGCCCCCGCATATGTCGGTAACGTCTCAACGTGAATTTGACTGCACCACGAAGCGCGGTCGGTTGCTTGCGCTGACGGCCTTCTCTGGCAATATGGGCAGCGGTGAGGTGGTTTATAGTCACTCAGACTTCCAAGATCAGGAATTCTCAGTTGAACCAGGCAGTGTTGCTGAAAGTGTGTGGAACGTTGTGTGCCGCAAGCAGTGATCGACCAGTACGCGAGCGACCAACGCCCCAAACGCAAGAGCATGACCAATGAGGAAGGGAACTACGACAAGATCAAGGATCAGATTGTGGCGAAGCAGAAGTAGTCAGGTTTAGAGGTTTATATGGCCGCCCCTCAGAGCAGCATCCTCGCTTGCCTTGATCGGGTCAGAGCTTTTCACTCTGTACCCCTTCTTCTCATTCTTTTTAGTACCCTCTCCCTTCTCCCCACAGTTGGCTTGGGCTCAGACCAAGAAAAGACCATCACGCAGGTCGTCGAAGAGCAGGGCAAAGCCGTGGTGGTCATCACCAACCTTGGGTTCGGTGACGCTCCCCAGGCAGTGGGTTCGGGATTTCTGGTTCAACCCAATGGCATTGTGGTAACCAACTACCACGTGATTGAAAACGCGCAAGCCGTTACCGTCAAACTACCTGATGGACGGGAGTTCCGCGCACAAGGTCTCATGGGAAATGATTCAAAACTGGATGTGGCCTTGCTGAAGCTCGACACCACTGGCTTGCCCACCATCGCCCTCGGAGACTCAGATCAGGTGAAAGTCGGACAGCGAGTCATCGCAATCGGTAACCCCTTAGGGATTCTTGAGAATACGGTCTCCGACGGGATCATCAGTGCCATCCGCCTCGACGATAATCCACAAACAAAATTAAAGAGGCTGCTTCAGACTACTGCTCCGCTCTCGCCGGGTAACAGTGGGGGCCCCCTCTTCGATCTCAGCGGTCACGTCATTGGGATTGCGTTCGCGATTATTCAGCAGGGCCAGAATCTCAACTTTGCCATCCCGATCAACTATGTGAAACCGTTCATCAAAGATGGTCCGATTCTGGCCTTTAACGAGGTCACGAAAGGCCCAGTCCTGCCAGGGTTTGGTGAGTGTCCTGTCATCGGCAACGTGAAGAGCAGCATCTATCATCTGCCAGGCGGGCAATACTACGATCAGATGCGATTCAGTGAGACTGCGGTGTGTTTCAAGAGTGAGCAGGATGCCATCACGAACGGCTACCGTCGCTCCATGCGATGAGCACAACGATGCGCTGACAAGATAAGAGGCCACACCGAGTGACACCGACAACACGGCCAGGGCCTCAGCTGGCACTCGTGCTTCTCCTGCTGCTCATTCCGTCCTCCCTGTATGCGTGGGCACGGGAAGGGCATGAGATCATTGCCATCCTCGCCGAACAACGGCTTCACCCGGACGTGCGAGACACTGTGGTCGCGCTCTTGGACGGACCCACGTTTGTGGAGGCCGCCACTTGGGCGGACAAGGTGCGGAACATCCAGACGGCACCGTGGCACTATGTGAACATTGAGATCACGGAGACCGAGTATGACGCCGCCCGTGTCTGCCCCCTGGATCAGTGCGTGGTCGGTCAAATCGAACGCTTTCGTCGTGTGCTGGCGAATACGAACGGAGACATGCGGAAGCGCCAAAAAGCCCTCAAGTATCTCATCCATTTTGTCGGCGACCTGCATCAACCGCTGCATGCCGGCGAGAATGATGACCATGGGGGCAATGATGTAGAGGTGGAATTCCTTGGTGAGACGATCGATCCCTACAGTCATAAGCCGTGGAATCTCCATAGGGTGTGGGACAGTGGGATTCTGGACGTGCGTGATGGAGACGCCCACCAGTACTCGGAGCGACTGAACACCTGGTTGAAATCGCAGCCAGCAGGGGCGTTCCAGGACGGCTCGGTGGTGGACTGGGCCATGGAGTCACACGACATCGCGAGAGACCACGTGTACGTGCTGCCTGAGGATCGCAAACTGGGGGATGATTATTACCGCACCAATCTGCCCGTGGTTGATCAACAGTTAGCGAAAGCCGGTGTCCGACTCGCGAAACTCCTGAACGAAGCGTTAGGGAAGAAGTAAGCAGGAGGTGTGGACTTGGACACGTGTGTGACTTAGCTGCTTCGGAGGCTGGTGATGGTGGTATTGGAAGTATGCGCTAGGTGATATGGTGCTGGAGAAGCTAGAGACTGCTGCCAGAGAAGCTAAGCGTGCCCCTACAACCAGGCGTTCGAGAAAATCAAAGATCAGCTCGCTACCCGCCACTAGAAGCGTAACCCTCATCCTCAAATCACATCGATTCGTGCCTGGCCCACGATGATGGGTCTCGCACGTGGGAGACAAACTCTTGCTCTGATAGATGCGCCCGATGTTCTCCACCATCGATGCCCGGACCCACAGTACCTAAATAGCAAGAGCCGTGATAGCATGACGAGCGCGATACGCCGCAGCGGGGGTATCGATATTGAAGGAGGACCGTCATGGGCAAATTCGGAATCACACTCTTCAGCCTCTTGATAATCGCCGGTCTCTGGGGTTGTGGCTACAATGATCTCCAAGGCCTGGACGAAGACACCAAAGCGGCTTGGAGTGAAGTCGTCAACCAGTACCAGCGGCGGGCCGATCTCATTCCCAATCTCGTTGCCACTGTGAAAGGCTACGCGGCGCATGAGAAAGAAACACTAGAGGGTGTCGTGCAAGCTCGCGCTCAAGCCACCGGCATTCAAGTCACGCCGGAAACATTGAAAGACCCCGCGGCATTCGAAAAATTCCAGCAGGCCCAGGCCGGTCTTACCTCGGCGTTGGGCCGTCTGATTGCGATCGCAGAGAACTATCCCAATCTCAAAGCAGATCAAAATTTTCGCGATCTCCAGAGCCAGCTCGAAGGAACGGAGAACCGAATCGCCGTAGCCCGCAAACGGTACATTGATCGCGTGGCCGAGTACAACAAGATGGTCCGCTACTTCCCCACCAATATGACGGCAAAGTTCCTGCTGCATTTGGAAGAGAAACCGAATTTCACTGTGGCGGACGAGAAGGCCGTCGCCAAACCGCCAGAGGTCAAGTTCTAACGGGCCATGGACGTGACGAACATGAGCCGTGTCTGGCGAGAGCTAGCGCGGTTCAGTGTCTTTCTAGGAACGATACTCGTCGCGGCATCGGCTTGGGCGCTCGACGTGCCGCCGCTCACCGGCCGCATCGTGGATCTCGCACACGTTCTGCCAGCTGACGTGGCAGCATCGCTCACCAGCGACCTGGAAACGCACGAAGCCAAAACCGGCAATCAAGTCGCGCTCCTGATTCTCCCTTCGCTCGACGGCGAATCGCTCGAAGAGTTGTCCCATCGCGTCGCCACCACGTGGAAACTCGGACAGAAGGGAACCGATAACGGCGTGTTGCTCCTCATCGCCCTGCGGGAGCGCAAGGTACGCATTGAAGTCGGCTATGGTCTCGAAGGCACACTGACGGACCTGCGCTCTGCCCACATCATTCGCAACGAAATCGTCCCGCGCTTCCGCGCAGGCGATCTGCCTGGTGGTGTCACAGCGGGAGTCCATGCGATTCTTGGCACCATCGAAGGAAGCTACAAAGCCGAAGAGGTGCCGTCGGTTCGTGCTCGATCAGGTCAGGGGCCAAGCGCGTTTCAGTATGTGATCGTCGGGATTTTCGTGGGAGTCATGGCCGGCATCGTGCTGAGTCATGGGCTTCAGTACACCCGAGCACTGTTAGGGAGCGCGCTTGCCTTTCTTGTGGCGCAGTTCGCCAGCATTGTCTTAGGCCTGGCCGCGGCCGGCATCACGGCGCTCTTGCTCTGGCTGATCCTTCAAACGAATCATGGAGGACGAGGGCGTCGTGGCAGGTGGGGGCCAGATGTTTTTTCTGGACCTGGTGGCTTTGGAGGATCGTTCGGCGGGGACATCGGATTCAGCGGGGGCGGCGGAGACTTTGGTGGAGGTGGCGCCTCGGGAGGGTGGTAGATGCTGCAATTTACGGACAGCGAGCGGGGACGAATCACACAAGCCGTGCGGCAAGCCGAACGGGGCACGCAGGGCGAAATCGTGCCGATGATTGTCCAGACTTCGGCGCGGTACCGCGAAGCGGGCTATCGCACCGGACTTATCCTCGCATGGCTCACGCTGGCGCTACTGTTAACTGTTGAGGCGTACTGGTTGCCCTGGGGCTGGCATGCGGGCAATGCAGGCTGGCTGTTGCTCACAGTCGTCGTCGCCTATGGAATCGGCCAGTGGCTCGGGACGGTGCCGACAATCGTCCGCCTCGTCACCTCACGGGAGCGCATGGCGCACAAAGTTAAGCTGCGGGCCGAGCAGGCCTTCTACCAACGTGGGTTGCACAAAACGAAAGGCCGGACGGGCATCCTGATTTTGGTGTCGTTGTTGGAACGTCGCGTCCAGGTATTGGCGGATAAAGGAATTAACGATCTCGTGCCGCCAGGGACGTGGGATGGGCTGGTCAGTGGCATTCTCGACGGTATCCGCACTGGACACGCGACTGATGCCCTCTGCACGGCGATTGCTAAGTGCGGTGCACTGCTTGCCCAAGTTAGTCCCGCCGCCCCCGGAAACAACCCCGACGAATTGCCGGACGAGCTGATTCAAGAACCGTAAGGACCTCAGTAATCCTGGTCCGCCCGAGCCAATCCGGTCCAAGATAAATGTTAGACTGGGCCTGCCGATGCCGTGCGTGACTCACATTGAGGGCGGTACAAACATAGCGGGCAGGTCAATACTGCTCGAACAATATTGCAGCGTCCCAGATCCTCACCGATCATTGACAGCTACTTTCCTCCGTCATTTCGGCACGTCTTCTGTAGGGCTTGGTACATGGCCCGGTGGACCATGGGAAGATCTCGTTCGTCTGATCTCGCGTCCAACTCCGCCTTCAGCATGGCTCGTATCTGATCAGATGTCATGCCTGTGACGCAGGAGTTGATCCAGAACAACCCCTGGGGCTTCAATGTGGCTGCGAGGTCTAAGCCATCCACGACGCCCACGGCATAGCTTGCTTGCGCGGTCCCGCTCAACCCCAACCAATCTTTTCCGCTCAAGAACCCCGTCGGCACATCTCCTTTATCAAAGCTCAGAAAACCCATATCGGCCGTGACAGTGAGCGCGATGCCAAGGAGTATGCCCAGCACCAGCAGCGAACGCGTAAGAATGTGTTTGGACATGATTGCCCCCTCGATGTCCTTCACAAGGTTGTTTGGCCTGGCCAATGAGCCTGCGGCGCAATGGTCATCCTGACACTGTGAAGGCTGTAATTGCTACGAGCACCGTGAGTTGGCCACGGCTTTGGTGGAAATCTTCCTAACTATGGTCCATCAATATCGAGCTGACCTGCCCCCTGTACTTGTACCACCTTCAATGTGAGTCAGGTGCAGCGTTGAGACCTCCTGGCCGGCCCGACTTTCACAGAGGATCTGGACCCGATTACGGGGGGCGAAGTCAATTGCTATTGAAATGCTCGCTCCAGATCGACAACCGTCTGTTGGATACTCCGCTCTAATGCCTCGCGAGTCAGCTGCGCGTAATCCGGATTGTCGAAGAACCACCGGTCTCCGTAACCATGGTCCTGCATTTTAGCCGTTACGACATCAAGATAGACCACCTCGGCACTCTCGACTCGAATGATTTTGGTGGTGATGGTAATTGGTCGCACCTGGTTCAATCGGCGCGCTGTGATGCGATCGCGTAACGTCGGTCCTTCAATCGCATAGAGCAGCACACTATCGACTCCCATCAGGTGGCCAATTCGCGTCGCAGTGTCTTCGGCGACGGCTCCGCCGTGTTGAAAACGCAATTCTTGGGTGAGGGTCGGCACGTTGATGCGATCGACCAGTGTGAGGTTCGAACGGGACACTTTCAGTTGAAACACGGCCCCTTCGAGTCGGCGATAGGCCTCCGAATATTCCCGGATGGATGACTGGGGATACAAGACCGCGATCCTTTGTACGTCTGCCGGGACCGTCAAGGCAGGCCACGAACTCGACACAATGACTGTCTGGCCGATTGGAGGGGGGCCACCTCGGCACCCGACCAGTGAGATCGCAAGCACAAGGATGGCCCCTGTCCCGAACACGAGGATCCAACGAGTCATAGCCGCCCCTCCAAAGGTGAGGCTAGGCCGAATTAGATCGTCAGCATCATGCTCCCCAATTGGCTTTGTTAACTCCGTCCCGCACTCACAGGACTACACTCTGAATATAGAGAGAATTCGAGCAAGTTACATTCCCCAGGAAAATGGGCGAGAGGTGATCGGAAGGACGTCACAGAGGCGCTAAATTTGAAGAGGTCTTGGTTCTCTTCCAGATAGCCTGAATGGAGGGATATCCGAACTCCGCTGGATCAAATTGTCACACCGTGCCACTTGAGTTGTTGTGCCCCCCTATTTTGCGCACAGATCACGCACGCCGTTACCGGACAGAATCCATAGAATTTAAGGTGCTCCCGGGGCTTGATGCTCCCCCTGAGGAGGTTTAACCAGAAAGCATTGGTCATGCCTACGTCACCCAGCGAATCGACAATGCCATCCCCGCAGGAGAAGCCCCGATGCTTGTTGCGCGAAGTGGAGGAGTGGAACCGTCTCCTCGATTACGAAGAGATGTGCGTGGCGATTACCGGCTTAGTCTGAGCTTCCTTAACTCCTCCCGTCGCGGCGAAATATATTCATTTCCCCCGCCCCAGCCTTGACGCCCCTGCAGCGGCGGCCTAGCCTTGCGAGACAAGGACAGACCCCTCGTTGTATCTAGTGTTAGAAGTCATCTCCCCAAGGAATGCCATGCCTCTAGCGATAGCGAGAAAGTTTCTACTACCAGGGAAGGCGGATCATCAGTACTCAATCTTGCTTGCTTCGCCATCAAACTTCGCTGTGCAATAGTACCCCTCTCCTTTGATTTGTTGGACCGCGGCAAGAAGATGATCTGGATTAACTTTCCCTGCCCTCATAACAATCATCACGCGCCCCGGATACGAATTCATATCCACCTCGACAACCCCGGCCACGCGTTTTAAGGCTTGCTCTACATCAATCGTGTGGAAATCGCAGTACCTCCCCCCAAGCTTAATAGCAATCCGCTGCTGTGGCGCTGCCTCCGTCAAGCTAGGGACCAACGCATATCCCAGGACAAGTGTGAGAAAAAGGCTAATAAGAGATTTCATATGTTTTACCTCCTCACGCAAAAAGAACCAGGATTTGTAATCAATACGTCCACTGAATTGTTCCAACAATAAAAGTCTATCAGCCATTCTAAATTTGTCCTGCACCCTCGCCTCCTGAGAATCTTAAACTGCCCCTAAGGCCAACTTCGTCTAAAGCTATTGGCGTCAGCGATTGTCGGATATGTGCGTTCAGTGCGATTTCGCTCTAACGCGTGTGATTTGTGCGGTTTCGCTCCTAGAGTTCTTCCGCTTAGCGATTGACACCACTCCACTGAGGGCCTAGCCTTCTGTGTCCCTGACCTAGGGTGGTTTAGGGAAGAACGGGCGGCTGCCGAAGGGAAAGTAGGGTGAGCGTCATGACAAGGGACTCGGTGATATGAGCAGATATCGGCAGCTCACCATCCTCGCCCTCGGAGTGGGCACTGTCCTTACCGTCCTCGGCTGCGCCTCCACAGAAGATCAGCAGCGCGAGGCACGAGCAGACGACTTCAATCAATGGCTCGGGCAAGATAAACAAAGCCGGGTCAAACAGGTCGGCCCGCCAGACCACTGCACCGGAGCGCAGACCCAGAGTGGTGAACTCTGTGAATGGCGTACGAATGGGAATTCGTTGCGCTATCGCTATGACACCAACGGCATCGCGCAACATTGGACGTATACGGATCGTCAATTGGGAGTGATGGAGACGGCGCAAGATCAGGAATCACAGGGAGGCGTGGGGCAGTCGATCAAAGACGCCTATAATAAAATGAAGTTTGGCTATGCGGGCGGTGGTCGGTGATCGCTCAAGCCAGCCTGCGATATGAGTGGCGGAAGGGGAAATACCGTTAGTAGCCGGGCTTATTTCTTGGCGTTGGCGCGCTTGGATTCAGCCTGCGCCGCTCTCAGCGAAACACGGATTTTCGGGTCAAAATAAAATGTATTTTGGTAAACCGAAATACGCGCTCCTGTTCAGAAAGGAAATTCAAAGACAAGCAGGATCCACTACCGGGTCGCACGACAATGGGCCGACCACCGGCGGCCTCATATAGCTGGCAGCAGGGTCCCGGGCACCGGCACCCATCGGGCCGTTTATGGGCGGCCCCCCAGGCATTCCTGGTAACCCTCGGCCTGCGGATGAGAATGGGCTCGGTCCCGGCGTGGGAGCGGGAGGAAGGCTGGTCGTTGTTCCCGGGCTTACCGTACTCGCAGTCCCGCCGCTAGGCAAGACAGGTTGGGGTCCTGCTTGAGGATTCTGTGGTGCTTGACTCTGGGGACTGGGAGGGACGGAAAGCGTTTGGGCGACGCTCGGGATAACCATAGCGCCCAGCCCTCCAAGCACTCCAACTATAAGGGCGCTCGTCAGGAAGACCGCCCGCCGCTTCTTTTCAGTCCATTTCTGTCCCCGGTTCATACGGCCATTTTACTCCTATCTGTCTCCAAGTACAGAAGAGAACCTGTCTCCACAGTCACGGGCACACCAGCTCATTCATACGCCAGGGCGTCCGACGCCTCGCCAGGATTTATTCGACGGGGCGAACATCGATCGCTTTAGCCATCAGCCTCCAAGATATCCAGGCAAGCTTAGAAGTTCCTATCGCAACGGGCTGCGAAGCACGGGGTGTGAAATACCGCTAAACTCCCTTCCCCGCGACCAATCTTCTCTCTTTTCTCTCAACAAGTCGCAGCAGATTCGCTCCCGCCCTCGCCTACTGTGCGAGTGGTCTAACAGGTGGGGCAGATCAAAAACAGTTTCGGATTCCCCTCGAATGTCTCTCAAGTTTAAGGGAGGAGGTTTGGACGCATCGAATCACCATCGCTCTGTCCGACTCCACAGGCCTGGCCCTTTTGCTGCTTCCGATAGCAGTCGGGACTGACCGTTAAGAGATGATTCCCGTCCCAGACTCCGCGCCCTGCGCCTTGTGCTTCCTTCAGGGCCTCTTGATACTCCTCTGCGTGCGCGATGTTGGGCGGGACGGTAGCGATGAACGCCATCCCTCCCCTCAGCAGTTCCAGATTGACAAATGTTTCTCCGACAAATACGTAGGCGAGGAGCCGACCATCCTGATCCCGCTCCGCAATATCCGTTATCAGCTGCACCGGTTTACCCTGAACGAGCCTCGCGAGCGCCTCACGCGCCTGCCCGCCCCACGGGGATTGGTCCAATTCAGGCGCCTCAATCCCGATGAGACGAACTTTCACCTGTTGGTTGTCAACTGAGGCCATGATGGTCTCGCCATCCGGTACTGAGATCACCTGCCCGACAAACACCTTACCAGGACGGGCGTCATCCTTGGAGAGATCATGTGTCGAATGAGGACGATCGAGCGGGACATGGACACCCAGGCCTCCAACGGAATACCGACCTTGGCCATGGCCCCACGGTCTAACGTTGTCGCAGCCAGTCAGCGTGAGTGGGGACACGAGCATGAGAACGAGAAAAACTCTGAAGGTGTTGGGCATAGGGACGTTGTATTTCTTCACCACAATCTGAACCCGGGGTTGACCCGTCCCCTCTGGTTTTACCTGCGTTAATGTGAGTCATTCCCTGTTAATTCCCTGCTCTCAAGGAATGACGCGCCGAGTTAGGCCATCAGTACACTTCAGCTCGTTCCATGTGCTGTCACCCACGGCTCTCCTCATTGAGCCTGGAGTATTCGGACCAGGACCAGTTTATCCGTCCCTGACTCGGCGCCCCACACCTCGCCCGGTCGCCCGAGCAATTGCCGCACATTGGCGCCCGCACTTGGGAGCGGAAACGTTTGGAACGCTTCCCGTGCCGGATCAAACCGGACCAGCGCATTTGCGCCAAAGTCACTAAGCCACACTTTGTCCTGCTCGTCCACGTAGACCGCGTACGCACCAGGGCTCTTGCCTGGTAACCGCCATTCCTTCCAGGTGTTGGTAACCGGGTCGTATCGCCCCACTTGACCTGCATTCCATTCGCTGACCCAGATGGACCCTTTTGAATCAGCCCACACCCGGCGTGCGCCCTGCTTCGTGGTCGGCGGTTCGATGACCGTGGCCGCGCCGGTGTCCGCGTCAAGGCGCGCGATATAACTCCCTGCCAGCGAGGCATAGTAGACCGTTCCATCGGGCGTGCTCGTGATTCCGTACGGACCTGGACCTTTCGGGGCCTCGAATACCTCAACTTTGCCTGTCTTCGGATCCAGTCGTCCATAGATGCCACTCTGCCCAGTAAACCACAGCATGCCGCGCCTATCGAAGGTCGCGGTATTCAGATTGGCTCCTTCACGGCCTGATGGAAGAGGGAATACTCGCACAGCCTTTGTGGCTGGCTCCACACGGACGATCGCGTTCAATCCACCGTCCGTGATCCAAGGTGCCCCATCCGGACCGAGGATTACCCCATGCGGCCGTGACTTTTCGCCGAGCGGGATCTGCTCGATGCGGCCGGTTTCCGGGTCCAGCCGACCGACTTCGCCCACATGCTGGGCAACATACCAGACCGTCCCGTCTGGCGCAGGGGCGACATCATGTGGATGAGAACCGACAGGGACAGGATATTCTTGTATGGCCGAGGTCTCTGCGAGAGCGTGTGAAGGTATTGAGTACGTGAGGGACAGAACAAGTGCGACTCCCAGGCCAATAGCGGGACAAAAGTGAGCCCACAGTCCCCGCTTGGCTTCCCGCAACTTCATGTTGGTCTGTTCAACCGTATGGATAATAGGTGGCATGAAGACTCCCCTTGCTGACCTCGCCCACTTAAACGGGTCTAGATCCTCTGTGAGGGTCGGGCCGTCCAGCGATCTGCCTAACTCACCTTGAAGGTGGTACAACGACAGGGGGTAGGTCAAACCCGGCTCGCTGATATGGGCGCATAAATCGCCATCGTTATAGTAAATCGCAATGAATCGTGTTCTTTCCTTTTATGGTGAATCAGAGTACCGAATCGCTACTCCGACGGTAACCGTATTCATGAACAGCGAGCCGTCGCCAGGGTAAGCCCAACCGGCGTAGGGTCCGTACGCACCCCAGAGCGGATCGTACCCGC
>Ga0335070_10006950_pt1 | contig 13305 bp, 12 predicted proteins | sample Lox_Sample_13_FD_206722 | JGI IMG/M metagenome (GOLD analysis project Ga0335070, IMG submission 206722) | Soil microbial communities from Loxahatchee National Wildlife Refuge, Florida, United States - Lox_Sample_1.3 | ecosystem: Environmental > Terrestrial > Soil > Wetlands | place: USA...
AACCAATCAGACACGGGTTTGGCGGTTTTTTGCCGCAGCATCATCTTTTTGGGGTCCACTTTATCCAGCTCGTGCACGTCGTGGTCGGCAATTATGGCAATACGGTGGTCGGTTTGGTCTACTAAACCTTTGTAATATTTATCTAGAAAGGTGGTTAGTTGCTTTTGGCTGGCGTGTTCATAATAGTATTTGCCCATGCCGTGCATGTCGTCACCCAGACCGCCAATAACAATAGCTCCGGACTTTATTAGAACTCTGCAAAGTGCGTTGTAAAACGGCAGCGCCGAGGTTGGACCCTGAAGGTAAACCACGTCCCCCTCTTTAATGCCGGTACCGCCGCCAAGTGCAAAATTAACCAGTACTTTAGCGTATTTTTCTAAAATTTTCTCAGAAGGCTGATAACTCATTGCCATTAATTATAGCGTGCCTGCTCGTCTAATTTTGTTGTTATTATGACCAACTGGCCGGTTTGTAAAGTTTATTCTTTGGCGAACCGATTATCAGCATAGTGGTGGGAGTCTTTAGACTGTCGGCGCGGCGGACAACTTGTGGCTCAACAGCCAGCATTCCACCGGCCGGGACCACTACTTTTTTACCATCAAGAGTAAACCTGGCCGCGCCTTCTAAGATTACAAATAGCTCCTGCTGGCCGGTCTTAACCTCGTCGTGGTCTTTGGTTAGCCAATCACCCTTATTACGTGTGACGGCATTCACCCCAAAGCCCTTAATGTCAAAAAACCACCTTACTGAGTGCCAGCCCTTACTGAAACTATCTGCCATTGGTGGAATATCGTGAACATCGGCTAGTTTCCAGCCACTACTAGACATGGTCTTACTATATCAAATGCTGATTTTGGGCTTACCGAGTCTTGACTTCAATAAAGCTTAAGCGTATTTTTGCAAGTAGGTGTCCGATAAAAAGGACTCCGTGTCGGCTTAGGAAAAAACCAAAAGCCGAAGCACACGCCTAGGGTAAGTAAAGCTAGACAATCTCCGGAATTTGTATGGTTTTAGCGAACTCGGGCAATCAAAAATCGCGCTTACAGCTCGTTAGCACAAAAGCTAGAACACAACCTCAAGGAAAACAAAAACTTGAAGTCCGAGCAAAGTAGGCAAGAACCCACAAAACCGGCTTTAAAAAAACGAGCCGGTTTTGTCTTTTTTATGTCTTGCTACGCTGCTTATAGTTTAACCACAGATATCTTAGCTCCTTAAGGCTAAGCGGGCGGTCGTATTCGTCGTTATAATTTACAGTCTCTGGCCCAAAAACACGCATGTTGCTTCTTACTAACTTATCAATTGCCTCCAGATTGCCTTGCAAAAATGCCTCAATTCCCGGAAAAGTGTCGGCGTATTCCAGCAAAACGGGCAAGGAGTTGTGCGTCACCTCAAGGCTAAGCCGTTGATAGACGTCTTTCATCGCTGCCTGCTTAAACTCGGGTTGCTCATTAATTACGCGGTCGGCGCGCAGAGCTACAACAAAATGTCCCAGATATTTGTTGGCTCTGTACAGATGCTGATAATACTCCTCGGGAATAATGCCTCCCAACTCAGTTAGTAAGCTAAAGTGTGGCTTGTCAAAGGCGATGTGGTCCGACCAATCCGTTATAAAACTTATGGCTTGGTCCAGGTTTGGATAAATCTGGCTGATAATGCCCGCGTCTTCGCAGGCTTGTCGGAGTGCGTGCTCGGCCAGCGCAGACCGCACCTGTCGTTCTTTGGCGCGGTTTGGCTTGGGGTCGCCAAAAATAACGTCGTCAACTTCCGGGTCAGATTCACCCCAGTCGTGGGTAAGGTTAGCTACACCAAATAAAAAGCGCTGGACCGATGCTATGTCTTTATTGGTAGTTGACGGCGGCTCAAATGCCAGCAGCTGGTCACCCTGCTGCATAGTGTATTGCCCGTGCGCCAGGTCACTTGCCTGCACCCCCAAATACTTTATCCAAAGGCTGTCCGGATAATTCTCGGGCTGGTACTTTTTACTGAATCTCCTCATAGTGGCCAGCCTGCGTCCGGCCTCGGTCTGCGAGAAGTTGTTCTGGAGCCTATCAAGACTAACAAAGCCAGCAATATCAATCAGCGTTCGCTGCATCTCCGGGTCGCCTATAAAAAGTTCCGGGCCGGAATCTGCCCAGTGATAGTCAGTTTCACTACGGCTAGCACCAAGTCCGCTCTCGCCGTAGCTCATTTTTTAGCTCGCTAGTTTTGCTGATTTTTGAAATTTCTCAAGAGCCGCGTCTACCACCTCGTCAATAATGCGCTCTACCTCAGCCCTGTATCGGCGATTAGCAAATATGTTTTGTAGTTGTTTGTGGCCAGATATCAGAACCCGGATTACCTCTTTAATCCCATAGGTCTTGTTGTCACCGCGCGGCACAACATGCTTGTCTTTAGCGGCGGCTACCTTTTTAGCGCTAAAGGCTCTAAGACCAGCGCCCTGAATTTGCGGCCAAGGATATGCTTCCAGAGGGCTAAGTGTGGTGGCTAAAAACTGTTCAGCGATTCTCTCAGCCTCCTCTCTTAGCTTAACCAGTTTAGACTTTTCGGCTGGGGAAAGCTCGGTTTCTGATTTGGGTGCAGCGGGCGCTGCTTCGTCGTCGGTCGCGCCGTCCTCGGGCTGCGGCGTCTCGGTCTCTCCGGGCGTAGTAGCGTCATCGTCGGCTTCGGGTTCCTCATCGTCGGGCTCAGAATCGTCAACTGGAGTTTCGGTACCGTTGCCCTGCCTAATGGGAAGTAACTCGGGAAATGGATATATTAGAACACCTTCAGAGTCATAGACCTGCTTAGGACCGCCCACAACATCTAGGCGCCCGGTAACCGTAGCCCTTACCTCGTGAGCATTGACCAGCCTCCAGATGAGTTTTCTTGCTTCTTCGTCAAATTCTAGCGCCAGCTCGGTGAATTTAAATAGCACGCTGCCTTCTCTGAGACAGTTATCGTAGAAGCTCTCAAAAGCATCCGAGTCGGTCAAAAGCTCCTCTAGTTTTTCTAAAGCTTTGGCGCGATACTCCAAAACGGCATCAGCATCACCGGACAGATGGCTGTGGTCGGGGTGATAGCCTTCGTCCATTTGCTCCCAAAGATCTTTAGATATTGTTTTATAACCGGCGGCCTCCATAACATAGCCAAACTTATAAAGCCTGTCAGACATCAGCCACAAGGCGTAGGATATCTCCGAATCGGGCTGAGGCTCAGCCTCAACAGCTGGCTCTGTCTGTTCACCGGCCAGATGCTTCTTGTATCTTTCTCCGTGTGAAAACGATAGATCAAAATTTGGACTAACGCCGTAGCGGCGACCTTTATGAACTATCATGGCTTCTTTTCTGAAGGTTAGTTTGTCAAACCACTTGTCTAGCTCATTCATTCGATTTGACTGAAATTCTTCGCCCGGAAAGGCCAGTTCATGAAGTTGCTTAGAGCTGAGCAGCTCGCCTTCAGGCAACGACAGCACTGCCTCAAGTGCCCTGCGACGGGGCTCTGTATAGTCCCTTTTGTCTTTGGCGCCAAAATTGGTGACGTAAGGAACCGCCCCGCCTTGCTTGCCAATTCTTACCAAGTTTAAACCAATGGTGAGTTTTACCGACTTTTTATTGCCCTCTGTCTCGGTCGGTGCTGGCTGAGGTTCTGGCTGGGGCTCTGCTTCGGGCTCCGCAGTTGGTTCTACAGCAGTAATCTCGGCAGTGGTTACTACCGCCAGTTCAGCCGGCGTAGTGTGTAAAAATTTCTCGGCATCATCGGTGTGGGCGCCGTAGCTTTCAAAAAACTCACGAACCGTCATTATTCTGGTGCCAAGCTCTTGTTCCAACGCGCTAAACTCTTCCTGCGGCAATATGTTCCTCAGCGGTTCAATCTGTTTGAGACCGGCTAGGGCTTCCAGGCCGTAGGATGCATAGCCGGACTGGAGCTGGGGATTTTGCGCAAGCTGCAGTGCTCGCTCGCCAAGCTGGTCGGCGGCGCGAGTGTAGGCCTCCGCGACCACCGGCAAAGCAAACTCACCGGCGTCTATCCGGGCCTGTAATTCGGCTCGCTGCTGCTCTATTTCCGCAAGCTCGCGGGCCGCATCCAATTCTTGGGGCATGGGGTGTGCCATGTATATATTGTTCTCTTAAAAAACTTCTGAAATCTAGATTATTATACTGTATTTATGCTGTTGGGTCAACTTCATTGTGGGGATTGACCTGGAATCCCGGCTGACTACCGGCGGCTTCTATAAGGCGGCCCACAAAGCTGCTGCAGGCCGGCCCATAGGTCGGCGTCTGCTCAATCGCACCTTGTTCGTGAAGCAGTTTGAGAAGCTGCAGGTTAAGACTTTTGCGCTCTTCGTCAAATAGCCCCGGTTGGCCTTGCCGCGTGCTGCTGGAGTCAAACCTGGCTAGGACATTCCAAATTCTCGTCGGGACACCACCGGCTAGCTCTTCGTCGGTGGCTATCTGGTTGAGATTGTCTATCGTGGCAAAACCTAAGTACTTATATTCTTCAAACAGTTCGGGATAGGTTTGCCCCCAAGTGTCTTGCAGGGTACTTCGGATAAAGTCCGCGTTGGCAGGAACAAGCGGTGTCAGCCCTCTGCTGGTTGTAACTAGGGGCGGCTCTTCCGGAATTATTCCGGCTTCTACCTCAACTACCTCTACTAGCCTAGTAAGGATAATATCTCTAAACGGGTCCCCACTCCTAGCTTGCGGAGTTTGTTCGGGAGACATGGAGGTTACATTTTAATTTCGGCGTCGCAGCCGGCAGGCAGTGACAAGTTCATCAGCGAATCAATTGTCTTGGGCGTTGGGTCGGAGATGTCTATTAGGCGCTTATGAACGCGCATTTCAAACTGCTCGCGGCCTTTTTTATAGACATGCGGGCTTTTTACAACTGTAAAGGTGCTCTTTCGGGTAGGTAGTGGGATTGGGCCGGAGATTTTAGCACCGGTTCGCAGAGCGGTATCCACAATCTGCTTGGCAGACTGGTCAATGACCTTATGGTCGTAGGCCTTCAAACGAATGCGAATCCGCTGCTTAATCTCAGGTTCTTTAGTCTCAGCCATATTAATCTACTTTTGGTCCCAAACCTAGTTGATCACGTGTTTCAGAGGCTGTAATTGCCTCCACTCCTTCACTCATTGCATTTTGACCCGGTGGATCTGCAGATGGGAATTCTCGCTCGTTATGCGCAACAGGCGCGGGTTGTTCTAGCGAAGAATCTTCTATGGGTAAATCTAATGGCAATTCATGCCAACGCAGTATAGGGTCTCTGTTCATCTTACTTCGTTACTTTAGTGACAACGCCGGCGCCGACGGTACGGCCGCCTTCGCGAATAGCGAAGCGCAGGCCCTGTTCCATGGCGATTGGTGCGAGAAGTTTTACTTTAAAGGTTACGGTATCACCGGGCATGACCATTTCTTTATCAGCTGGCAGTTCAACTTCACCAGTAACATCAGTAGTTCGGAAGTAGAACTGAGGCTTATAGCCCTTGAAGAAAGGAGTGTGACGTCCGCCTTCCTCTTTGGTCAGGATATAGACTTCAGCGTCAAATTCGGTGTGCGGTGTGATGGTGCCGGGCTTGGCTAGCACTTGGCCGCGCTCAATGTCGTCGCGCTCAATACCGCGGAGCAGGATGCCAACGTTATCGCCAGCCTGGCCCTGATCGAGGTTTTTCTTAAACATTTCAACACCAGTAACCACGCTCTTTGTGGTTGGGCGGATACCGACAATCTCAACTTCTTCGTTGACCTTGATTACGCCAGTTTCAATACGACCGGTGGCAACTGTGCCGCGGCCCTTGATGGAGAAAACGTCTTCAATGGCCATCATGAAGGGCTTGTCTAAATCGCGCTTGGGCTCAGGGATAAAGTCATCCATAGCCTTGACCAGTTCCATAATTGCGTCCTCGTCGGCGGCACTGCCTTCCAAAGCTTTGGTGGCAGAGCCCTTAACAATTGGGGCGTTCTCGTCAAAGTCGTACTTTTTAAGCAGGTCGCGGACATCAGCTTCAACAAGCTCTACTAGCTCTGGATCAGCTAGGTCCATCTTGTTTAGGAAAACTAGGATAGAAGGCACACCAACTTGCTTAGCAAGCAGAACATGCTCGCGAGTTTGGGGCATAGGGCCATCGGCGGCAGATACAACTAAGATAGCGCCGTCAATTTGAGCGGCACCGGTAATCATGTTCTTGATGTAGTCGGCGTGGCCAGGCATGTCAACGTGGGCGTAGTGACGCTTTTCACTTTCGTATTCCTGGTGAGAGGTGGCGATGGTTATACCACGAGCCTTTTCCTCTGGCGCATTATCAATTTCATCGTATTTGATTGGCTTATTTACAGAGCTAGGCAACTTCTTAGCCAGCACTGTGGTAATAGCGGCGGTTAGAGTGGTCTTGCCGTGGTCTACGTGGCCCATGGTGCCAACGTTGACGTGAGGCTTGCTGCGGTCAAAATTTTCTGCCATTTATAAATTCTCCTTGGAATTTTATTACTTCAATAACTTTTTGCATGGTAAGCAATAGCCACCCATGCGAGTATGCCCTAATTATAGATAAACTTATGGGGTTTGTAAAGGGGTTAGACCCTTATTCTTTTTCGGGCAGCAGCTCATCCATAACAGATATGAGTTGAACTGTTTTGCGGAACTGATGACGCATCTGGGCGTAGAGCACCTTACCGGGGCCAACATCAACAAAAGTATCAACGTTATACTCGTCTTTCATATACTGGGCGCTTTGTCTGAGCAGGACGCCTCTGGTGAGCTGGGCCGCCAGGTGGTTTTTGGCGGCTGAAGCGGACTTAACGGCTTTGGCCCGATTGCCTACAAAATCGTAGGTGGGGCGTTTGAATTTAGCCTTTTTTAGTCCCGCCTGTACGCCGGCTACAGCTGGCGCCATGTGTATAGAGTGCGCCGCTTCAGAAATTGCCGCCCAATCCAGGCGCACGTGGCTCCAGGTTTCGGAACTACCCAAGTAGGCAGCAATCTCGGCAAGCCCGACCTCTGAACCAGAGAATACTGTTTGCATTCCCGGATTATCATTAACCGCATAAACACCGTCAAAGGTGCCTGCTAGTTTTTCAGCCTCTTCAAATGGCAATCCTGTGGCTACAAGCATTGCGCCCGGGTTTATGATGCTGGCCTTTTGCATTTCCTCGCCTCTAAGTTCTATTTGCTCTAAACCGGTTGAAAAATCGTAGGCGCCGGCCGCCATTAGTGCGGCGTATTCGCCGGCGCTGGCTCCAAAGAATACTCGCCGACGGTCGTCTGGTATAACGCCTTCGTGTTCTGCTGCTCTCCAAAGTGCCGAGCTCCCCAGATACAGCCTAATCTGGTTCTCGCGACTGGTGGCAGTAGAACTGGCCTCTTGCAGAAATAGGCGCAGAACCGGTTCTTCCAGAGTCGCTTCGGCTTCCTCAAGCACATCAATAACTATCGGATGCTCGGTAATCAAGCGCCTCATCTTTTCTGGATTACTAGCGCCCTGCCCAGGAAAGCCTATGGCGATACTGGGTTCTATTTCGGTGGTAGACATAATTGGCTACTTTTTATATACCTATTTGCCGGATTTGGCAATGATTTCCTGGGCTACATTGCCCGGAACGTCGGCGTAGTGGTCTAGCTCCATTGAAGAGGCGGCGCGACCCTGAGTGGAGCTGCGCAGATTGGTGGTGTAGCCAAACATTTCGCCTAAGGGGACAAAGGCGGTAATTTCTTTAATGCCGGGCGTCAGGTCTTCCATGCTTTCTACTCGGCCGCGCTTGCTGTTTAAGTCGCCAATGACGTCGCCCATAAAGTCTTCTGGAGTTACAACTACAACTTTCATGACCGGCTCCAGCAGCACCGGTGAAGCGGTTTTAACACCGGCCTGAAGTGCCATGCTGCCGGCAATCTTAAAGGCCATCTCGGAACTATCAACGTCGTGGTAGCTGCCGTCGTAAAGCTCGGCTTTGACGTCAACCACCGGGTAACCGGCGATTACACCGCTAGCCATAGCTTCTTCTATGCCGGCTTTAATGGCCGATATGTACTCGCTCGGGACAGCTCCACCTTTGATACTATTGATGAATTCAAAGCCCTTGCCGGCCTCGTTTTGGCTCAGTCGCAGCCAGACATGACCGTATTGTCCGCGGCCACCAGTTTGACGGATGTATTTACCCTCGGCCTCAACGGCGTCTTTGCGGATAGTTTCGCGGTAAGCCACCTGCGGCTGACCAACGTTGGCCTCTACCGCAAACTCGCGCTTCATTCTATCTACAATAATTTCCAGGTGCAGCTCACCCATGCCGGATATGATGGTCTGGCCGGTTTCGTGGTCAACTTTGATGCGGAATGTCGGGTCTTCCTCGGCTAGGCGCTGCAGGGCAATACTCATTTTTTCCTGGTCGGCTTTGGTCTTGGGCTCAATGGCAATGGACACCGGCGGCTCCGGGAAGGTAATACTCTCTAAAATTATCGGATTTGTGGCATCGCAAAGGGTATTGCCGGTAGTGGTGCCTTTTAAGCCGACGATAGCGGCAATATCACCGGCTTCTACCTCGTTCACGTCTTCGCGCTTATCGGCGTGCAGTCTAACGATGCGGCCAACCCGCTCTTTTTCGCCGGTAGAGCTGTTTAGGATGTAGCTGCCGGCCGTAACCTTGCCAGAATAGACCCGGAAAAAGGCCAGTTTGCCGACAAATGGGTCGGTAGAAATCTTGAAGGCCAGTGCCGCAAACGGCTCGGCACTGTCGGGCTTGCGCTCCACTTCTTCGCCGTTTTTGGGGTTAACACCCCAGCTACTGCCACGGTCCAGCGGGCTGGGCAAAAAGTCGTTGATAGAATCCAGCAGCTTTTCAACAATCACGCCGCGCCCGTCGCCACCAGTAACAGCGTAGAATTTACCGGTCAGTACGGCAGTGCGGATAGCCCCGCGAATTTCTTCTTCGGTTAAACCCTCTTCGCCGACTTCAAAATATTTCTCCAGAATTTTCTCATCTTCAGCAACAGCATTTTCAATCAAAAGCGAGCGGTATTTTTTGACCTGGTCGGCCATGTCGGCTGGGATTTCACCCTCAATAAGCTCGTGGTCAGTAAAGTCTTTATAGGTATAGGCCTTCATGGTAATTAGATCAACCACGCCAGACACTGATTGCTCAAACCCAATCGGCAGATGAATCGGGAAGGCCCGCTTGCTCAAACGATTATGAATAGAGTCTAGGCTCTTATAAAAGTCGCCGCCAGTTTGATTAATCTTATTGATAAAGCAGATGCGCGGCACACCGTATTTGTCGGCCTGGCGCCAAACCGTTTCGGATTGGCTTTCCACGCCCATTTTGCCGTCAAAAACCACAACTGCTCCGTCTAGCACTCTAAGTGAGCGCTCTACCTCAACCGTAAAGTCAATGTGGCCCGGCGTATCAATAATGTTGATGTTGTGGCCCTTCCAGGTGCAGCTCACTGCGGCAGCGGTAATGGTAATGCCGCGCTCTTTTTCCTGAGCCATCCAGTCGGTGGTAGTTTCGCCCTCGTGCACGGCGCCAATCTTGTGCTTTAGGCCAGTACGGTACAAAATGCCCTCGGTCGTAGTGGTTTTTCCGGCATCAATATGAGCAATAATGCCCGTGTTGCGAAGTTTCTTTAGCTCGTATTTTTTGTCTGCCATTATTCGTCTCCTGATAGTCTTAGTAAATTTTCTAGTATAAGTTGCGCGGGGCGCTTGGGTTTTTGCTCCCGACCACACTGCTCAACCACATCCACCCAAGTGCTTTCTTTGCCGTTGATGGAGTAGCTTATTTGGGATTGCTGGGGGCCCGGGCAATTAAAGCCTGTGCAGACACCTCCATGCTTCGGACATATACCCAGACCCTTTTCGCCTACCAGCCCGGACATTTAGGTCCTCGCAAAGTGGGCGAAGGCCCGGTTGGCCTCGGCCATTCGGTGGGTGTCTTCCTTTTTCTTAACGGCGCCACCAGTGTTGTTATAAGCGTCAACTAACTCTAGTGCTATACGGTCTTCCATGCTCATGCCGCTGCGAGCCCGGGCCGCCTCCGTAAACCACATGATAGTCAGGTGCTGCTGGCGCTGGCCTTTGACTTCAAACGGAATCTGATAGTTGGCGCCGCCAACACGGCGAGAGCGAGTTTCTAGGTGGGGCTGAATGTTGCCCATAGCTTGCTCAAAAACCTCCAGCGGATTTTGGACCTTTAGCTTGTCGGCTGCTTTTTGCATGCCGCCGTAAACCAGGCGCTCGGCCAGCTGCTTTTTACCGTCCAGCATCACCCGGTTAATAAGTTTAGTAACCATGGTGTTGTTATACAGACGGTCAGGAGCAGTAGGGCGAATTAGGGATTTGGTAACTTTACGAGGCATCAGTTTCTCCAGAAAAGTCCGAAGGCGTTGGGTCAAGTAGCTCCACAACATCCGGGTCGGTAGTGGCGGCATTAACGGCAGCCTCACCATATCTATCCATTAAGTCGTCTGTGGTTGCGCCGGCCTCAATGTCGCCAACTATCTGCGCTTTGAGGTCAAGGTCAATCGGCGTTCTTAAGGGTTCGTAAAGCTCTTGGCCAAGTTCCATCTACTTATTTTCCTTCTTGGCGCCGTATTTACTGCGTCCTTGTTTACGGTTTTGCACGCCCTGAAGGTCCAGGCTGCCGCGGACAATGTGGTAACGCACTCCGGGGAGGTCCTTGACGCGCCCGCCGCGGACCAGCACCACGGCGTGCTCTTGCAGGTTGTGGCCTTCGCCGCCAATATAGGCCCAGACTTCGTGACCATTAGTTAGGCGGACGCGGGCGACTTTGCGCAGCGCCGAGTTAGGCTTCTTGGGGGTTTTGGTAGTCACGCGTACACAGACACCACGTTTGAAGGGACTGGGCTTTTCGTAGGAGCGGGTCTTCAGATTATTGGTAACACGAAGCAGCGCCGGGCTTTTACTTTTGCCGGTGGCACTTTTTCTAGGTTTGCGGACCAACTGGTTAATGGTGGGCATCTAGCGCGTTACTCCTTTTCGCATACAGTCGTTAATTCTAGCATTTTTACTCCTTAGCTTCAACCGTCAAGGCTTCCTTTGGCTCGGGAGCTTGCTCATCATCGTTCAACACGCCGGTACCGACAGGTATGCGGCGGCCCAAGATGACGTTTTCCTTAAGGCCATAGAGGTGGTCAACTTTACCGGAGGTGGCCGCGGCAATCAGTACGCGGGTAGTGTCTTGGAAGGAGGCGGCACTCAGGAACGAATCAGTAGACAAGCTGGCCTTGGTAATACCAAGCAGCAGCTGATTAAAGCGGACCGGCTGTTTGCCGCTACTTAGCAATTTGTCGTTGGCCTCAGCGACGGATAGCTTACTGACAATATCGCCAGTGATGAACTCGCTGTCGCCAGAATCTTCTACCTGAACTCGGCTAAACATCTGCCGGACAATTACTTCCAGGTGCTTATCGGCAATGTTTTGGCCCTGAGACGCAAAGATGTACAGCACTTCGTTCATGATGTAGCGCTGGGTGGCTTCCACGCCTTGGAGGCGAATTAGCTCGTGCAGATTGATAGAACCATTGGTCAGTCGCTGTCCGGCCACGACTTCCTGCCCATCCTTGACGAGCAACTGCTTGAACCCCGGGATTTCGTAGCGGACCTGACTTTTGGCACTGGGGGTGATGGTGATTGTGGTGTCGGTAACGGTGGCTTTACCAACCATGGCGGCTTTGATTGGCTCGCTGCCGTCGTCGTTAGCGGCCAGCAAATCACCGATGTTAACTTCGTCGCCGTCGTGAATTTTGGCAACTCGGCCAACTAGCGGCAACTTGAGGGGCTTTTGCTCCTTAGCCGTCACCTGAACGATGTATTGGTCGCCCTCTTCCCAGGCGCTGACTGTGCCAGAGATATCGGTCAGATAGGCCTGACCTTTAGGAGTACGGACTTCCAGAATTTCCTCTACACGGGTAAGACCCTGGGTAACGTCGTCACCAGATGTGACAGCTCCAGCGCGGTGCTTGGAGTCCAAGCTCAGCTGGGTGCCCGGCTCGCCGATGGACTGAGCCGCAATAACACCAATTGGGTAATCGCTGGCGACCAGTTCGCCGGTAGCTAGGTCTATGCCGTAGCTTTCGCGGGTAACGCCCTTAACAGAGGTACAAGATAGCACGCTCATGATGCGTACCCCATCCACTGTGCTGTCGGCGTCTATGGCCTCGGCAATGGCTTGGGTGATTAGCTGACCGGCCTTAACGTGCCGTTTAACACTTACGGCAGCAAAGCGGCCCTCTAGGCGCGAGGCCAGGCTAACACCTACGAATTCGGCATCTTCGCGGTAAAGCGGCAGGCCGGGGTCTTCGGCATCGTGACCAACAGTAAAGACGTCTTGAGCAACGTCTACCAGTCGGCGGGTTAAGTAACCGGAATCGGCCGTACGAAGGGCAATATCAACCAGTGATTTGCGGGTGCCACGAGTAGCCGTAAAGTACTCTAGCGGCGTTAGGCCGTATTTGTAGTTACTTCTAACCGGCAGCTCAATGGCCCGACCGGTAGCATCGGCAAAAGTCCCAAGCATACCAACGGACATTTTCATCTGCGAGATGTTGCCGCGAGCACCAGAGGCGACCGCAATACTCATAGTATTGTCTTCGTTCTTAAATTGCTCGCTCAGAGACTTTTCTACCGTAGAGTCAACACCCGTCCAAGTCTCAACGGTTAAGCGGTAGCGCTCGTCATCAGTAATGAAGCCAGCGGCATACTGCTCGCTGATTTCGGTAGCTTTGACCTCGCCGGATTTGACAATTGTGGACAGCTCTTTTAGGTCAGAGAAGTCGTTCATTCCGACCGACAGTCCGGAACTGGTAGCGTAGCGGAAGCCGAGGTCTTTTAGCTCGTCGGCGATGCGGGCGGTTTCGTCCTGACCATACTGGCTATAGATGGCGCTCATCACCTTGTCCAGGCGCTTGCTGGTCATGGCTTCGTTTTGGAAGGCAAAACCTTCCGGGCAGATTTCGTTAAATAGCAGGCGGCCGGCGGTTGTCTCGCGGTCCTCTCCACGGAAGACTACACGGACGCGGCTTTGCAGTTTGAGCTTGCCGGCGTCTAAAGCCATTACTACCTCTTCAAGGCTGGAGTATGGCTGGTAGGGATCGTTTTCGGTTCCCGGGCGCTCGTAAGTTAAGTAGTAGCAGCCCAAAACAATGTCTTGTTCTACGTGCAAAATTGGCGAACCGTCGGCTGGCTTTAGCAGGTTCTTGTTGCTGGCCATAATGTCACGGGCTTCGGCCTGGGCCCTGTCGGAAAGTGGCAGGTGAACAGCCATTTGGTCGCCGTCAAAGTCGGCGTTAAAGCCTTTGCAGACTAACGGGTGCAGCTGAATG